>Ga0164318_10007351_pt1 | contig 10671 bp, 7 predicted proteins | sample GuaBasSedimGuay9_FD_113734 | JGI IMG/M metagenome (GOLD analysis project Ga0164318, IMG submission 113734) | Subseafloor sediment microbial communities from Guaymas Basin, Gulf of California, Mexico - Guay9, Core 4571-4, 0-3 cm | ecosystem: Environmental > Aquatic > Marine > Hydrothermal vents >...
ACGGGCCGATCCTGACTGGGAAAAAGCGATTACCCAGTGTTCCTACCGGCCTTTTGACCACCGCTGGTGCTATTTCAGCACGGTGGCGATGGATCGTCCCCGCTGCGAGTTGTTGGATCACATCGCTCAGAAGCAAAATCTTTGTCTTAACGTCGTTAGGCAGACCAAAATGGCAGACTGGCGGCATGCTGTTGTTTCAAGAACTCCAACGCCGGCGCTCTTTGTCGAGATAAAGGATGGCTCTACCGTTTTTCCTACTTACCTCTACCCCGACGCCAAAAGCGCCACTCTCTTGGACCGCCAAGAACCCACCGACGCCCCCGGCGGTCGTTGGCCCAACCTGGCCCCCGAATTTATCGCCGATCTGAGCGAACGCCTGGGCCTGCGCTTCATCCCTGACGGCGCTCCCCTCTCCCTAGCAGGGAGAGGGGCCGGGGGTGAGGGTGCCTTCGGTCCGGAGGACGTTCTCCACTACGCCTACGCCGTCTTCCACAGCCCCACCTACCGCACTCGCTACGCCGAGTTCCTCAAGATTGACTTTCCCCGCCTGCCCCTCACCTCGGATTTGGACCTTTTCCGCGCCCTCTGCGCCCTGGGCGCGGACCTGGTGGCCCTGCACTTGCTGGAGGACGACTACCCCGCCGCCTCGTGGAATCAAAAACCTCCCGCAGGTTCCGAACCTGCGGGAGGTTCGCCCCTCCAACGCCCCATCACCACCTTTGTCGAGCGCGAGACCGGCACCACGATGGGCGCATTCAGCAGGCGCACCTGCTATCAGGACGGCAAAGTGTACTTGGACACCTCGCAGCGGTCGCGCAGCTCCTACTTTGACGGCGTGCCCGAAGACGTGTGGAACTTTTACATCGGCGGCTACCAGGTCTGCTACAAGTGGCTCTACGACCGCCGTGGCACGGGCGGCGAACCGGGCCGCACCCTCACCGCCGAGGACATCGCCCACTACCAACGCATTGTCGTCGCGCTCAAAGAGACGATCCGTCTGATGGCGGAGATTGACGAAGTCATCGAAGCCCACGGTGGCTGGCCGATTGAATAGGGAGTGTAATCCGATGTTCAAACCTAATTTCCGGCGCACTGATCTTCTCATCGGGGTGATCGCCCGCATCGAAGTGGCCCGGGACCGCATTCTACGCGCTCCCATCGTGCCGCGTTGGGAGGCCGAACTACGTCGCGAGGCCGTCACGCGCAGCGCTCACCACTCCACCAGCATCGAGGGCAATCCCCTCTCGCTGGAAGAGGTCACCGACCTGCTGGCCGGGCGCGCAACGCGGTACCGGCTGACAGAGTCCAGCGCCTGATTGCCCGATTTCTTGCCCGATTGTTGCCCGATTTTCAAGCTGGACGGCGGGGTAAACAAGGAGAGAACAATGCCTGAGTTCAACGGCTTTCAACTGCAAGATTTTGACAACCTGGAAGGATCGACCTGGCGGAGCCGTGAGAGGTTAGGGGGTGTGCTTGCAGCAGCCTTGCGACGGCAGCTTGGGCGTCCTTATCAGTCGTGGGGTGTCCGGCGTCGCCTGGCCAAGCTCCCCGAAGATCAATGGGTGGACCCTCACATCTTCACCACGATTGACAAGGAGAAAGCCATCGGAATGGGGGCTGACGTTGTTGGCCCAATTCTAACCGTCTTACGCGCTCTGGCTCCTGTCTATGAGATGGCGATAGCAAGATGATCCCCGCTTTGATATGTCCATTGGGTAAGGAGGCCTTGTTATGACCACCCAGATCTCCGTCCGCCTGGCCTGGCACGATAGCGGCTGGAACGGCTCCATCTGCCGCGATCCCAAGTCCAACACCTACTGCGTGGGGCAGTACTCCTACCAGCGCGACATGATCGTCAGAGACCGTGATCTGGCCTGGGAGCAGCCCCGGGCCGGACAACCCTGCCGCCAGCTAGACGGTGTCCCTCCTTGCATCCACAGCATCAACGCCTTTGGCCCCGATGCACTGGAGGCCTACATGCCGCCGCCCTCCTGGTTCAACGACGGCACCCAGGTCAAGAAGTGGCGGCTGCCGCCCTACACCGTTTCGACCTGGCCCTACGAAGAGATGTACAAGGACGAAGTGCTAAACCCTGGTGGGCGACCCAAATACGATCCTGTCAAGCGGCGTGAGGCCGCCAATGACTTTTTTGCTCAGATCATCCCGGATCGCAGCCTGATTTTCTACTATGCCAACTATAGCAATCCCTTCAGCGAAAACGATCGGCATTTCTATGTCGTGGTTGGTGCTAGCCGGGTTAAGGCGGTGGGGCAAGAATTGACATGGGTAGGCCAATCCGCGAGCAAGGAAAAACTGTACGGCCCCAACGCCTGGGCGCGTGATGTGACCTCTCACTATCCCGATCAGGGGTTGCGAATCCCGTATCAACTCTACATGGATCGGCCTGACGTGCTGGAACGCATTCTTTTTGTGCCGGAGAACCCGCGCCATTTCAAATACGCCACCCGCCACATCTCCGACGACGGCGCGCTGGGGCTGATCGAGCGCCTGAGCGAGATCGTCGGCGTGCTGCAAGAGATCGGCGACGAGAGCGAAAACTGGCAGGTCCGCCAGGACTGGTTGGCCTCGGTCATGGCCGAACTGTGGCGCAACCGTGGCCTCTACCCCGGCATCCTCCGCGTATGGGATTACCTCAAGTTCAGCGAGGCGATCCACTATGCCATGGCCCAGATTCCCATCCGGGGCGAGCAGGACGTAAAAGGCGAGCTGTTTACCTTCGTCCAGGGCGGCAGAGACACCGTTTCGGGACTGTCGCTGGATGCCAAGCGCGTGAAGGCCGTCCGCAAGCGATGGCGTTACCTGGAACCAGATAAGCAGGCATTACTGCGCGACGTACTGCCCCGCTTTGACCTGCAGACCGGCCAAATCCGCTGCATTTTGGACAAACCCGAAAGCGCCAGTATCTACGCCAGCCACGCCGAGATAGCCGAAAACCCATATATCCTGTGTGAACAGTACGTCGGCTCTGATCCGGACGATCAGATCACTTTCAGCCAGATTGACCACGGTATGTTCCCTTCGCCCGATCTAGGTGTGGAACCGGAACTAGAACCCGACGACTGGCAACGTCTGCGCGCCCTGTGCGTTGAGCAACTCCAGCGGGCGCGCCAGCACACCTTTCTACCCGCCGAGCAGGTGCTGCACGGCCTCAATCACAAGCTCAGCTTCCTGCCCGAGTGGAAGCGCGCCCAGTTCACCCTCCGCCACCTGGAAGTGGAGGAGGAAGACTTGAGCGGTGCGCTCACCTACCGTCGCGCAGGCGGCCAACTCTACCTCTACCGCAAATCGGTCTTCGAGGACGAGCGTAAGGTCGAGGCCGTCCTGCGCCAACTGGCCTCGCGGCCGGACATCCAACTCCGCTTCCCGGTCACCGAAAGGCACTGGAAGACATATCTCTACGATTCCAATAGCGAACTAGCCAAATCTCACCCCGATGAGTATGAACGGGCCATCGCTGACCAGATCGCGGTCTGTCAGCAAATCTTCCGCCGCCCCATCAGCGTGATATGTGGCACAGCGGGCACCGGCAAGACCACTGTCATCAAGGCCATCATCCAGGCCATCGAAAAGGCCCACGGCACCGGCACTTCGTTCCAACTGCTTGCCCCCACCGGCAAGGCCGCTGACCGGTTGCGTGAGCTTACGGGCAAAGATGCCCGCACTATCCATTCATTTCTGGCCCAAAACAAATGGCTGAACGACAATTTCACCTTTCGCCGCCGTGGAGGGCAGGGCGAGGAGGGCTATACCACCTACATTATTGACGAATCCTCAATGCTCGACCTGCCTCTGGTGGCTACCTTTTTCCGCGCCGTCAACTGGAACGCCGTCCAGCGCCTCATCTTCGTCGGTGACCCCAACCAATTGCCCCCCATCGGCACCGGCAAAGTCTTCGCCGACCTCATTGACTGGCTCAAGCACGAAATGCCGGAGCACGTGGGCAAACTGACGACCAACATGCGCCAACTCTGCAATCGGCTTACTGGCCAAGGTACCAGTCTCCTCAAGCTGGCATCGCTATACCTGCGGCACGAACTGGCGGACGAGAAATCAGCCGACCTCGATGCCCAGGAAGACGGGATTCTGCAACAGGTACAAGAGGGCGGCAACGTTGATGGCGACCTGCGAGTGCTGTACTGGCAAACGACCGATGACTTGGAGCGAATCCTGATAGAGACCATCGTCGCGGATATGGAGCAGGATACGGGCCTGTCCTTCGATCCCAAACGTCCCTACGAACTGTGGAAAGCAGCGATGGAGGATGATGAGAAGCTATGCCCCGAAGCCACTCAGGTCATTTCGCCGTACCGGGGAGAGTTATTTGGCATCGAGCACATCAACCATGTCTTACAGCAGCACAGGAACGGCTGGTGGCTGGAAAACAAGGGAGCGCTGGGTGGCGTCACCGTCTTTGACAAAGTCATTCAGATCAGGAACAGGGCAAGATCAAATGCAATCTGGGCATATAACCTGCAGACTCGAAAGAGCGAGCGCATCGACCTGTTCAATGGCGAAATCGGCATGACCAAGATCCATGCCTTTGACAAGAATTGGAAATGGGGCGGCTTTCACGTTCGAAGGTTTCAGGTTGTGTTTAGCCGCAGGCAGAACTATTGGGTTGGATATGATTCCGAAAGTGCGGTTAGTGAGAACTTGGAGTTGGCCTATGCTATCTCGGTGCACAAATCACAGGGCAGCGAGTTCCAACGAGTCTACTTCGTCCTGCCCAAGCACAAACGTACCCTGCTTTCACCGGAGCTATTCTACACCGGTCTCACCCGCGCCCAAACCCACTGTACGCTGCTGATTCAGGAAGACATCGCCCCACTCCTGACCCTGCGCCGCCTCGAAAACTCGCACCTGGCCCGCATCAACTCCTCCCTGTTTGAATTCCGTCCCGCACCGCCAGAACTCCAGACGATGCGTGACTGGTATGAAGAGGGCAAGATCCATCGCACCCTCACCGAGCAGATGGTACGCTCCAAGTCCGAGGTGATCATCGCCAATATGCTTGCTGATCGAGACATCCCCTTCAAGTACGAAGTCCCGCTCTACGCTCCAGATGGCACCTTCTACCTGCCCGATTTCACGATCACGTGGCGAGGCGAGCAGTGGTACTGGGAACACCTCGGCATGCTCCACGACGAACGCTACCGCAACCATTGGGAGACCAAACGCGCCTGGTACGAGAAGCACGGGTTTGCGGATCGCCTGATTACGACATCCGAGGTAAGCGGGTTTGACAGCCAGAAGGTTTTGCAGGTGTTGCATGAGAGGTTTGGGATATAGCCATCATATTACTGTAGGAGAAAGGATGGACTATTTTCATGGGGACTGCTACTCGCCAAACCGAACTAGAGATGAATAACAACGAAAAACCAGGTTGCCTGGGGGCGATTTTGCAGGCCTTTGGCTTAGGACCCAAATCCACTGAGCGGGAAGTGCTACCTTATCACATCAAGGACGATTTCCTGTCGTCGGCGGAGCTCAATTTCTACCGGGTGCTGCGGACGGCTGTTGGCGATTGGGCGGTGATCTGTCCCAAAGTGTCGCTGGGTGATCTCTTCCGCGCCAAGACGGGCGACCGTAGCCAGGACCTTGGATGGAAGAACAAGATTGACCGCAAGCACGTGGACTTTCTGCTGTGCGATCCGGGGACGATGCGACCACTGCTGGGCATCGAGCTGGATGACGCCAGTCACCAGCAGAAGAAGCGGCAAGACAGGGACATCTTTGTTGACCAGGTCTTTGCGGCCGCGGGGTTGCCATTGCAGAGGGTACCGGTGCGGGCCTCGTACAACGTCCGGGAACTGTCCGCCATGTTGAGGCAACGGGCTGGCGTAAATGAGGGGAGGGCGGGCTCGCAGGCAAGCCAAGCGTCAGTGGCGCGAGCAGAGGCTGTCCGCTCAGCGGTACCTGGGGTTGATGTGAAGAAGCAATCCGGCAGCGTATCGGCTTCGCCGTCGCCGCGCAAGGATGCACCGCCGTCTTGTCCGAAATGCGGCCAGCCGATGGTGCTCCGCGTGGTGAAGAAGGAAGGACCGCACAAAGGAAAGAGATTTTGGGGTTGTCGTGATTTTCCGCGTTGTCGCGGCGTACGGGAGTATGTGCCAGCAGGCGAAGAGTAACGGCAATGCGCACCAAAACCCTGTGGATCAAAGACGAATACCTGCAGCTCATTCTGGCGGGACACAAGACCATAGAAGTGCGCGTGGGATACAGCAATATCAAACGGTTGCAGGTAGGCGACCGCCTGATGCTTAACGATCAGTATCCCTTTGTCATCCGGCGGATAGGGCACTATACCAGCTTTGAGGAGCTGTTGGCCCATGAGGATGCAGCCTCAATAGCGCCTGGCATTTCACGGGGTGAACTCCTGGAAACGCTGCGTGCCATTTACCCGCCGGAGAAGGAGGCGCTGGGCGTCGTGGCCCTGGAGATCGCACCGGGGTGAAGCGCAGCAGAGGTGACCTGTGGCCCCGTGGCGGAATGGGGTGTGAGGTGAGTGGTCACCAGGTGGTGTGCATATCTGACAGGTGTTGAATATAACCGGCTGGCAAGTGGAGGTGTGGAATGATGACTAATCAACCCTCCCGGCGATTGGATATCCTCATCACCCTGCTGGGTCTGCTGGGCCTGGCCCTGTTCCTGGTCTTCTACGACCGGGCCTTCCCCTCGGCGGCCATTGACCTGGACCTCTCTCGCGCCGAGATCGCCCAACGCGCCGCAGCCTACCTGCAAGAGCGGGGCTACAGCGACCAGGGTTATGAGTTCGCTTTATCTTTCGAGGAGGACTGGTGGGCATCCGTCTACCTGCAGCAGACGCTGGGTATTCCGGGAACCAACCGCCTCATCCGTGATGAACGCCTGCCCATCTGGTACTGGCACGCCCGCTGGTTCCGGCCTCTGCAGAAGGAAGAATTCTCAACCTCCCTGGCTCCGGACGGTGAAGTGGTCGCTTTCTTCCACAGCGTCTTGGAGGATGCCCCCGGGGCCAGCCTGTCCCAGAGTGAAGCCCGCGCCCTGGCCGAGGAGTACCTGGTCCACGACCGGGGCTGGGCGCTGGAGGATTGGGAACTGATCACCGCCTCCAGCGAGGAACTCCCTGGCGGGCGGACTGACCACCATTTCGAGTGGAAGCGCCGTGATTTCGCCGTCGGGGAAAGTGAGCTGCGCCTGGCGGTGGACGTACAAGGGGATCAGGTGGGCGGCTATGACTTCTGGCTCAAGGTACCCGAGGCCTTCCAGCGGCACTTCTCGGAGCAGCACAATCGAGCTGCTTTTTTCAACGATCTGAGCTACACCCTCGGCTTCGCGGGTCTGGGCCTGGCCGCCCTTCTGGCTTATCTAGTAGCCGTCTGGCGGGGCATCATTCCCTGGCGCGCAGGACTTGGCCCAGCCCTGGCCGTCGCCGCCGTGAGCCTGCTGGCCGGGCTGAACTACCTGCCTTTGTGCAAAGCCTGGTATGACACTACCCAGGACTACACCCTGTTCTGGCTGCAGCGCCTTCTCAATCTGATGTACTCGGCCGGATTCAGCGCGGCCCTGGTGTTTGTCCTGTGGCCCGGGGGAAAGCGCCTGAGCAAGCTGGCCTGGCCCCGTCAGGATAAGATCCTGCCCCGCGGCGATGATCGCTGGGGTGTGCTGGCCCGTTCCGGCTGGCGGGGACTGATGCTGGGCGGACTCATGGCCGGATACGTCGTCATCTTCTACCTGGTGGCCACGCGCTTTCTCGGAGGCTGGACGCCACTGGACGTCCCTTACACGAATTTGTACGCCACCCCTCTGCCCTTCCTGGGGCCGCTGGAGAGCGGTTTGCTCCCGGCCATGGAGGAAGAGCTGTTGTTTCGTCTGGTGGGCATCTCCCTGGTGCTGTGGCTGACCCGCCGCCGCTGGCTGGCGCTGCTGGTGCCGGGGGCATTGTGGGCTTTCGCCCATCTGGGCTACGTGCGTGACCCCTTCTACCTGCGCGGGATCGAGTTGACCATCGCTGCCGTATTCCTGGAGGGGCTGTTCTTCCTGCGCTTTGACCTGACCACGACCATCGTGGCTCATTTTGCTTACAATGCCATGCTGGGGGCGTTGCCCCTGTTGCGCTCTGGCGAGCCCTACTTCGTGGGTTCAGGTTTGTTTGTCATTGCCATGATGCTGGCCCCGATGGTGCCTGGCGTGATGCGGGGGATCAGGCACAGGGTCCGTGGAAAGGAGGAGGTACCCCGTCTGCAGATCACGTCGGCCACAGCCGATGACCTGGCCGGGCTGGCCGCGCTTCCCATGGAAGGGCTGGATTGGAGAGCATTGCTGGATGATTCGGCAGCGGTGGTGTTATGTCTGCGGGCCGGCGGAGAGGTAGTGGGAGTGGCAGCGGGGCGTGTGGAAGCTGACGGCGTGGGGGACGTGCTGGTGGTGTATATTGCCCCGCCGTGGCGCAGGCGGTATTGGGGCAGCACGCTGGTAGATGAATTATGCGCTCGCCTCCAGGAGCGAGGTATACAGCGGGTCAAGGCTATGGTGCAGGCTGGTGATCGGGTAGCCGTGGCCTTCTGGGCCAGCCAGAGCTGGCGACCGGCGGTGAAGGTGTTCACTCGGTCCCTTGCTCCCGCGCCCCGCCCTGGCTGGCGGGAGGTAGTGGCCTGCCTGTGGAGCGGTAGAACTTCAGATTCACCATGACACTGACTGAGGAGGAACGATGGATTTCGACTTGGTGATCAGCAACGGCACGGTGATTGATGGCAGCGGCCGGCCCCGCTTCCGGGCGGACTTGGGCATCTGCGGCGGCAGAATCGCGGCCATCGCCACCGGCGAGCACCTGACCGGTCAGCAGACCCTGGATGCCACCGGTCTGATCGTCGCCCCCGGATTCATTGACGTTCATTCCCACTCTGATTGGATTCTCCCCCTCCCCGATCACGATCAAATCCTGGCCTCTCTTCTCCTGCAGGGGGTCACTACCCTGGTCACCGGGAACTGTGGCTTCTCCCCTGCCCCGGTGACCGAGGAGTCCATCCCCCTGCTGGATGGCTTCTCCGAGATGATGCGAGAACGGGCTTTTCCCTACCGCTGGCGCTCGATGGCCGAATTCCTGGAGGTGCTGGAACGCGATGGCCTGCTGCTCAACGCTGCTTTCCTGGTGGGCCACGGCGCTCTGCGCTACGCGGTAATGGGCGATCGCGCCGACGGCGCCGCTTCCCCCACATCGGAGGAAATGGAAACCCTCTGTCGCCTCACCCGCCAGGCGCTGCGAGAGGGGGCCTTCGGCTTGTCGGCGGGGCTGGCCTACGCGCCCGGCGTCTTTGCCCGCAATCAGGAACTCCTGGCCCTGCTGCAAACCGTCGCCGAAGAGGGGGGCATCTTCACCGTGCACGGGCGGGCTTACACCTGGGTTTCACCCTTCTACACGCCGATGATCGTGGGTACGCCGCACAACGTGCGCTCGACCCGCGAGTTGCTCACTCTGGCCCGGCAGGCAGGGGTGCGGCTTCAGCTCTCGCACCTGATCTTCGTCGGTCGCCGCACCTGGCGCACCTATCGCACCGTGTTGCGGGACATCGAGCGGGCCGTGGCCGAGGGGGTGGACGTGGCTTTTGATGCTTTTCCCTACACCGTGGGCAACTCCACCATCAACGTGATCTTTCCCGACTGGTTTCTCGCCGGTTTCGAGGAGAAGATCAACGATGCCGGTGCCCTGCGGCGGCTGAAGAGGGAGATCAATCTCCTGCGTTGGACTCTGGGGATTGACTATGGGGACATCACCCTGTTGTGGGGGCGCGTGCCGAAGCTGGTCGAGCTGGAAGGGTTGGACTTTGCGGCCATCGCCCGTTGCCTGGGCATGCCCAAATTCGAGGCCTACATGCACGTGGCCCGGGTCAGCGAGGGCAAAGCGCGCATCCTGCTGGGCACCTACTCCGGGGATGGGGAGCGGGAGGAGGCGTTGCGGGCGGTGCTGTCCCATCCGCTGTGTGCCTTTATGACCGACACCATTCTCACCAGGCGGGGCAAACACAACCCCGCTTCTTTCGGCACCTTCCCACGGGTATTGGGTCGCTACAGCCGCGAGATGGGGCTTTTCTCGCTGGAGGAGGCCGTGCGCCGGATGACCTCGTTCCCGGCAGAGCGGATCGGTTTGACGAAGGTGGGGCGCATCGCCGAGGGGCAGCGGGCCGATCTGGTGCTCTTCGACCCGCAGACGGTGGCCGACAATACCACTGCTGAGCGGTCCGATGCTCCGCCGACAGGTATCCGGGCGGTGCTTATCTCCGGACAGGTAGTGGCTCGGGATGGGCAGGTGATCAGCTCGCAGCGATGGGGTCGGGTGCTGCGCCGGTGATGAGCTATAGCGCGTTCTCCTCCAACTGCTCGGCCATGATGCGGTCCACTAGGTGTAGATAGCGCTGGGTGGTGGTCAGCGAGGCGTGGCCCGCCGCCCGCTGGATAACGATCAGATTCGTTCCTTTGGCCGCGTGGTGGGTGCAGAAAGTGTGCCGCAGCGTGTGCACCGACGCACCGCGAATGCCTGCCTTCGCGTAGTACTTATGCAACATCGCCCGCACATCGGCGGGGTAGAGCGGCTTCTTGCCCCGCTTGGAAAGGAACAGGTGTGGGTATTCCGCCTCCGGCCTGACCTTGAGCCAGCGCTTGAGCGCCTTCTCT
>Ga0164318_10007352_pt1 | contig 10669 bp, 3 predicted proteins | sample GuaBasSedimGuay9_FD_113734 | JGI IMG/M metagenome (GOLD analysis project Ga0164318, IMG submission 113734) | Subseafloor sediment microbial communities from Guaymas Basin, Gulf of California, Mexico - Guay9, Core 4571-4, 0-3 cm | ecosystem: Environmental > Aquatic > Marine > Hydrothermal vents >...
TGTGACTTATTCAGCCAAGTCTCTACTATTACAGAATAATCAGAAACATCCCATCTAGAACATTTACATCGAATCAAATTTGGACTCTGAAGAGTATCGTAATATATCATCAAATCTTCTCCAACAGAAATCTTTACGCTACGCCAACTACCGAAGCTACTAAATTCTGGTTGTATGCTTGCATATTTTCTAGCTCTTATCCAATCAATATTCAAGTCATCAGTAGAACTCTTACCACCGAAAAATCCTAATTTAAGACTTGCATCTGGTATATTATCGTAGATTGCATCACCATCCAATGAATAGTCCCTATAATGTTTAACTTCAGAGTCTGTAGAAACTATTGTATGGATATGATAAGAAGTTAAGTCTGAATAATCTATTGATTCCATCGTAGAACTACCATTATCTTTTGCAGAGAAATTTCTATTGGCAGTCGATGGATCTGTACCTAGCCACCATGGATTGAAATTAACTGATATCTCATCGTTTACTGTTCCACCGAAATTTGCATCACTAGCTGCTAACACTTTGGAACCCTTAATTGCATTTCCCTCAAATTTAATTCTAGCATCTATTGCAATCGGAACAGTGAACGAAGTGCCACCAACCATCCAAAACCATCGTATATCGCTATCGCCACCACACCATAGGACTGAGTTTGATAAACCCCATGTTCCATCACCGCCAGTCTCCCACTTGTCTGACAGTTCACTTCCATCAAAGTCATCGAATTCTATAAATGTTGAACTTCCATCAGAATATAGACTAGCAGAATCATTACCTACAAACATATAGAATTCATCAGAACCATCAGACGGACACTTAATCCATATAGTAGCACTTGATGCCGTAGTAGATTCTATCCATTGAGGTAACTGAGTAGCAAGTGGTGGTACTTCGTCAGTTCCGAATCTAATATCATTTGGAAAGTCCTTGCAGTGATTGTTACAGTAGATTATAGCATTTGAAGGGTCATCAGCACCTGCACCAGAGTATACCGTAAGCTTTAGTTGATAGTCTGCACTAACATTAGCAGTATCGGATATAGTAATCTGCTTATAGTATGACCATCCAGATGAAGGATTAAGTGTCATATTAATCCTCTGTATCTAGTCTAAGTCCTTCTATCTTAACTCTATATGTAGAAGGATTAATAAATGTATCAGATATACTTTTAACAGCTATACGCCTAGTCTTTCTTAATCCAGATATAGATGATAGGTAAGGAACTATAATCAGAGTATTTCCAGAGTTATAGGTAGTATCGATGTATTTAGGCCTACCAAGTATATTATACAGTTCTGCTACTGCTCCTGGCACTACATTAGCAAAGAGTAAATCTCTATGAACATCTGTCAAGAACGTCTCTACCACTACACTCCAGTTATCCTCATCCCATCTAGTTGGATAGAAATAAAAGTAACTACTGCCAGAATATATTAACTTTGCACTCCCAGCACCATACAGATTATAAAGTCCTCTAATCTCAGTCTCAGTCAATGCTCTATTGTATATGCGGACATCGTCGATGAGACCATCGAACATACAATTAGTTCCGTCTAAACTTGCAATTCTCAACGGATTATCATCATATCTTATATCTCCAGTTAATGATTCAGTGTCTTTCAATTCCCCATTAACATAAATCTTGATATCGAATCCGTCATAAACTCCAACTAAATGGATCCATTCGTTAGCTATGGCAGATGTAGATGCAACATCTCTCACACCATCTGTATTCACAACCCAAAATTCAAACGTACCACTGCTACGAATAACTAATCGATATGAAGTATATGAACCTGTAGGCGAACTGTAGCGTTTTGCAACAATATCTTGATTTGCATCAATTTTATTCACCTTTATCCATGCTGACACAGTTATTTGTGAAGGCTCTAATGTAGAATTATCAGGCACTTGAATGTAATCATCAACACCATCAAAACTCAATGCATTGCCGTATCTACTTCCTCCTGAATTAGTTGAGTAGGCTATATGATGTGTATCGTAAGCTGTATCTCCAGTTCCTTCGTCAAAACGCCAGTATGCCTTAAGTCCATCCCTTATGAAGGTATTGTTTTGGTAAATTGATTGTATTTCCTCCTCGCTTAAAGCCTTGTTGTATATGCGGACTTCGTCGATGAGACCATTGAAATAGGCTGACCCATGAAAACCTATAATTAAATTCTGAGCACTGCATCCAAGAGTTCCAGAAAAATCCTTTTGTTCATATTTTACGCCATTCTTTATATACCAAGCATGTGTTCCATCCCAGGTATAGCCTATTTGTGTCCATGCATTTGGAGTGTATTCAAACATCTTATACCAACTGATAGTTTCTCCATCAGTATTCTTAAGATAAATCGTTATGTGATGCGAGTCCGGATATCCATAAATTATATCACCATATGGTTCTAGCCAATAACCATCATCAAGTATGTAACCTTTAGCATATTTTCCAGATGGAATTTTTATCCATACTAAAACTGTTTTTGCAGTATAGTTCTGCAATGAAGTATCATTTCCACAATCAATATAGTCGTTCTCTCCATCAAAGTATAGAGCACTACCATATTTTCCCTCCGTCCAGCTTGCTCCATAGATTGTTCCATTATTGAATGTTTCTCCATAATATGTGCCACTATTATTGTATCCACTGACATCACTAAATGATGTACCATATGATTCATCAAATTTCCAATGACCAACTAAACCTTCAGTTAGACTACTCATACCTACCCACCATAAACTTCATTCTCTAGTTCAGCCACCTTTCTTGCTATATCGTATGGATGCTTTCCATAGTTTATAGTAGTAGTGAAGCCATTCTTATCTATACGCTGAGTATATGACACTATATCCCATATGTCATTAATTCCAAGATAGCTTAGATTTGAAGAGAATCTATAATATGTTTCAATATCAGTTCTACCTTCAATAGTTATAGTCCCTTTCTTAGGCACCTTATACGAACCAGAGACTATAGCATTAGCTCTTGCTAGCGCCTGCTCTTCAGTAGTGATATTGCTATCTTGAATTATTTTAAAGTGTCTACCATAAATGTCTATAGATGTCTGATTAGATGCCCTTGCTCTTATCGTGCCAGCCTTCCATCCCAATTGATATGTAATTGCTCCTTTCGGAACTACAGATGGATAATCAGCATTGGAACTCCACGTATATCCATTGTTAAATGAATACAACATAGTTGGAGTAAGAGATGGGTCATAGTAATATTTCCACCACTTTCCATTACTTGATGGATAGTTAAATATCATCCAATAGTATGAGCCCTTCTCGAGTTGTAGTTTTGGTTCACTATAAGTCTTCCACCCAGACCAGGATGGTGGGTATGGAATATCAGTTGCCATCCAAGATATATCATCAGACCATTCTATCTTATTAGTAGAGTCTGGAAAGCCACTCACTCCACCAGGAGTTGTTGATGCATTTATTTCTATACTTCCAATACTTGGCGATACTGGAGATAAAGTTGAGCCTGTAACATTATACGACTCTCCAGAGGATTCAAAGTTATACCATACGACTACATTATTGCCGGGATATGGAATTTCTACAAACTCTCCAGGAGTTAAAGAAGTCCAATGGAGTCCACCATCTGTAGAGCCAGAGTATTTTATCAGATGCGGATATTCAACATCTGTTGGAAGTATTTTAAGATATTTTAGCGAATCTCCTCCTAAATCTCCAGCTGACATAGAAGAAGTCTTAATAGAACCACTAGAATAGAACGATGGAACAGTTCTAATTTTAAAATCAAAAAAATATGCATTATCTTGCCTGCCATAGCTCTGTACTTCTTCACGCACAAGACTTAACTTTACTTTTTTCGCTTTACAATATTGTGACAAACTCCAAGGACCATAATAAGCATAAACAAGTTGATTGTATTTATTCTTATGATATATCACCCAGTCGCCAGCCGGGTTAGGCTCAACATCTATTTCGACCCAACCATTAGTGTATTCACTAGAGACATAAAATCCAGAGATATATTCCCGACCTTCAGACTTATGACCTCTCTCTATTGTGAAATGCAAATACGATATGCCTGATATATATGTTAGACTTGAAAATTCAAATATAAAATCTTCATTATAACAAGTCTCTGGTGCAGTATTAAGTACTGCTTTAGTAGCATCACCTGCACTATCAATAATATTATCGAGATTACTCCAACCGCTTATACTACAACTTACACTTGACGGTCTAACTTCTCTCCATAATCCATCGGTGCCATCAAGGCATAATTTGCTATTATAGGTGGTCATATGATTATTAGTATTACTGGACATCATACTCAAGTCATCAAAGTCATCAGATTTAATGACTCCTATGCCTCCAGCTCGCTGCGATGCATATAATTCAATTTTATCTATTTTTGGTGTAAAGTACCCATTCGAAGAAAGATAATATTTCAATTGTAAATTAGAACTAACAGAACCAAAATCTACCCACTCATCGTTTGGCATAGACTTCCAAGTATTCCCATCATTCGTACCAGAGATATATATCGAATTAGATGAAACTCCTTCCATTATAACTTTCAGATATCTTGCATTTTTGCTAACTATATTAGAGTCTGCACTGCCAGTTTTATAATAAGTATTGCCAGATAACCAGAATAGATGGTCTCCAGTTTTCTCAACCCAGTTAATTCCATCTAAGCTGTAGAGTCTTTTTCCACGAGGAAGGCCCCATGCGTTTTGAATTCTAACTTTTATGTCTCCATCAGTACACCATGCCAACAGCGCATAAGTTTGTCCACTTAGCAGGGTACATTGTGAATTAAAATAAGCATCCACCCATCGCCAACCATCCGCATAAAGATGGCCACTTCCGGATGTTAATGCATTACCAGTTGGCTGATGCGTTCCAGGTATTGTATCCTTAATTTCGAAATGAATATTTAGCGGATTTGGTCCACCCCAACTTTCCAACTTTCTAAGTTTAAATGCTGCCCTATAAGGAACAATGTCCTTTGTTGGCGTAAAAGTTTGGCCCCAATAGAAATAATCGTAGTATCCAGTATTCCATTCAGATTCTAAGACTTCCTGACTAGATGGTGTTAGTAGTAAATATCCATTATCTACCCATACGTTTGAACTACTTAGAATATTATTATAGTTATTGAAATCATCCGAAAAGACTAAGCCATATGTATTACCCCAAATCTCAAAATTAAGACTATCCGGCTTATTATCACCAGAACTTCTCGCTAAATATAGTTTAACTGCGGATAGTCTATTGTCATCTGCAGTAAATTGCTGTGCTACCAAAACTCCAGACGGAAATACAGCAGAAGATGGATGTTTAGTAGCTAACTTTGCTTTTTTCGAATAGTCAGAGCCACCAATAACTATCACATCATTTATTATATCTTCATCTGCTTCTTCAACTGGAGTCATATCAACTATATCGTCATCCGTGATAATAAAATCATAATCTCTCTTCTCAGGATAATAATACTGAAGATGATTCTGGTTATCAACATAGAATCTATACCCATCCAGCTCTGTCAAGGCTACTAATGCATCACCAACAGTCTTATTAGTCAAGTCTATTTCAGAAGTGTATACTCCATCAGTAACTGAAACATCTGGAGCTGTAATATTTTCACAGTATGTAGATACGAGTGATGATGCTATATAAGCAGTTTGACCAGAATAGATTGCATTATCATCAGTTGGATATCTCCATAAGTCATAAGTCTTACCAACCACCTGATACTCATGACCTATCTTACCGTATTTCATATCACGCTTACGCCTAGCCACATAGCCATCAAACTCTAGCTCTCCGTTGATATAAAGCTGAACTGTATCACCTATATTCTGTGCAGTTACATCAAAGAGTCTAATCACACCATGCTGATAATAGTCTTGGTCAGAATTAGTTATTTCAATATGCGATACTTTATCTCCCTTTTGATAATGTACTGCATTAGGCTGACCAGAGTTAAAATATAAATCAAATGAGAAACTCATACCTATCTAGACACCCTAGCTCTATACTTTAATTGTTCTACAAAATCATTCACATTACTCACACCAGTCACATTTATTGGTCCATGAATATGGTACTCTTCCACAGAAGTTGGTCCTGTAGTATAGGTCACATTTCTAGTATACGTAGTTCCAAATATACCACCAGCTTGAGCCTTAGTCATTAACTCTGGATAATATCTTGGTAGGATATATTCTAATATACGCTTACCAAATTTTCTATTAGCACCTACAAGTGGTACTACTGCTTCCGGACCTGCCTCACCGATTAACGCTACCTCAGGAGACTTAACAATCCCACCTCGTTGACCCTCTGCTGGCAACTTAACAAATGGCCACAAAATTGAGGGTATCTTAGCCTTAGCTAGCTTAATTTTTCTTAGTACTGACCTAAGTTTAGCTTCACCAGAAACTTTTACTTTTACTGGCAATGTAACTCCCTTTCCAAGCACATCCTCAATTCCAGCCAAGAGTATTTTAGCTTCTCCTTTTTTCGAAGATAAAAAGTCTGCAAACTTCTGCCCATCCCACTCCGTCGTTATATCTATCTTTTCTCCAGAGACATCTTGAACAAACTGAGCGAATGCTGCCTTCTGCGGACCAGTTAATCCAGCATAGAAAGCACTCCAGTCCTTGCCATCCCAATGAGTCATCATATTTATGTCCCATTCCCATCCCTGGCTATTCATAAACGATATTAGCTCATTGACATTTCCATGGAATGTATTTACTAATGTATCTGCAAAATCGAATTTTAGAGCAAAATCGAATGCAGCCTTGTTAGAGCCATATAGTGCTTTAGTAAGTAAGTTGACTACATCCCTTAATTCTGATGCTGCATCTTTCAGGTCTTGAGTAGCATCTGTATTATCCTCAGTTAAGTCGTACATTGTACTTTCTGTTCTTAATGTCTGCTTAGCAGTATAATCTAGTCTCTCTAAACTACCAGCATGTAAGTCAGTAGCTAATGCAGATAAACTCATTCCTTTTTCGTACAGGCCTAGTTTAGAGCCCAATTGAACTAATGTGGCAGCCATAATTAACTGAGAGTCTGTAAAGTCTTCAAGTGAAGATTTATTGGTTCCAAAGAGAGAATTCAGTGTTGATAAAATTTCACTAGCAGAGTCCCCCATCTTATCCGTGATTTTAAGTTTATCTATGAAATCAACATATATCGATGCTACACTATCCACTTCATCAGCTTCATCTTGCAATGCTCGAGCTAGTCTAATATTAAGTTTTAGAACATCATCTATTGAGTCTTTACTCTTCTCTATCGCTTCGCTATAATTCTCCTGTTCTTTCGCTGTATCATAGACAGAAGATAACAAATCAAAGAAAGTCTTAGCAGTATCAGATGATACTACATTCATATCAACTAGATTCTGAACTAATGGCTGTACTATATCCCGGAAGGTTGATACAGCCGTATTCACACGCTCTAATGCGTCATGATATCTCTGAAATATGTCCAAATTCTCTATACCTGCATCTGCTAAATCCTCTAGTGAAGCCTCACCATTCATATAGGCTTCTACAAGTTCCTGTTGCTCTGGAGTTAGTTGAGCATATGCATTCATAAATTCATAGTTTAGTCCTAGCAATTCTCCTTGAGATATCTCTAACTCCTTGTATGCATCTATTATATCCTGTGATATCAGTCCCTGCTCAGCTAGTTTCTCGAATAAATCTTCTAATCCCTTCTTCTGGTCTTGCCTTAACTTATAAAGTTTATACTCCGTTTCGTATATTTTATCCTGAGTGTCCAAATAATTCTTTAGTTTCTCAGTGAAAGTCTTAGTAGCATTCTCCAAGACATTTTGTAATGCAGTTAATTTAGCGTCTGCTATAGTAGCTTCCTTAGATGCCTCTAGATAAGTCTCTCTTAGCGATATATAGTCTTTGCTTAAATCGTACAATTCTCTCTCAACATCAGTCATTTGCCTTAGTACAGTAACTTCTTTTCCTTCCTCATTTACTATTTTCTTTATCAATCCCTCTTCTTCTAATTTAGTAATCATTGCTCTAGTAGTGTATAATTCTCCCTCAATATCGTTTAGCTCAGATTGAGTTTCAGCTAAATTCCTAGATATTGAATATAGGCTATTCAACGCATTTGCAGCTTCCTTTGAATTGGTTCCATATACTAATACTGCATTTGATAGCTCTTCAGTAGCATCAGTTAGCTGCTGTTTTAATCTAGTTAAATCCTGAGTCCTTAGTGATATTTTAGCCTGTAACTCAGCCTCCTTTTCCAGATATCCAATTGCATCATCTAAGACTCCTATCTCACCAGCAGACACATCAATGAATTTCCGAATTTGAGTTAGCAAAGCCTTACCTGCCGTTAGCATATCCTGCTCTGCATTTCTTCTTGCTTCTATTGCTTTAGCGACATCTTCATGTGCTTTAGCAAACGCTTCAATATTTGCTGGACTAATTTTTTCCAAAGCTTTGTGAGCAGTCTCTTCATCTTCTAATGCCTGACTCAGTCTAATAGTAGCTGCTATATAACCAGCTATTTCTGATGCCATCTTTCGTCTAATAGCAGTATGTGCTACATCGGTCTTTATAGCCTCCTTCTGTTCATCATTCATCCTCTTAAAGGCCTTTACAAACTCATAAGCCCAGCCTATTAATAACTGTCCAGTACGTTCATCGTAGATTTTATTCCACGGAATATTCAGGAGTTTAGCGAGTTCTTTTAATTCATCTTCTGTCATATCCAAATTTTCGATAATTTTTCTAAATGCAGTTGCAGTATCAGCAGAGATTTCTGAAATTTCTAGATTGATAAACGGAATAGTCAATGGTTTTATCTTAATTTTGCTAAATTCCCATAAAGCAATCTCAGCCTTACTCAAATCTTCAGTAAAGCCCTTTAGTCCAACATCAGAAAACTTTAGAATTTGTAATTGAGTCTTTTTAATGCCTTCACCGAATAGAACAAGTGATGTTATAACCGTACCAATTGCTAAAGCAACCCAAGTCCATGGAGATGCAAGCAATGTAGCATTCAATGCCTCTTGAGCTGCAGCCCTACCTAGAGTTGCCTTAGTAGCTGCTATAGTGGTGGCTATAGAACCTGCAGTAGCTCTATTAGCTGCAGTTTGAGCTGTAAAGTAAATCATCAGTATTTTAGTAGCAATCCTAAGCCCTACTCTATAAACTAAAAGAAATGATATCAATAACTTTAACAGTTTAATAAATATCTCGCCATGTTTTACTATAAAGTTGACAGCCTTACCTAGAATATAGAGAGAGGGTATAACACTTCCTCTAATAAAGTTAGCAAAAGCAAGTAATGCTGGGGTAAGTTGATTTCCTATTTCTAAGCCAGCATCTTGAATTGCATTAGTTACTTTCTTAAATGCACCCCACAGAGTTCTTTCCTGATATTCTGCTACAGATTCAGTAATACCCTGAGAACGTTTAAGATATGACGCATATGCTGCTATAGCATCTACTGAATCTACTAACACCATAGCAGATGCAGCTGTCCTAGCCCTAAACATAGCGGATGCTTCCGCAGCACCAAAACCAGCAGCTCTTAGAGTATAAAGGATATCAACAAAAGAATGAGTCTGTGGATTTAAATCGTCCATAGTAACACCTAGATTCTCAAGCATTTTCCTAGCTTTGTCGGTTGGTTTAATGAGCTTCGTAAGTATCATATTTAGTCTCTGTCCAGCTTGGCTCCCTTCTAATCCCGTATCAACTAATTTAGAACCAGCAGCAACCAATTCAGCCATATCCACTCCAAGAGCACCTGCAGTCGCTCCAGAGTATTTCATCATCTCTCGAAGCTTATCGAATGTGAGGAATGATGAAGTAATAGCAGCTGTAAAAATATCTACTACTTCAGAAGCCTTAGAGAAGTCAAGTCTGAAAGCCTTAAGCGCTGTTGAGACCGCATATACTGCATCTTCTAATGTAGCTTGAGTAGCAGCAGCATAATTTAAAACTGGAAGTAATTCCTTCTCTCCTATCCTTGCAACATCATAACCAGCTGATGCCAGATTATAAAATGCTTGAGCTACTTCTAGTGCAGAAAACACTGTCTTTCTTCCTAAATCTCTTGAAACTTTCATTATCCTGTCTCTTACCTCTTCGAATGATGAACCAAGATAACCAGATACTGTAGCTGCATTAGTAGCAGCTCTCTGAAATTCTTTAAACGATGAAATCATCTCTTCGAAGCCTCGTCTAATGCTCATTACCATCTGAACACCAATAGAGAAAGTGATATAATGAACAACCTTAGCGAAGAATGACCTAATACTTAATAGGCTCTTTATAGTGCTCTTAGCAGTATCTCTAGTGCTTTCTCGAATAGCTATATTCGCTCTCACCATATTGTCCCCAAGATACTTGAATGAGCGAGATACTTGCATATTCTTTGGTATAACTTTGCTTAGACTAGCAATTATGCTATCAGTTTGCTTTTTCAATTCCAAGAATTCTCCAGTAAGATTCCCTGCAGCACCTCTCGCTAGCGTTTTATTCAGTTTCTGAATCTCCTTAGCAGCTACGCTAATGCCCTGTCGTAGATTTTTTATATCTGCTTTGAAATATACTACTAAATCTCCAAGCTTAGGCATGTCTCACTCAGTCCTGTTTAACATCAACTAATTGGATAA
>Ga0164318_10007353_pt1 | contig 10668 bp, 13 predicted proteins | sample GuaBasSedimGuay9_FD_113734 | JGI IMG/M metagenome (GOLD analysis project Ga0164318, IMG submission 113734) | Subseafloor sediment microbial communities from Guaymas Basin, Gulf of California, Mexico - Guay9, Core 4571-4, 0-3 cm | ecosystem: Environmental > Aquatic > Marine > Hydrothermal vents...
ACTGATAATTTCTTTGATTTTATAATGTTGTATGATGTATTACATTATTTGAATTCTCGTCAAAGAAACATTCTTTATAAAAAAATTTATCGAATTCTGCAAATTGAAGGAATTCTTTCGATCCATCCCAAACATACGATCGGGAATTTCCCATTAATGGAGTTGCGAGATACAACCTTAGATGAACTTATTAATGAAATTGAAACAGTGGAATTTAAATATGTTGAGAATATCTGTTCAAAATTAAGCCACGATAATTATATAGAAAACGGGTGTGTTATTAACTTCAGGAAAATAGACAACTAAGGAGAATTTTTGGCAAAAATAAAAGCATTTGATAAAAACTTATCGGAATATGAAAATTGGTTCATATTCAATAAGTTTGTGTATCAATCCGAATTAAATGCTGTAAAGAAAGCAATTCCTAAAAATAAGAACGGTTTTGAAATTGGAATTGGAAGCGGTTTATTTGCATATCCATTGGGCATCAAAGAAGGAATTGATCCTTCGTATAAAATGCGTGAAAAAGCAAGAGATAGAAATCTTGAAGTTATTGATGCTGTTGCTGAAGATTTACCCTATCCTGATGAAAAATGGGATTTCATTTTGATGGTCACCACAATTTGTTTTGTCGATGATATAAAAAAGTCATTCCATGAAGCAAACCGTGTACTAAAAAAAGATGGTCATTTCATAATTGGATTTGTAGATAAAAATAGCTCTATTGGGAAAATGTATTTAGAATATAAAAATGAGAGTTTGTTTTATCAAGATGCAATTTTTTTCGGAACTGAAGATGTATATCGAATCCTAAGAGATACTGAATTTGAAGTTGAACAAACTTATCAAACAGTATTTGGAAAACTGGATGAAATAAAAGAAGTACAAAAAGTATTGCACGGATATGGAAAAGGAAGTTTTATTGTAATTAAAGCAAAAAAGATGGAGGTAAAATAATGCTGGATAAAAAGTATAATGATCAAATAGAATTGGGTAGAAAACAAAAAGACGATTTTTTTAAAGAGCATTTTCAATCACCAATTCCGCAAGAAGAGAGAAATGTTTTCACAAAACTTAATTACTTTGAAGTAAATATTGATTATCGGTTTGAATTAGAACTGGAAGAATTCGCTCACAAAGAAAAAGTAAAAATAGAAGACACGGGCGGTAATCTGAGAGACTTTCTGAAATGGGGAAAATTTTCTTTTGAGATCAATGGTCAGACCTGCATATTAAATGCTTACAAATCTGATGAAACGGAAACACGTCTTTTCATTCCTTTTAAAGATGCAACCAGCGATAAAGAAACTTATGGTGCTGGAAGATATATTGACCTTGAGGAGAGGAAAGACAAAATGGGGAGTAAATGGATTTTGGATTTTAATTTTGCTACTAATCCATGGTGTGCATACAGCAACAATTATGTCTGTCCCTTAATTCCATTTGAGAATATTTTGAAAGTAGGAGTAAAGGCAGGAGAAAAGAATTATAAATAAAATTAAATAAAGGAGAAAATATGTTACAAAAAAGAGCAATAATTGACAAAAAATTTTACACTGAAATAGAAAAGATAATTTCTGAAAAAAAAGATGACAATGTTATCAGAAACGGTATTCTTAATGTAGGGCTTGATGAAATTGCCCTGAATCACCAATCTAAAACAGATTTACAGCACACATTTTCTTTGGAATTGATTACTGGAAAAATTACATCTCAAGATAAGAGTGGAAGATGTTGGCTTTTTGCAGGGTTGAACACAATGAGATTCAAGATTATGAAAGATCTTAATCTGAAAAATTTTGAACTTTCTCAAACATATCAGATGTTCTTTGATAAAATCGAAAAAGCCAATTACTTTCTGGAAAATATTTTGGAAACATTAGATGAAGAAACAAATTCCAGACTTATTATGTGGCTGTTAAGTGCCCCGCTGAATGATGGTGGACAATGGGATATGTTTACTAGTATTGTAGAAAAATACGGAGTCGTTCCAAAAGATACAATGCCGGAAACTTTTGCCAGCAGTAATTCTGCCAGGATGAACCATATTCTCACTTTGAAACTCAGGGGATATGCTTCTCTTTTACGAGAATATCATCAAAATGGAAAAACATTAGAAGAATTAAAATATGAAAAGAAGAAAATGGTTTTGGAATTCTACCGATTGCTGACAATGTTCTTAGGAATTCCACCCAAAAGCTTTACCTTTGAATATACCGATAAAGATAAAAAATTCTATCGTGATAAAAATATTACATCTAAAGAATTTTATACTAAATATGTTGATGTTGATTTGAAGGATTATATTAGTGTCATTAATGCTCCCACTAAAGATAAACCATTTAATAAAACTTTTACAGTTCAATATCTGGGTAATGTGGAAGGTGGGAATAACGTAAAATATCTTAACTTGGATATGAATACTTTTAAAAAGTTAGCTTTAACTCAACTAAAAGATGGTTTTCCTGTTTGGTTCGGCAGCGATGTTGGACAGAAGATGAAACGAGAAAATGGTATTTTAGCTGAAGATATCTATTCTTATGAAGATGCACTCCAATCAAAATTTGAACTTGATAAAGCCGGAAGACTCGATTATGGAGAAAGTTTAATGACACACGCAATGGTATTTACCGGAGTAAACATTATAGATGATGTTCCCAATAGATGGAAAGTTGAAAATAGCTGGGGTGAAAAAAATGGTAAAAAAGGCTATTTTGTGATGAGTGATAAATGGTTTGAAGAATATACGTATCAAATCGTAATTAATAAAAAATATCTTTCCGAGGATTTAAAAAAAGCCTGGAAATCAGAACCAATAGTTTTAAAACCGTGGGATCCAATGGGATCTTTGGCATAAAAAAAGAAGGATAAAAATATGGATTTTAATAAAAAAGCAATCGAAATTATTGAGGGTGTAGAACACCCTGCAATTAACCATTCTCTGTATAATCTTGGAATAATAAAATCTTATGAAGTAAATGATAATAATGTAAACATTATTATTGCTTTACCAGCTTTAAATATTCCAATTATAGATATGCTTGTTCAAAGTATAAAACAACCTTTGGCAGCAATAAATGCTCAGGTTAATATAGAAAAAGTTGTAATGAATCAGGAAGAGATGCAAAAATTTCTAGCTATGGAACAAAGTGCATGGAAAGGAATGTAGTAAATATTTTTTCAGCAAATTTCTAGATAGATAAAAATGAACAATATCTTAACGGAAAAAATATCGAAGATCAATTTCAGAGCTTTTATCTGGCACGGAATTTTTCTTTCGCTTGCTTCCAACTTTATGGATGTGCACACGATAATTCCTTCAATGCTGATAAAAGCCGGTGGTGGTGCTATTTTGCTGGGACTTTTAACCACGATTATGGTGGGAGGATCCGGTTTGATGCAGATTATTTTCGCAAATTTCTTATCTAATAAGATGCATAAAAAAAAACCACTGATAGCAGCGATTAGCTTAAGAGTTATCGCTCTAATAGTGTTAGCTCTCCTTCTTTTTAAATCGAATGCAATCAATAATAATTTGTTTATTCTTTCTATTTTTATTCTAATTTCGATCTTCTCATTCAGTGGTTCTTATGCCAGTATTTCATACACTGATATTATGGGTAAATCAATTTTAGATAATAAACGTAAGCAATTTTTCTCTTTAAAACAGGTAATCAGCAGCATAGGAATTTTTGCCTCGGCTATCATTGTGCGTGGCTTACTCAAAAGTTTTTCATATCCGGATAATTATGGAATATTGCTTTTAACTGCAGGGATATTATTATTTGTAGCATCTTTAGGATTTTGGAAAATCAAAGAGATTAGTATTGAAGTAAAAAAGAAGAGAAGTTTTTTAGAATTCTTTAAAATGATTCCGCAGGAAATCTCGCAAAATCCCAATCTTAAAAATTATCTATTTATCATAAATTTTTTAGGTCTTGGTTTCAGTTTCATTCCCTTTATGATATTATTTGCCAAGAAGAATTTTGAATTAAGTGCTGCCTTAATTGGAAATATTCTATTGTTTAAAATAATTGGAATGTTGATAACCAGCTTAATTCTTTATAAAAGATCAAATCATTTTGAATACAAAAAACTTTTATATTTCAGTTTTGTTTTTGGCGCTTCTCTTCCTATTTTGAGTTTGATTTTCAGTAACAATTATTTTGTATATCAGTTAATTTTTGTCCTTTCAGGAGTTTTTATTACAGCTTTTGGAATTGCCAGAAATGGTATTTTAGTAGAAATATCAAATAATGAGAATAGGGCAATTTACGCAGGTATTTCTGGTGCAGGAAGTATCCTGCCAACAATATTCCCGCTTATTGCCGGAATTTTAATTTCTGTTTGTGGGTATAATATTACATTTATTGTTGTTTCATTAATTGTTGTTACAAGTTTTGTTTTTATAAAAAAATTAAATTGCAGGCAATAAGGAAGTAAAAATATGGAAAAATTTTATCCCGATTCAGGTGTAGAGATACAAGGTTTCACCGCAAAATTTTATGATAAAATAATGAATGTTATGACATTTGGCGGCTACAATCTATTTATAAAGACAGCGATCAAATCAATGGAAATTCATCAAGACGATAAAATTCTTGATTTCGGAGCTGGAACGGGTAGAAATGCTTTATTGATGAATAAATATCTTTCAGGGAAAGGTGAAATTCTGGGACTGGAAATCTCTGAATTAATGATAGATCAATTTAAGAAGAAAACAGAAAAGTTCCGAAATATCAATATCATTAATCAACGAATTGATCAACCATTTGAGCTTGAAAAAAAGTATGATAAAGTCTTTATCTCGTTTGTATTTCACGGTTTCCCTTTTGATGTTCAAAAACAAATAATTCAAAATGCTTTCAATGCTCTAAAAGAAAACGGTGAATTTATTGTTCTTGATTTTAATGAATTTATTACGGATGAGACTCCACTTTATTTTAGAATTCCTTTTAAAAAAATTGAGTGCAAATATGCTTTTGAATATGTTGAACGAGATTGGAAACAAATCTTGTCGGGATCTGGATTTATTAATTTTGAAGAAAAATATTTTTTAAAAAAACACATTAGATTATTAAAGGCAAAAAAGTGAAAGATAGAAAACTCACAAATGAAATCAAAATTGCTATTCCAACAAATGATGGAGAGAATGTTTTTCCAAAAATGTTGGGTTTAACAAAAGAATTTTATGTTTATGAAATTATAAATAACAAAATCGAATTTATAGAAAAAAGAAAAAATCCCTTTGAAAATACATTGCAACATTTAAAAACTCTCGATGTTTATGAGATTATTAGCGATTGCAACATTATCATTTCCCAGAAAATTGGAAAAAGAGGAATTACAAGATTAGAAAAAAGAGGTATGAAACTTATTTTTGAAAATGGAAAAATTTCTCATACTATAAAGAAATTAATGGAGGAAATATGTTAAACTTAAAAAATCAATTTATCTTTGCACCCGTTAAATTGGGTTATAGTCAAGATGGAAAAATTAATGAGAATCACTTAAAATTTTATGAAAAAAGAGCTAAATATTTGGGTGCGGTAACTCCCGAACCGTTATATATACATAAAAATCTCAGGGAATTGCCAACTCAGATGGGAATTGATAATGAAGATAAGATCGAGGGATTGAAAAAACTTACGGCGCTAATTCATAGTACAAATACGAAAGCAATTGCTCATCTTAATCATCCGGGTAGAATGGCAAATCCCAAGATCCCAACTAACGAATATTTTTCCAGCACTGATAAAGCTTGTGAATCCGGTGGTCCAAAACCTAAGAAAATGGATCTAAAAGATATTGAGAATAGTATCGATCTATTTATAAGTGCAGCAAAAAGAGCTGAGGAATCTAATTTTGATTTTGTAGAATTACAATTTGGTCACGGCTATCTTGTCGCACAATTTATTTCTCCGAAAGTAAATGAAAGAGATGATGTTTTTGGTGGTTTGTTTGAAAATAGGATAAAATATGCTTTAATGGTTTTAGATGCTGTTAGAGAAAGTATTAGCATCCCTATTATTGTCAGATTATCTGCCGATGAGATGAATGAAAATGGAATAAAATTAGAGGAAATGATAAAATTCAGCAAAATCCTGGAAGAGAGAGGAGTTGCTGCAATACATAGCTCTTTAGGTAGTTTATGCTCAACTGCTCCCTGGTATTTCCAACATATGTTTGTTCCCAAAGGTAAAAGCTGGGAACTATCTTCCAAAATAAAAGAGGAGATATCTCTTCCAATTATTTCTGTTGGAAGGATCAATACCTTTGAAGATATTGAAAAAGTGAAAAATGAATATAAGTCTGATTATGTGGCTGTTGGACGTGCTTTGATTGCTGATCCTGATTTTATAGGGAAATATTTGGGTGAAGTAAAAAGTGACTATGTTACCTGTATGGATTGTGCTCAAGGATGTCTGGGTGGCGTAAAATCCGGTAAAGGTTTATCTTGTGTAGTAAATCCAGAAGTAGGGATGAAAGCTATTGAATTCAATAAATCGGGAAAACACCGTTCTTATGCAGTAGTTGGTGGTGGCTTAGCTGGTTTGGAAGCTGCTTTAACTCTGCATAAACGAGGGAATGAAGTTACAATTTTTGAAAAAGATAAATTGGGCGGACAATTTAATTATGCATTTTTATCTCCCCATAAAGAAAGTTTAGAAAAAATAATTAATTATTATATTAAGCAGGTTGAGGAAAAGAATATTCCTGTGATCAAAGAAGAAGCTGTTAAAGATAAACTTATAAAAAGTAATTTTGATGAAATTGTAATTGCAACCGGCTCAGAACCTTCTATTCCGCAGATTGAGGGATTGAACAATTTCAAATGGGCTGAAATTTTACTAAAAGAGAATTTACCTAAAAACAAAAGTATTCTTATTATTGGTGGAGGTTTGATTGGAGTTGATATTGCAACAGCCTTGATCAAAGAAAAGAACAAAGTTTCCATTGTTAAAAGAACAACTGATTTTGGCGAAGATATGGAAATGATCTCCAAAAAATTATCTTTGAAAATGATGAAAGAAAATAACACTAAATTTTATGATCACACCCATATTTACAAAATCGATAACGGTAAAATTTTCGCAAAACAAAATGATAAGGAAATTGTAATTGATAACATTGACCTCATCGTTTTAAGCACCGGAATGAAATCCGTAAATACTCTACAAAAAGAATTAGAAGAGAAAATCCCAGCTCATTTAATTGGTGATGCAAAACAAATTGGAGATGCACAAAGCGCAATAAGCGACGGTTATACATTTGCAATGAATATAAATTAGAACACATAATTGAGATTACAAGGAGCAAAAGATGAAATTATTGATGATCTATTCAGAAAAATTTGCCTATAAAACCAGCATCAAGAACCTGGAATCTGTAGAAAAATATGAAGAGGAAAAACAGATTGAAGATGTTTTGGTCGGCTTTATCCAGGTAGAACAAAAAGATGAAGAAGATATTGCAAAAGCAGAAACCAAAATGATCAAGAATCTGAAATGGGCAGCAAAGAAAAATGACACAACCAATATCATTCTACACTCATTTGCTCATTTATCTATGAGTAAAGCAGATGAAGGATTAACGAAAGCGATGTTTGATCGAGCTGAACAAAGACTGAAAAGCTCAGGGTATGAAGTTTCACAAACACCGTTTGGATATTTTTTAGATTTGGATGTCCAAGCTCCGGGAAAATCATTAGCAAGAGTTTTTAAGGAATTCTAAAATGATAGAACAGGCTGCTAAGCTTATCAAGAATGCAAAGCATATTACAGCATTTACCGGAGCAGGAATCTCGGTGGAAAGCGGTATCCCACCATTTCGTGGTGAGAATGGATTGTGGAGTAAATTTGATCCCATCTTTTTAGATATAAATTATTTTCATCGAAATCCCTTGAGATCTTGGAAACTTATCAAAGAAATTTTCTATGATTTCTTTGGAGAAGCAAAACCTAATGCGGCTCATTTTGCTCTATCGGAAATGGAAAAATACGGCTTTGTAAATTCTGTTATTACCCAAAATATTGATAATCTTCATCAGGATGCAGGAAGTAAAAACGTTTATGAATTTCACGGAACTTCTCAAAATCTACTTTGTACAAATTGTGATAAAATCTATTCTGCAAATAATATTGATCTATCTCATTTACCACCAAAATGTAAAAAATGCGGAACTGTTCTGAAACCTGATTTTGTCTTCTTTGGTGAATCAATCCCGGAACCGGCAAGAACCAATTCCTTTTCTGAAATGGAATTGGCTGATCTATTCATTTTGATTGGAACAACTGGTGAAATTATGCCAGCTTCAATAATTCCAATTCAAGCAAAAAATAATGGTGCTAAAATCATCGAAATAAATATTCAACCATCAAATTATACAAATACGATAACAGATACTTTTCTGGAAGGAAAAGCAACTAAAGTCATGACGAATTTATTAGAATCTCTTGGGATAAATTAATATGAAAATTACAATAATTTATGACAATACAACCAGTAAACCTGATTTGATTGCAGATTGGGGTTGGTCTTGCTTTATCGAGACAGGAGATAGAAACATACTGTTTGATACCGGTGGAAACGGAAAAATACTGCTGGGGAATATGCTGAATCTGAAAATTGATCCAGAATCAATTAATGATATTATCATTTCACATCCCGATTTTGATCATATTGGTGGACTTTCTACATTCTTAAATTTGAATCAAAAAGCCGTAATTCATATACCAATATCTTTTCGGGGAATTCGCTATCCAAATGAGGTAAAATATTATGATAAACCTACAGAAATTTACAAAAATATTTTCCTTACTGGTGAACTGGATAAAAGAGAGCAATCTCTAGCAATCAAAACGGAGAAAGGTCTTGTTCTTATCATCGGTTGTGGACATCCTGGAGTTAGAAATATTATTGATTCGGTCTCAAAATTTGGAAATGTCTTTGCTATTGTTGGCGGATTACACGGATTTGATGAGTTTGAAATTCTTGAAAATATTGATAAAATCTGTCCTGCACATTGCACTAAATACAGGGAGAAAATTAAAATATTATATCCTGAAAAATATATCGAAGGTGGAGTCGGGGAAAAATTTGAGTTTTAAAATGTATACTAAAAAGGAACTTCAGAATTGTAAACTCTGCGAATTATTTGAAACTCGCTTGAACGCTTTGGTAGGAGAAGGTGATATTAATGCAGATATAATGTTAATAGCTCAAGCACCTGGAGAATTGGAAGATAAAGAGAATGAAATGTTTATTGGACCCTCTGGAATTATGCTTGATAAATTGTTAAAAAATTCGCAAATCTCAAGAGATGAGATTTATATGACTAATTTGATAAAGTGTAATCTTCCACAAAACCGAAGACCAAAACAAAGAGAGATAAAGGCGTGTTCTACATATTTAGATATGGAAATTGCAGAAATTGATCCTCAAATATTAGTTCCTCTTGGTTATTATGCAACGAAATATCTTTTTGAAAAATATTCACTGAATGAATTTACAAAAAAAGAATTTCCAAAATTTATTGGAAATATTTTCCTTGTAGAAAATCGAAAAATATACCCGTTATCTCATCCTGCTTCTTTGCTTTATCATAATGAATTTATTGGTAAAGTTTATGAAAATTTCAGTAACCTTAGAAAATTATAGGATCTAAAATGATTTCAAAAAATAACAGCTTAAGCATAATATATTTTTCGCCTACAGGTGGTACACAAAAGGTTGTGAGAGAAATTGCTACGGGAATGGGATATAGAAAACTTCGTGATTTAAACATAACAAAAGATAAAGCTATTCCTAAGTTGCAATTTTCTAAAGATGATAACGTACTAATAGGAACTCCAGTTTATTCTGGTAGAGTTCCTCTAGTAGCTTTGCAGAGATTAAAAAAAATGAAAGGTGAAAATACCAATGTAATTTTAGTAGTTGTATATGGAAATCGGCATTATGATGATGCACTTTTAGAACTAAAAGATTTGGTAGTTGATATTGGATTTTCCCCGATTGCAGCAGCAACTTTTATCGGAGAACATTCGTTCAGTAGTCCAAAATATCCGATCTCTGAAGGAAGACCGAATTCGACAGATTTGAGACTAGCTAAAGATTTTGGAAAGCAAATTATGACTAATTTTGAAAATCATAAAAAAATTAAAGTTCCCGGCACTTATCCTTATAAAGAACGATCTGAGAAGCTGAAAGTTAAACCTAAAATTGATATGGATCTTTGTGATCTTTGCGGAATGTGCGAAAAAGTTTGTCCGGTAGATGCAATCTCAATATTTAAAGATAGAGTAGATATTGATGAAAATCTTTGTATCTATTGTCACGTTTGTGTAAGAATATGTCCGCAAAAAGCAATAGTGATTGATGATAAAAGAATTATTAAATCCGCCAAAAATTTACACGAAAAATGCAAACAACCACAAATACCTGAAATATTCTTATAATAATAATAATGAAATAAAGAGATTAATATGATTAAAATTAAAAATTCTACAGAAATCGGAAAAATGAGAAAAGCAGGAAAATTAGCTGCACAATTATTGGATTACATTGAACCATTTGTAAAAGAAGATGTTTCTACACTTTACCTGAATGACCTTTGTGAGGAATTTACACAAAAACACGGAGCAATATCAGCACCTTTAAATTACAATG
>Ga0164318_10007354_pt1 | contig 10668 bp, 6 predicted proteins | sample GuaBasSedimGuay9_FD_113734 | JGI IMG/M metagenome (GOLD analysis project Ga0164318, IMG submission 113734) | Subseafloor sediment microbial communities from Guaymas Basin, Gulf of California, Mexico - Guay9, Core 4571-4, 0-3 cm | ecosystem: Environmental > Aquatic > Marine > Hydrothermal vents >...
AAATTACCTACCTAATTGATACCGATTTTGATAATTATGGCAGATTAACCGGCTATAGATATTATAAAGATAAAGAAACAGAGAATCCGGGACTGGAAGCTTTATTCAGTAATCAATAACATTTTAGTTAGAGGAATTGTTAGTTCAAATTTATAAGCACCGTCAGTGTTTATAACCGTTGACGGGGTTTCATGCCCTGACAGTGGTTTTGAACCCTGTCAGAGGCTTAACTAACGACATTGAAAGTAATGGACAATATCTAAGTGCCTGAACGGAAACGTAGTGTTTGAATGGAAAATTCCAAGTTCTAGGCTTGTGAACCGAGTTTACGAGCTCATGAACACCATATAATTAATAAAAATATGGTGAATAAATCTTAAAAATCAGGAGTTTACTCATGTAAATGACGAGTTTTTAAGATGAGCATAACAGCCTGTCCCGAGATTATCGGGAAAGAAATTGGAGTTTTCGGTCAAACACTAATTATCTTTATCTATTCTTTCTTAATACATCCATTGCACATAAATAGCCACTAAAAATGGCACCTGAAAAGCCACCGCCAATTTTTGTCCAGGCTGATGCAAAATGAAGATTTTCAATAGATTGGATTTTATCAAACTTAACCCTTTCTGGTGTTTGTGCAAAGCCATATACCGCACCCTCAGGATTTAAAGTATAACGTGCAACCGTTTTTGAAGTACCTACTTCGTAATATTCAATTTGATTTTTAATTCCCGGTATAAGTTTTTCTAATTTTTCGATATAGATTTCAGCAACCTCTTCCTTTTTGGCTCTATATTCCTTTTTACTAAGTTTATCCCAATCAGAAAAATAATCCATACAACAAATAACCCCAACACTCTTTTCTTTTGAGGTAAGTGCCGAATCTACCTGACTGTAATCAACAAATGTAAAGCTTCGATTTTTGAAATCGCCTTTATTATTTGCTTTTATATTAGCCTGTGTTTTTACAGAATCATCATAAACAAAGGTTGAATAGTACTTGTTTCCTAAGCCTTTTACAGGTTTTTTAAAACCAAAATAGATTGTTAAAAGCGAAGCTCCTGTTTCATGTTTACTTATATCTTCCTTCAAATTTTCGCCATATACCTTTGGTAAAAGTATATTTGCGACATTTGGTATTGCAGCATTGGCGATTATATCATCAGCAAAAGCACTATTTAGTTCGGTTTCATTTTTCTTATTTGTTTCAAATTTTACACCTACGGCTTTATTATTTTCGGTAATAATTTCAGTAACAAGATGTTTTAGTATTACTTTTCCACCATTTTCTATAATAAAATTAGCAAGATAATCTGAAAGTTTTTGTGAGCCACCTTTAATAAAATTACCACCACCACTGTAATAACTTCCTTGTGCAACTGAATAATAATTTAATGAAAGTGAATATGGATCATCATGAAAGTAACCAAGATTACCTAAAAGAACAAGCTTTAAATCGTCATTATTTATTATTGAATCAAGGAATTTGCCTACCGATATTTCTTCCTGCCCCTCAGATTCTTTTGCCTTTTTTCGGGCATTAAGAACTTGATCAAAATATGCATTAATCCCTGTTTTTTCATCCGGAAAATTCTCAATTAATACCTCAATCGCCTTTTCAGCTTCATGTGGGATCGTAATTTTGTAACGGTCATTAACAAAATGATAAAATTCAGGAACTTTAAGAAATTCGACTTTATCAAACACACCCAGATCCCTAAATATTTTCGTTTTCATATCTCGCCTATCCAGACCATCCATTTCATGCAAACCGACTTCAAAAACAAAGTCCTTACGCTCAAATGTTGTAGCACATCCACCAGGTCTGTCGTGTTGTTCAATAAGTAATACTTTTTTGCCTTGTTTTGCAAGTTTTGCTCCAGCAGTAAGTCCGCCAAGTCCGGCACCAATAATTATTATATCGTATTTCATGGATTTTAGTAATTAGTCATTCGCTTCGCTGTCATTGGTCATTAGTAGTCATCCAGATTTCAACTCAATCCTTAAAACTTCGTTCTTTTTTCTTTATTGAATCTTGAAACTTTTTACTTTTATCATTTGTTTTAATCCGGAATAGGATACCGTTTAAATTCTACATTCCTGTCAAACAGGTATCGGTAAGTTATATAATGTTTTACTGATACACATCCAACTGAAATAAAGATTTTCCTCATTTTGGGATTAAAATCCCCAACCCATGAAAATTCAATCTCCTTATATTGCGGTTTGCGATCAATTACTTCTGCTATTTTCATAATAAAGGCTGATTCAATGCCCCTGTTTTGAAACTCAGGAATAACACCCATTAGTACCCCTCGTGCACGACTAATTGTTTTTCTCTTTTTCAGATAAATGAATTTTAACATATTAAAAATATGCATATTGCCATTTAAATGTTTTAAAACCATATTAACATCAGGATACATAAGATAAATAGCAATAGGCTTACCTTCTTTATACGCAATCCAGATAAACTCTTCCTCAATAATAATTTTGGCCTTTTTCAGCACTTTTTTAATATATTCTACTTTCATGGGTTCAAAATTCTCAATAAATGAATCCCATGCTACATTAAACACTTCAGCAAAATCTTCTGCAAATCTATCTTTGTCCTTCCATGTAAGATGTTTAAATTCATAGCCTCCTTGTTTCGTTACACGTTCGGCAATGCGTAAAAACCTTTCATCCATCTTTTTTGTTACATCCAAATGAAAACCTTCTTGCTTAAAATAAGTTTTAAACCCATATGTTTCAAACAACTCTTGATAATATTTATGATTGTACGCAATTTCATACGAAGGATGCGTAAACCCATCAACAAGTAACCCCCAGTAACTATCCCTTTCACCAAAGTTAATTGGCCCATCCATTGCTTGAATATTTTGGGAAGTCAACCATGCTTTCGCAGTATCAAAAAGAAGATTTGCTGCCTCCTGATTATTTATACATTCAAAAAAACCAATCCCCCCGGTTGGTTGGTCTTCTACTTTTGATGTTTTAAAATCAATAAAAGCCGCAATACGACCTATTAAATTACCTGATTTATCTTTTAACAGCCACCGTTCTGCCGTTCCATGACCATAGTAAACATTTTGTTTTGGGTCAAAAACTGCATCTATTTGCTTATCCATCGGACAAACCCAAACAGGATCATTTTTATAGATAATCTTTGCTGTTTTGGTAAATTCTTTTTGCTCCTTTTTATCAGTTACTTTGGTAATATTCATGATTATTGACAGTTATTAGTTTGATATTTTAATTATTCACGACGCTATGATTTGAGAATCTTAGAGCTGAATCTTTATCGTATTATACCGTTCTAAAGTATCCATCCATTAAGTCAAGTTTGAGACAAGCTCTAAATAGCCTGTTTTACATAAATCTGATTAATCAAATCTTGATATTTTTCTGTAATAATTCTTCGTTTTAACTTTAATGTTGGCGAAAGCTCACCGGTTCCCGGCGACCAAACATCTGGAATTAACCTAAAGCGGCTAATTCTTTCAAAATCAGAAACTGTTTTATTAAATCTTTGCACTTCTCTGCTAAAAGCATCAATTAATTGTGAATTTTGCAAGAGCTCAGTATTACTATTTCCCAAAATATCATTTTCACTACACCAGTTCTTAAGGTGTAAATAATCCGGTGCTATTATGGCGCTGGCAAATTTTTTATGTTCACCAATAACCATCATATGTTCAATAAATAATGATTCTTTAAACTTATTTTCAATTACCTGTGGAACAATAAATTTACCACTCGAAAGTTTAAATATTTCCTTTTTACGATCAGTAATTTTAAGAAATTTATTATCCTCGATACTTCCAATATCACCTGTACAAAACCAGCCATCTTCAGTAAAAACACTTTTTGTAAGCTCTTCATCTTTATAATAACCCATCATAATATTATGACCTTTGCAAAGAATTTCACCATCTTTTGCAATTTTCATTTCAACTCCATCAATTAATGGTCCAACCGAACCAAGTCGTACATCAGGATTTGTTTTTCGGTTAATTGTAATAATTGGCGAAGTTTCGGTTAAACCATACATATTAAGTATTTTAATACCCGCAGCCCAGAAAACACGTTCAACTCTTGGCTGTAATGCTGCACCGCCACAACCTACAATTTCAATTTTCCCGCCAATAGCTTCTCGCCATTTTGAAAAGATTAATTTGTCGGCAATTTTCAATTTTTGCCTGTAAAGCCAGCTACTGTCCTCAGCAAGTTTATAATTTAAGCCAATATCAACAGCCCAAAAGAATATTTTTTTCTTCATTCCTTTAAGCTTTCTGCCTTTTGAGATTATCGTATCAAATATTTTTTCAAGAATACGCGGAACAGCATCAAAACCATGAGGTTTAATTTCACCCATATCCTTTGCAATTGTTACCATACTTTCTGCATAATAAAGACTGCAACCGCTATATTGTGTCTGATAATTACCCATTCGTCCCCCAACATGGCACAAGGGCAAAATACTCAAATACCTTTGATTAGGTTTTAACTCAAAAACTTTTGCAGCTGCTAAAAAATTCCCCACCAAATTAGTATGCGAAAGCATTACGCCTTTTGATGTTCCCGTAGTTCCCGAGGTATAAATTAAGGAAGCAAAATCATCGGGTTTAATACCTGATTTTATTTTCTCAAGCTCATCTTTATAATACACTTCGCTTTTTTTACCAAGCTCGACTATATCAAACCAGTTTTTTTCATTTTCAATATTGTCAAAAGTATAAATGCTTTCAACCGTATCAATTTTATCGATTGTTGATTTTATTTTTTGCAGCAATTTATTATCAGAAATAAAAACAAAACGAGAATCTGAATGCTTTAAAATGTTTTCATATTCAGAATTACTAAGCGAAGTATATAATGGAGCGTGTACAACACCAAGCATTGCCATTCCCATATCAACAAAGTTCCATTCCGGCCTGTTATTTGAAATTGTTGCTATTTTATCCCCCTTCTTAAATCCCAGGGCTAATAATCCATAAGCAAAATTATACGAATTATCAATGTATTCTTTTGTGCTGTACTTTTTCCATTTTCCATTCTGTTTTGATACCAGTGCATCTTCCTTCATAAAAAGATCCTGATATCTTGCTAGTAAATCAAAAGTTCTTGTAATTTCCATTTTTTATTTTTGTTTGCAATATACATTTAATTGCGATTCTTTCTGTATACTCTCAAAAGAATATTATGCACAATATAAGGTGAGATACGATTTAGAATCGCATTTAGTTTTCCTAAAGGAGTAAAGGCAGACTTGTACTTCCTTTTTTCAATCATTCTCATTAATTGTAAAACTGTTTTTTTTACAGATACTTGTTTTATTTTTTCTCGCACCGGAAGAGCTTTTACATGTCCGTTATTATCAAAATATGTTTTTTCAGGGTCGTTTTCAGTAAAACCAACATAGGCTATACCAATATGAGTACCTGTTCCGTGAACTTCTTTTCGTAATGATTCTACAACAGCAGTAAGCGCCATTTTTGAACTACAATAGGCTGAGTAGTTTCCTAAACCATGAATTCCTGCCAAGCTACCAACAAACAAAATACTACCTCTTGTTTGTTTAATATAAGGTAAAGCTGCCCTGGTCATATAAACAGAACCCAAAAAATTCACCTCCATAATTTGCTTAAAAACATCTGGTTTAGTCTCTTCAAGCGTACCTTCAGCTGAAATACCAGCATTATTAATTAGTATATCAATTTTACCATAAGTGCTAATTGTGTGCTCAATAATCTTAACACAGTCTTCATATTTAGAAACATCACCTGAGCAAGCTGTTAGCTCAAACCCGTTTGTTTTGAATTCCTCATAGGTTTTATTCATCCGGTCTTCATTCCTTGCGTTTAATACAATCTTAGCACCTTTTTTGCCAATTTCAAACGCTAAACTTCGACCAATACCTATACTTGAACCTGTAATTATTACAACTTTTTCATTCCACATATTCTCAGCTAATTTTTTAACACATTAAACTCAATTGCTGATGCAGTACCAACTGAACAGTAAACCCTGTGTTTTGCCTTTACAAAATCTTCTTTTTTAGCTTTATAGATATTATCCACATATTTCTGCGGGTTCAAATCAACCAATGGAAACCATGTGCTTTGCACTTGAATCATTATTCTATGTCCGGCTTTAAAAGTATGTAATACATCTTGCAAATCAAATTCAACTAAGGTTACTTTATTTGGTGTAAATGCTTCCGGATTTTCAAATGAATTTCGGTATCGGCCACGAAAGACCTCACTGCGAACCATTTGCTGATATCCACCCATAACAATATATTTTGCGTTATGTTCAAAGTTCTGAAAATCATCAGGATAAACATCAATAAACTTAACAATCCAGTCCGCAGCTGATTGATTCGTTGAAACATGTAATTTTACACTAATCTTTCCGGCAACAGTAATATCTTCTTCCAAAATTTCTGTTTGATAAACAAGTACATCAGGCCTTTTTGAAGCAAATCGTTGATCATCTGTCATGTATGTTTTGGTCATTTTAGGGCTAATATCTTCTGTATAAGGCACAGGTCGATTTGGATCACTAATAAATTCATTATAAGAATCTTGTAATGCAGTTTCAGTACTAGATAAATAACCATTTGAATTGAAAAACAAAGCTGTTGATTGAGTGTTTTCCGGTGGCCAATGATCAAAAGTACGCCATTTGTTATTTCCGGTTTCAAACATATATGCTTCCGGTAATGTTAAAGTTCCTTCTCCCTTCAAATGATAACTGATAAAGGGAAACTCAATACTATCCCTGTAAAAAACAGAAGGTGCCGGATTGTTTCCAAAAAATACATTCCCCAAAATAGAACCATCTCCCCTGCCAAAGCCACCATGTCGCCATGGCCCCATCACAATTTTATTATTATTATTATTAGTATTTTTTTCTATAGATTCGTATACTGCTAAAGGCCCATATAAATCCTCAGCATCAAACCACCCTCCAACTGTTAAAACAGCAGGGTTTATATTTTTTAAATGAGGAATTAAGCTCATTTGCTGCCAAAAATAATCATAGTTTGGGTGCTCCACTATTGAATCCCAAAAGGCAATTTTATCTTGATATAAGTTTGTTTTTACTTTAGAAAGCGGCTGGGCATTTTCCATGTAAAATTTATAACCATCTTTCGATGAAAATTCAAATAAGTGCTCAGGCCATACTTTTGTAAGTTCAGTTCTCTCTTGACCAAAACTTTGTCCAAAGCCCAGATAATGAGCTGGTAAAAATGCACCATTATGATGAAAGTCGTCCCAATACCAATCAGAAACCGGACATTGAGGTGTTACAGCAATCAATGCTGGATGAGCATTAATACAGGCAGCTGCAGCATAATAACCAGGGTATGAATTGCCCCACATGCCTACTTTTCCATTATTATTTTGAATATTCTTAATTAACCAATCAATACTATCCCAAGCATCCGTACTTTCATCAATATCCGTAGAATCGCTATCATCACTTTTAAAAGGTCTCATATCAATAAAATCACCTTCAGACATAAACTTTCCACGCACATCCTGGTAAACAAAAATATATAAGTCTTTTGCAAGCTTTATTGATGAGCCTAATACACTTGGGAAAATATCTTCACCATAAGGACTACAACTATATGGAGCTCGTTTATATAAGATAGGATATTTTTTGGATTGATCTTTTGGTGAATATACAGCAGTGAAAAGCTTAATACCATCACGCATAGTAATTTGATATTCCTTTTTTGTATAATTTTCAGAAATAAAGAGTGAATTCTCATTAGCTGGTTTTGAAACATCTGCGTTTTGTGTCTTTTCGTTTTTATTAGAGCAATCAACAAAAAAAACAGTAGATATAACCAATATAATAATATACAGTTTGTTCATTTTCATATAATAGTTTAAATTGAATTATTCTGCTTAAAAGTACACAATTTTTCGAACATTTTTTTCGAACATTTAATAAAGTAGAAAAATTATATGTTCTGAATAATTGATTTGGCAATGATAAGAATAAATTGTATTTTTCGACCCCAAAATAAATTCAAAAAAAATATTATGTATAATTCAAAAATAGTAGGTGCAGGTCACTATGTACCAGAAAAGATTGTTACAAATAAAGACCTTGAAAAATTGATGGATACCAGTGATGAATGGATTCGCGAACGTTCAGGTATAGAAGAAAGAAGATATATTGAATTTGGTAAAGATACTACTGCCAATATGGGCACAAAATCAGCTAAAATTGCATTAGAAAGAGCCGGTTTGACAGCTGATGATGTAGACTTTATTGTTTTTGCCACTCTTAGTCCTGATTATTATTTCCCCGGGCCTGGTGTAATAGTACAACATGAGCTTGGTTGTAAAAGAACTATAGGTGCATTGGATGTTAGAAATCAATGTTCTGGTTTTGTATATGCATTGTCAGTAGCAGACCAATTTATTAAAACAGGAATGTATAAAACAATCCTGGTAATTGGCTCAGAGGTTCAAAGCAATGGTTTAGACTTAACTACCAGGGGAAGAGCTGTAAGCGTTTTATTTGGTGATGGTGCCGGTGCTGTTGTTATGCAAAGAACAGAAGACAACAATAAGGGCATATTGTCTACACATATGCATTCACAAGGTGAATTTGCTGAAGCGCTTTGTGTAAAAAGTCCTGGAAATTTTAAGGAAACAAAATTCTATGAGGATATGCATGAAGACTACGAAAATACAAGTCCTCAAATGGATGGTCAGTTGGTTTTTAAAAATGCAATTGTTCGATTTTCAGAAGTAATAATGGAAGCCTTACAAGCAAATGGATATACGGCAGATGATTTGGATATGTTTGTACCCCATCAGGCAAACCTAAGAATTACCCAATTTGTACAACGAAAATTACAATTACCCGACGAAAAAGTTTATAGCAATATTCAAAGATTTGGAAATACAACAGCAGCAACAATTCCGATTATCTTAAGTGAATTATGGGAGAAAAAAGCGATTAAAGAAGATGATATATTTGTATTAGCTGCTTTTGGTAGTGGATTCACCTGGGCTTCTGCTCTAATTAAATGGTAATGTTGGCTAGTAGAACTTAGAAAATAGAAATAGGAAAAATATGTTTTAAAAGATGTAACTTATGTTGCATCTTTTTTTATTTAAACTTATGCATACATAATATTTTTCGTACTTTTGCGAAAATACAGTTTTCAATTATAAAAGTATAATTTAAAAATAAAAAATATGACACAAAAAACATCAAAAATTATTTGGACAGAAATTGATGAAGCTCCGGCATTAGCCACCTATTCATTACTACCAATTGTTAACGCTTTTACAAAAGCAGCTGGTGTAGTAGTTGAAACAAAAGACATTTCACTTTCCAGTAGAATTATTGCAAATTTCCCGGAAAATTTAACTGAAAGTCAAAAAATAGCTGATAACTTGTCTGAATTAGGTAAATTAACCCAAAAGCCAGAAGCAAATATTGTTAAGCTACCAAACATTAGTGCTTCTATACCTCAATTACAGAAAGCAATCAAAGAACTACAAGATAAAGGTTATAATCTGCCTGACTACCCTGAAGAAGCAAAAACTGATGAAGAAAAAGCATTGGTAGAAAGATTTGCAAAAATTCTTGGTAGTGCAGTAAACCCGGTATTACGTGAAGGTAACTCTGACCGAAGAGCTGCTGCTTCGGTTAAGAAGTTTGCGCAAATGAATCCACATAGAATGATGAAGGAATGGCCTTCTAATTCAAAGACTCATGTTTCACACATGAACAATGGTGATTTTTATGGTAATGAAAAATCAGTATGTCTTGAAGCTGACACTGATTTTAAAATTGAATTCACTGATAAAAAAGGAAATAGCTCATTATTAAAAGATAATTTATCAGCAATCAAAGGCGAAGTGCTTGATGCAACTTACATGAGTAAAAATGCACTTAGAGCTTTTTTTGCAGAGCAAATTGAGAATGCTAAAAATAATGATGTGCTTTTATCATTACACTTAAAAGCCACTATGATGAAGGTTTCTGACCCAATCATGTTTGGTCATGCAGTTTTAGTTTATTATAAAGATGTTTTTGAAAAACATGCAGATATAATTAAGGAACTAGGAGTTAATGTAAATAATGGTTTAGGCGATCTTTATGTAAAGATTCAAAATCTGGATGAAGCTAAAAAATCAGAAATTGAAGCTGATATCATGGCTGTATATAAAACTCATCCTGAATTAGCAATGGTTGATTCTGACAAAGGAATTACAAATTTACATGTTCCTAACAACATTATCGTAGATGCATCAATGCCTGTAGTTATTCGTGATGGTGGTAAAATGTGGAATACTGCCGGAAAGCTTCAAGATACAAATGCAATGATTCCTGACAGATGTTATGCAACTATTTATCAAGAAGTTGTTGATAATTGCAATATACATGGCGCATTCAACCCTGCGACTATGGGAAGTGTATCAAATGTTGGTTTGATGGCTCAAAAGGCTGAAGAATATGGTTCGCACCCAACTACTTTTGAAATACCATCAAATGGTACTGTTAAAGTTATTGATGGTACAGGCAATGTAATGATGGAACACAATGTAGAAGAAGGTGATATTTGGAGAATGTCAAGAGTGAAAGATATTCCGGTTCAGGACTGGGTAAAACTTGCTGTTA
>Ga0164318_10007355_pt1 | contig 10667 bp, 7 predicted proteins | sample GuaBasSedimGuay9_FD_113734 | JGI IMG/M metagenome (GOLD analysis project Ga0164318, IMG submission 113734) | Subseafloor sediment microbial communities from Guaymas Basin, Gulf of California, Mexico - Guay9, Core 4571-4, 0-3 cm | ecosystem: Environmental > Aquatic > Marine > Hydrothermal vents >...
GAAACTAGCATTCATATTTTGGGCAACGCCTTTTCGTAATTTGTAATCGAATGAGAGTTGATCGTCAATAATATCAACTTCAAAACATTGGTTCTGAATAATACCTATATAATCTTGACTTAGGTTACCAAGCGACAAATCATGAGTTGCAATAATACCAACTGCATCGAGTTTCACAAGCTGTTTAAGCAATAATTTAGACCCTTCTTCCTTATCGTGAGAGTTAGTCCCTTTTAGTATTTCATCAAGCAAAACAAACAACTCCTCCCCCGCTCTTAACCTATGCACTATCATTTGCAATCGTTTTATTTCTGCATAGAAATACGACTCATTCTTCATAAGAGAGTCTGTTGTTCTCAGGCTACTTACTATTTGAATGGGATAAAACTCAAAAACTGTAGCATGTACAGGAGCACCAATCATTGCCAATAGCAAATTACTACCAATAGTTCGCAAATATGTGCTTTTACCAGCCATATTTGCTCCTGTTATTACATTTAGGAATGGAACTCTATCAACATAAAAATCATTTGGCACACTAGTATTCGATTTCATCAAAGGATGATGCATTTTCTTAAACTGCCATTTTTTATCCAAAGAAACTTTTGGAAAAATCCATATAGGATTATTATGTGATAATACGGCAATACTATTTAAAGAGTCAATTGTTGCAATAATATCGAACCAAATATCTAAACCATCAATATTATCTCTCTTCCACACTTCCATTCGTAATATTTGCCGTATATCCCAAATAAAGAACGCATTTAATAATATTCCCACAAACACATTAAGCCTAGAATCTAAAGCAGAAAGTATTTTCGATAAGTCCTGTATTCTTTGATAGGCTTTATTATGCTTTGTTTCAAGTCCCTTTTGCAATTCTTTTAACAGTTTTGAACTAAATTTCTGATTCTCTACTAACTTCAATAGGTCAACATATTTTTCAAGCCACTTAGTGCGCTTACTTAAGTTTTTATGTATTTGGTTAATTCTCTTAGTATAAAACCCAACAATGAGAAGTGCTAATGCTAGCAACAGACTCAACAGCTTTCCACTAATAAAATCGAAAGAGAATAACGCAAGAGCAATCAAATTAACCACTGGAATTACATATATCAATACTTTAAACAAGGAATTTTGGATAAACAGACTATTTTGTTCTTTCCAAGTTCTAACAAAATCGTATTCTTCTTCTTTTTCCTCGAAAGCAAGCCCATTGGCTCTAAACTCTTGACAAAAATTAGTCATATCTGCTAGCTCAGACACCGCTTCTTGCCTACTATTAATTACCTCTGAATTTATTAGCGGATTCAAAAGCCAAGAAGATAATCGCTTACTGCCAAACAAAGTTGAGGTTCTATTAATTTTATTATACAATGAAGACTCGCCTAAAACATCAAGGTCTTGAGAAAAATCGTGTGTAGTTGGTTTAAATTCAATACCATTTTCAAATGCAGAGAAATCATCATTAAGGGCTAATAATTCTTCCTCATTTATTCTAATAAGTCTTTTTAAGAAGCCATGCTTATTGAATAGTTTTGAATGATATTTTATTAGGAACAAAAAAAATGAAAGAAGTCCTAAAAACACAAACCATAATAGTTCATATTCTTTAAAAACAGCTAACCATAAAGAAAAAACAATTCCTATAAATAGTATAAAACGGACAATTGAAACATAAAACTTCTTCTTTCCAACTTCTTCTTTTTCTAAAGTATATTTTTCAATTAACTTTTGATAGTCTGCAACTATTTTTTCCTTAAAATACTCATCATTAGATAGCTCCATGTTAACTATTGAATTATTAATTTCTGGAAGAATTCTTGTTCGCCAACTCTTATTCTAATAAAATAAACACCTGATCTTAAGGATTTAGTATTAATTTTCATATGATTAATCCCCAAATCAAATTTTCCATGATTATTCTCAGCAATTACAATTTTTCCAAGTTGATTAAATACTGTAGTTGCAACATTTGCTCTAGTCTTAACTTCAAACTCAATATTTACCCTATCAATTGCAGGATTAGGAAAAATCTTAATACTACTAATACTTTCTTCACTCTCATTCTCAATATTGCTCCATACATCAGTTGGTGGAAACTTAATATTATCAATCCAAGTAGCATCAAGATAACTAGCTTGATAATAATCCTTAATGTAAGACCATTTAAAAGTATGTATACCAGCAGTTACAGGGAACGAAAACAATTCCCAATTTCTATTTCCAGACCATTTCCCCTTTTCTGATCCATCAATAAAGAAATAAAGAGGATCGTATCCTTGCTCAGTTGATACTTTTCTATAAAAGCTAATATCACCATCTGCTAAAACTCTCATTGTAATGGAAATAGAACTAGTATCATCATTCTGCATATTCATAGCTGAACGCATGGAATAATTACCTTCATATTTATAGGTAGAATCTATTATCCAATAAAGACTAGAACTATCTGTTTCCCAAATAAATTTTGAAAAGTCTGCTGTTTCAAAATCTTCATCAACTTCACCTATCAATATTGGCATTAATTTACTGGCAGAATATGCTTCACAAGTATAGTTGAACGCAAAATTAATATACTGTCCATTTTGCAATGAAGCGTCAAAACTTACATTAAACTCTGCCCACTTAGATTCTCCTGAAGAAAGAGTATCAATTAAACTATTTCCACTTACTGTTGCTCTATTATCTGTTGTTATGTATGCTGAATTCACAACTAAAGCATCTCTTGAGCCAATATTTTCAAGTAAAACCTTAACCACAACAGATTCTCCTGCTTCAACTATTCCATTATTATTACCTCCAACACTATCGTCAATTACATACTGATGTATTTTAATATTTGGAGCATGAATGGTAAAATAATATGGACTTATCCATTGTCCTCCAGCATTATCAGTTATTACTATTTCGCAACTTACCATATGATTATCCGTTGCTGTAGAATCTATTTGAATTTTAAAAGCATCATCTTTTAATAAAGTATCGTTTGCCAAAACACTTCCAATACTAACTATGCTATCAACAATTTTCACTTCTGAATCGTTTATTCTAAGAACTGCTTGAGTATTTATTGCATCAAAAGTAGTTAGATTAGAAAAATCCACATCCATATTAATAAGCTCACTATACTCAGATTGGCCATTGTTATTCAACAATGAATCATCAATTATCACATCCGAAACAACCACATAAGGGCCACTAGCAGCACCCCCAAATACATTTGAGAAGTATGGAGCATGATTTTGAGCTGTAATAACTATATCAAGCACTCCTTGATAAGTAAAACTATCCAGATAAAGAGTAGCAACACCATTAGTATCAGCAATTACACTAGAAATTAGAGTATCACCCTTTGATAAGGCAACCTGAGCAAATGGAACTGTATTTATACTGTAAGAACTCCAACCTGCTTGAATAAAAGGAATGAATGAAGCAGTTATTGGATCTGGAATTTTCATATAAGCCATTAATGATGGATCACCCATTACATGATATACTTCCCAATAATATCTACTACTACTACCCCCTTGTGTAACGGCCAAGTTTCCAACTTTAATATACTGTGAACTACTCATTGCCCAATCAGAAAATGATTCATTATGATTATGATACATCAAATCGTATAAACCTGGACCAGTAGTAGAATAAGTAGGATTTGCACTTACAGAGCCATAGCCCACTGCCCAGTAATAATCTTCATCCCAATAAGTATTATCACTTGCTCCAATATAACCAATTGCACCTTTATCTCTTGCTCTCAGAAGAGCTTCACCAAAACATACAGAACTATTAAACTTATTAGTAATACATGCATTGGCTATCATTAATGGATATCTATCTTTGTTTTGCATATTGGGTACATTGTTTACGTTGAATACGGGATCTGCCCAACCAAGAGGAGAACCGTGACCAGTATAATTGACAATATATGCTCCAGTATCTACTTGTTGTCTAATTTCTAAATCTTTTAAATATGAGCCATTTGCATATAAATAAGACATGCAATTTGTAGAATTTGAATTATTAAAATAAGTTGCTGTCCCATAATTTAACTGTCCATCTAACCATGTTGGTGAGTGACTCGCATCTTTTCCTGCAACTAAGATTGAATTTGCTAAAAAGGAATGGTCAGGCATTTCATATTTCTCATATTGAATAGTTTTTTCAATTTGAGGATTAAGCTCTGAAGTATCATTTGCAGAGAATCTACCATACATCATTTCTGGAAATTCGTCACCTGTAAATTCACAATAATACAAATCAGTAACATGACTACCAATTTGCCCACTCCATGAAGGCATTTGAGCTACATCGCCAACAAAAAGAACATATATGGGAGCAGGATTATTTACTGTAGCATTAGTATACATAGTTTGTAAATAATTTTTTATTGACACTGTGGTATTACCAACTGTAGTATCTTGCAGATATGCTTCAATAACTTTAAATCCTTTTTTTTCTTTCCACTTTATAAATGGCTGCAAGCTCTCTCTAAAGATTGTATCAGCTACAATCACGTATTTTAAAGGAATTTTACAAGACACATCTTTTGATTGTGAACCAGAATAAGCTGATGAATTAATAATTTGGCTTTCTGAAGCTTGAGAATATGGAGATAAATATCTTTGCTTATTAATATTAAGTCTTTCAGCATCAAACCCATTAATATTAATTCTAATTCTAATACTCTCTACCACCTGAATTGTATTCAATACTGGATTATACTGAATTGGGCTTATCTCAAGCCTAGCCAATGAGCTAGAACGCATAGTTCCCAAACGCTCTATCTTCACTAATTGATTACCATAAAATTCATTTGTTTTATAAAGATGGTTATTTATTTTGAAATTATCAATTTTAGTTTCAATCTTAAGTGCAGGCAATTGCGAAGGATAAAGGTAATTATCAATTTGGTAATCTTTCAAATTAATATTCTTTACTATCTTGTTTTCTACAATTATTTCATACTGTGCTCCTTCTGGCAATTCTATTAGCTTTTTTAGAATAGGTAATTCTGGGTTTCCATAGTCCAAACTTCTTCCAAAACCATCAATAGATAATCTATAATAATCGTCATCAACTGTTTTAATAAATTGATAATTTATATTATTAATGGATAAATCAATCGTAAATCCATTTACTCCAATTTCACTAATAACTTCACTATTCTCTTTATTATCCCAACTCAGTTTTTGAGAAAATAAGTTGACACTTAACAGTAATAAAATTATTATATATACTTGAGCTTTCATAGGATATGATTTATTATTATTTCTACTTTAGATACTGCAAATATACAAAGGGTTGCTTTCTCTAAAATGTTTTTATTATGATAATTTACAGAAAAAATTAGAATAGTAAAAAAACTAAAACTTTATATGCTTTAAATAATGGTTATTTACTAGACCTGAATAGCTGTAAAAACCAAAATTTAAGAATTTGTATCGTTTAGAAATAACAATTTTCTCATTAATTTGATGAGCATAATAAGGTTCTCTGTCTTCCCAAGCACGAAGTACAATAGTTGCTTTATCTCTTTTTATATCACTTATCCCCATAATTACTTCCTCAAAACTATCATTGGATATATTATAAGCCATTACATAAACCTCATCAATATATGAATTCTTTATCCATGTTTTCCAATTCTGAGAAAACTGCTTTATAGCCTTATCTTGATTAGCAAAAACGGCTGCTGTTAGTTGCAATTTAGGGTTTATATTCTTCAATTGAATATAGGCTTTATTTACAAAAGTATTTATTTGAGTCTGCTTCCAACTATCAAAAACTGTATCAGTAGAATTTCTAAAATTCTCAAGTGCAACAGGATTATATCCATAAATAGAATCTGGATATCGAATATAATCAAGCTGTATCCCCGAAACAGAATAATTATTGGCTACATCACTGAGTATTTCCAATAAATATTGTTGCACTTCCGGAATTCCAGGATCTAAAAAAGCCCCTTCATGCTCATTATTTTTCATAATACTACCATTCTTACTTACAGTTATCCACTCAGGATGCGAATAATAAATATGGTCTTTGTTTATTTTCTTTAAATCGTGCGGGGTAACAACAAATATTGGCATCCATGCATGAATCTCTATTTCTGTATTCTTAGTCTTTTCAATGGCATATTCTAAAGGGTCAAAATTGCTATTTTTAAGTATATAAGAACGAGATTCATTATTACAAAACATTGAATCAACCTTATTCGTAAAATACATTGCATCAGCTCTATATCTTATCTGTAAGAATAGCTTATTAAATTTGTATTGCTTTGCTGTAGCTATTATTTTGTCTATTTTTTGTGGAGATCCTATACTCCATATAGTAGCCCACATTGCTTTATCTTGGGCAAAAGACACTTTAGTGTTCAGCAAGATAATAAGTAAAAATGATATAATTGCAATTAAGCCTTGTTTCATGAAACATATTTAAAAAAAGCGTGGCAAATATATGAGTTTTATTGAATGATTTTATTATAATAATACGCTCATTTACTGATAATAGAAAGGCTAAATCTGTACTCTTTGTCAAATTCTAAGCCATTAATTAATACAGTATTAAGTATTTATATACTTATTTGAATTACTTTTCTTTTTTTAAGAAAATAATTTCCATTTATTAAGCTCACTGCCTTAACTTTGCAAATGAAATAAACATCACTTTTTTACATGAAAAAACGGCTTTTTTCTTATCACAGGGTTTTACGGCAAAGGGGCATTTATACACTTGCGGGGAAAAGCATGCTACGTCTTTTAGTTATTGCATCAGTAGTGGGTGTAATTCTATTTGTAGCACAGAGCAGAATAAATGGGTTTACTGATATTATTAATAATTTCCTAGAAAAATGGAATGCACCATTTATTTTGAGTTTGTTTTTTGTATCCGAAACAATATTAGGCCTTATCCCTCCAGATTTTTTTATTGTTTGGAGTAATACTTCAAGCATGCCTTTTCTTATGTTGAGTCTTTTAGCTTTTCTTTCATATTTTGGAGGGCTATTAGCCTATTATATTGGTAGAAGTTTGGGGAAATACCCTAAATATAGAAACTGGTTAGTTGATAAATTCTCATCACATTTTGCTACTTTTCATCGTTATGGAGGTTTCATAATTGTCTTTTCAGCACTATTTCCTCTTCCTTTTTCCACAATTACACTTGTTAGCGGTATGATTGATTATCCGTTTAAGAAGCTTGCACTTCTTGGAACAACAAGACTATTACGTTTCTTTTTGTATGCATTAGTTTTATTTAAAATTTTTTAATGTCTATTTAGTCTTTGCAAGAAAACACAAAATATTGCTCTATTCTTGAATACACTTCATGAGAGTGCAAAAATGAGCCGAGTTAACTAAAATAAATTAATTGTTAAAATAATCTAGCCATAATAGAATAATTATTAATTTTACATGATTAATAATTATTCTATTATGTCTTTTACATTTAATACGAAAATACTTTTGAAAACAATATTCAGCCTTTTATTTATTTTTATTCTTGGAGAATCATTATTCTCTCAAGACTTAGATATTTACAAAAAAAGTAAAGATGACAATTTAGAAACTCCAAATATTCCATCTGGAATGAGCTATTCTGAATTTCAAATTCTTTCAAGAAACTTAAGATTAAAAGACATGATGTATGCTATGGTTGTGCCTGGTTATGTTCATTTTAAAGCAGATGAGAAAATAACAGGATATACTTTATTAGGCTTACGTACAGTAGGTTATATTGGGCTGGGAGCTATTTATTACAGCTATAATAAGCACTATGATTCTAACTATAATTATGGGGAAACAAATAACGGAACAATAGATCCTAATAATTATGATATTGCTTTTGTAACCTCTTTAACCGTAATATTTGCAACATATTTCTACGATTGGATTCATGGAGACTATAAATTAAAGAAAAAACAAAACCTTATTAGGTATAAATATGGATTAAAAGTAGAGTTACAAAATACTTATGGCCAAATTAATACTGTAGATGTTGTACCAATTGCTTCAATTGCACTAAGTTTTTAATTATGAGAATATTTAAATATTTATTAATCGGCATTTTCCTTTTTACCTTAGGAAGAAATCTTATTGCACAAAAAAGCAATGTCTTTATTGAGTACAAATATCTTGAATTAACAAATTCTCAGAATAATATAGATGTAATAGAAGATAATTACAGAAATGCTGAGCTAGTTTCAGATAGCATTATCATTAATCAGGATGAAAATTATATTAATGCTCATTTCTATTATGAATTAGCAAAAGCTTACAAACTTGGAGGTAAATCTGGAATGTGTGCTTTTAGCTTATTGAGGCAGCTCATTCTTTTTTCTAACGATTCATTAAGGAATGGTGGAATTCAGTCATTTATTGATGCTTGTGCTAATTTAGAGATTGATAAATCTAAAGCAGTTAATATTTATAAAACTGGAGCAAAAGGTCCTAATACTAAAAACTTTACAGCTAGACTAGAATTATTAATTGAGCAATCAATTGAACTATATGATAAAGAGGTTGAGAAAATACTTAAACAATACACTTTTCAATACGAAAAGAATACACCAAATAGCTCGCTAAAGATAAAACAGTGGAAGTATCTAAGTGATATTGATTTGGATATTAGCAGCAAGAAAGATATTATGAATAATTACAATGCATCAAACACAGATGATATTTTCAATAATAATGCAAAGCTTAAAAACAAAGTACTAAAGAAAGTAAAAAAACACGATAAAAACTCACAAGCACTAGCCACCTTTACAGAGCTATTTAATCCTAAGAAATAAAATATAGAACTATTCTACACCTAATTCTTTCCAAGCTAAAGCAGCTGCACCAAGAATTGCAGCTTCATTATTGGCTAGCCCAGAGGCAATAATAGGAACTTTACTTTTATAAATTCTAAGTAAGGTCTTCTCCATTTCGTATTTAGTTGGCTTAATAATTAAATCACCAGACTGTGATAAACCACCAAAAAGCACAATCAAACTAGGACTACTAAAAGCAACAGCATTTGCTAAAGCACGTCCTAAAACCTTTCCCGTAAAAGCATAAGCTTCAAGAGCAAGAGTATCGCCATTTAGAGCAGCCTTTTCGATCATAACTCCTGAAATTTGGTTAAAGGTTAACCCATCAAGTTCACTCTTATAATTACCTGTCTCAAGCATTTCAATAACAGTACGTTTAAGTCCTGTAACCGATGCATAAGTTTCAAGACAACCTTTTCTGCCACAACCACAAAGACGACCTTCTTCCTCAACCAATACATGCCCTAACTCACCAGCAAAACCATCATTACCATACACAATTTCGCCATTGATTACAATACCGCTTCCAAGACCAGTACCCAAAGTAATCATAATAAAATCGTTTACATTTTTTGCATTACCAAACATTCTTTCTCCAATAGCTGCCGCATTGGCATCATTAGTAAGAAAACAAGGAACACCAAAAGCCATTTTAAAATATTCTGCTAATGGGACAATCCCTTCCCACTTCATATTTGGGGCATACTCAATTGTACCACGGTAATAATTTCCATTTGGAGCACCTATTCCAATACCTCTAACAATTAGGTTCCCTTTATGTTTTGCAAGAGCTTTAGTTACATTCTGTTTTACCAATTGCACGAAACTATTCGCTGTATTATATTCATGTGAAAGGATATTTTCTTTATGCAATATCTTACCTTCCATATCAATAAATGCTATATCAGCACTTGTTCCTCCTATATCTAGACCTAAAACTATTTGTGTTGTCATTGTATTAGTTTATTATAATAATTATGCAAATATGTTGCTTTATTATTAAAATCCATGAATAATAATTACTTTTTATTTTACAAAATCTATATGTCTATAATGTTATTAACTAAGTACCAGATTATTACAATAAAAAAAGCAGCTATGAAATAATATAACATAACTGCTTTAAAAAAATTAGAATAGCTTTATTTTAACTGTGTCCTTTTACAACCATCATCATTATCTTCAAATTAAGCTTAAAGAACATAAAAAGCTGCTTTATTAAACAACGTCTCCAAAACAATGTCATTTTAGTCGGTCTTGTTGCATATGCATATTCTGCGTATGGTTTATTTTGTAATCTTTCGTGTATACTTGCCATAATATTATATTTTAATCGTTTCTTAAATTTAATAAATTTTACTCAGGAATAATTGACCATCCCAATTTAGCTTTAGCTTTATATAAGAACATATAATGCATAAATAGCTTCATCCAATGTCCGGCTAATCCAATAACACCAACTGTAGCGTTAATATCTCTACCATATTTAGGATACTTTTCCCAATCGGGTACAATAGGAGAAACAGTCATTGTGGCTGCCTGCCCTTTAGTAAATCCATAACCAGCACTAACAATACAAGCAGCCGCCTGCTTAGTCATAGATGCTTTATGTGGATGATCTTTTTTACCAGTTTTTATTCTATAAGCTATATTTTGAGCCACTACTTTACCAATTACACCTGAAGGCATACCTGTACGTGGTGGAGTTGGGAATATCTTTGTACCATTAGGGCTTTGCATTGGCTTACTCATAGTATGAGGTGGTGCAAATGCAATACCTGAAGCATACATAAAGTCGTAAACAGGACTTTGATAAATCTCTGGCCAATCGCTTGCTTTCCAC
>Ga0164318_10007356_pt1 | contig 10667 bp, 9 predicted proteins | sample GuaBasSedimGuay9_FD_113734 | JGI IMG/M metagenome (GOLD analysis project Ga0164318, IMG submission 113734) | Subseafloor sediment microbial communities from Guaymas Basin, Gulf of California, Mexico - Guay9, Core 4571-4, 0-3 cm | ecosystem: Environmental > Aquatic > Marine > Hydrothermal vents >...
ATTATTCAGTCTAAAACATTTTATCTTCAAACAAACCTTTCTGTTTTGCTTTTCGGTATTTAAAAATGTATTTCCAGGATAGATCAAGCATAGGATAAATAGCAAAATTACTTCCTGAAGGATATGTACCGTATGAAATCTTATAACCTCCCAGAATCATCAAGCTTTCTGTTAAAGGCATCATTAACATACCTTTGTGTTCAATTGCAAAGTCGCCAATTCCCAAACCTATTGACAGAAAATCAAGATCTGCTGAAAAGTTAATAAATGAATTTAAGTGACCATCAATATCAGCACCAACATACCATAATATTTCTTTATGATAAATATAGGTTCTGGGGTAAATAATTGGTTTTTCAATTTGTGGCAAAGTGTTTTCACCAAACTGAAAAGCAAACTGAATACCAAGTTTTAATGAGAGTACAAAGTTTTCTGCTTCGCAGGTACTTGCTTTTTTTAGTATCTTGCTTACAATCACCTCATTTTTTATGGTAAAAAACTGTGGTACAACTGAATCAATAGGAATTAATTCAGGATTATCCCTTTTTCGCACCATATTCAGAAACATAGAGGGATAATTTATTCCGTGAACAGTAGCAAAAACAAACTCTTTTTTATACCAGGTCTTTTTTACTTGACCATTTGGTAAAATAGGAAATATAAATGGTTGTGCCGATACTTCAAGTGTTTTGCTAATACCATATCGGGCAGGTCTAAAGACACTTACATCCAGATGTCCTTCAGGTATTGTACTTGCCGTCCCAACTGTCCAAATTTCATATTGAGCTAAAAGGCCAAGTGAACTTAATGAAAACAAAAAAACAGCAATCAGTCTCATTTTAAATTTTCCCATTCTTCTTGATAATTAAGATAAGAATAACGCAGTATTTGGTGTTTTTTGAAGAGATAAAATAGAGTCAGGCCATAAAGTCTATGTGTTTGAGCTCTAAAATACAAGTTCGAGGCTTGCCACTTTTGAAAATCAGGGAGTTTACTTTCGTAAATGAGCGTTTTAAAAAGTGGTGTAACGAAGAAATTGGACTTTAGAGACAAACAGTAAATAAAATTCCCCGCTTTAACCGGATTAACAGTAGCGGGGAAATCATTCTGCTTCTTTTCTTGCTAAGTACAGGACTACTCTACTTAGCTTCATTCCATAAATCAATTCATATTAATAACGCTAAAGCACATTCCTTATTGTGTATTTTTACTATTTTCTTAATCAAACTTAGTTTGAAAGTTCAATAAATAAGAGTTTGAATCAACAGAGTAATATTTTAATTATTGTTACATTTTGATTTACAGACAATAAGTAATTTTATTTTCATGCTTAAAATTATAATTCTAATTAAAGTCCTTCATAAATAATTTTGCAACTTCCTTAACTGATTTTTCAATTGGTTTAAATTCAAACTCAAGTAAATCAGAAATTTTTTTATTTGAATAATATGAAAGTGAATTTGCACTACTAACCATTTCCTTTGTAATTATGGGAAAAGACCCGGTAAGTTTGCTTCGTAAATATTCAAGTCGGGCAAAAATACTTATCATAAAAGGTCTGGCAAAAATATTTGGCCTTGGTTTATTTATTGAATCTGCAATAAGGCCGAATAGGTCTTTAATAGATAAGTTCTCTGCAGAAACTACATATCGTTCGTTGTTAACCGGGCTTTTCATTAGGTGAATCATTATTTTAACAACATCCCAAACATCAACATAACCAGTTACACCTTTAGCATAAAACTTTAAGCCTTTCCAAACGCTATAAAACAGGCTGGGGCTTCCAACTTTCCAATAGCCCGGCCCCAATATTATTGATGGATTTACAATAACTGCATTTAAGCCCTCAGCAATACCCCTCCAAACCTCCATTTCTGACAGGTACTTACTAATTGAATATCCTGAATACTCAGAATCAGGCTTCCGGAAAGTTTCTTCATCTACTGGTTTTCCATCATCACTAACACCTAAAGCAGCAATTGAACTTACATGACAAAATTTTGTAATATTATTTTCTAAAGCAGCATTTACCATATTAGCTGTACCATCCACATTATTTTTAATCATTTTTATTTTATCCGATGATCTAAACGAAACGATTGCTGCCACATGATATACTTCGTCCACATCCTTCATCGCGGCATTAACACTTTCAATATCCAGAATATCAGCATCAACCCATTCAATTTTATTATAAAGACTTTCTGAATTAGAATGATAGTAGGCAAAAATTTTCTTTACAGTATCCATATAACTGCTTTTGCGTTTCATTGCCCGTACTTTTTCACCACTATTTACAAGTTCAAACAATAAATGTGTACCCAACATTCCTGTTCCCCCACTAACTAATATCATTATTTGTAAGTTTAGTTTGTTTTGTTTAAATTCTTTAATATCTGACGGCATTCCGAAAAGCCGCAGCTGAATGCAGAAAATTACATTTTTCGGAGTAGACTCATATTTTTAATCTTAAATGTTCTGAAAACTAAAAAATAGATGTGTAAATAATTGTCTAAAATTTCAGAATAAACTGTTTCAGTATGTAAAATTAAAATAAAAGAGAAAAGATAAAAGCTTTAAGACAAGAAATTAACCAGATTCATTACTTTTGTACTCATAAATTATTAAAAATGTCTGTTGATAATAATACATTTCATATTATAGCCAGCTTTATAAGTGCTTTTATTATCGTCTGGATTTCAGTACCTTCAATAGTAATAGTTGCTAAAACCAAGCATCTTTTTGATGAACCGGAAGAAAGGAGTTCGCATAAAACGAATGTCCCAATTTTGGGTGGTCTTGCAATATTTGCAGGCTTTATCTTATCATCAAACCTATGGATTAACCCTGAACAAATTCAAGGGTTTCAACATATTATAGCGGCAACTGTAATTCTGTTTTTTGTAGGGATTAAAGATGATATTTTAGTAACCGCACCTTTTACAAAACTTGCAGGTCAATTAATTGCAGCTTTGGTAATTGTAATGCTTGGTGATATAAGACTAACCAGTTTGCATGGTTTTTTTGGTATTGAAGGAATTAATTATTTTTGGAGCTTTATTATCAGTATTCTAACTATTCTTGCAATTATTAATGGATTTAACTTTATTGACGGAATAGATGGACTTTCTGCATCTATTGGAATCATTACTTTAGGTGCTTTTGGTTATTGGTTTTTTTCGGTGGGCGAATTTCAATATACTATTTTATCAGTTTCAATGATTGGTGCTCTGTTTGCATTTTTCCTATATAATGTATTTGGAGAAAAAAATAAAATTTTTATGGGTGATACAGGCTCATTAATTATTGGTTTGTTACTTTCGATTATGGTTATTCATTTTAACGAAATGAATATTGATAAAAGTAGGATTTTCTCTATATATCCAGCTCCTGCAGTTTCTTTTGGTGTATTAATTATTCCATTATTTGATACTTTGCGAGTCGTTTTTATTCGCTTATTCACTGGTAAATCTTTTCTTGAACCAGATAAAAATCATCTGCATCACCAACTGTTGGAACTTGGCCTAAGTCATATGCAAGTTACCATGATTATTTCTGTTGTTAATGTGTTTTTTATTTACCTGGTTTTCAGCTTATCATCATTTATTAGTATAAGAAGATTGCTGCTTATTATTTTAATTATTGCTTTATTGCTTTCATACATTCCACCTTTAATACTTTGGCATAGAGGAAAACATGAAAAATAAATATTTTTATGCACATGATAAAAAATTACAAAACTTGTAATGAAAGTATTTGGCAAGGAAGAGTAGATGATCCGGATGATATAGCTTCTTATAGATGGCATCAAACAGTTAATTCCCTGAATTTAAATGATACAAACGATTTGACAATTAACAAAAGAATGAAATCTTTTTGTTTTATTGGCTTTGAGTGTAACGAAGGAGTAATTAGAAATTCAGGTAGACCTGGTGCTGAAAAGGCACCTGATTACTTGAGAAAAGAAATGGCAAATTTGCCTTGGAACGGTGATTTAAATATAGTTTTATTTGATGCAGGTAATGTTTTTTGTGTGAATAATGATTTAGAAGAAGCCCAAAACAATTTATCAAAAGCAGTAAACAAAATTTTATTACTTGGCATGTTTCCAATAGTTTTAGGAGGTGGACATGATATTGCATTAGGAAATTACCAGGGAATACATGATTTTGTTAACAATGATAAGAGCAAAAGGAATATTGGGATTATTAATTTTGATGCACATTTTGATTTAAGACCATATAAAAACACTAAGGGAAGTTCTGGTACCATGTTTTTACAAATCGCAGATCAGTGTAAATACAAAAATGAAAAGTTTTCATATTACTGTATTGGTATTCAAACTTATGCCAATACTAAAAGGCTTTTCCAAACAGCAGAAGAACTCAATGTTCAATTTGAACTAGCAAAAAATATAAATGAAAAAATTCTCACAAAAATTAAATTAAAACTAAATAAGTTTATTAATAAAAATGACCATATCTACATGACTGTTTGCTCAGATGTTTTCTCCGCAGCTTATGCACCAGGCGTTAGTGCACCTCAACCATTTGGTTTACTGCCAGAAACATCACTTGAGTTAATTAAGCATGTAGCAGCTTCAAAAAAAGTTATTAGTTTTGATATTGCAGAAATTTCTCCAAGGTTTGATGAAGATAACCGAACAGCCAAATTAGGTGCTATAATTATTTATGCTGTAATTAATACTTTGTCAGGTAATAAAATATAATAAGATTTTAATTGTAATGATTCTAAAAATACTACGATATATAATATTAATAACATCCTTTATTATTCTATTTTCTAAAGGATTTGCTACTCAAAATTCTGTAAACATTTTTTTTGATGATACAACCAAACTTAGATCTAAAGCAAGTATCTTTCTTAATTTTAATGATTCCCTTTTTAACTTCAAATTCCGAACCTTACCTAATTCAGCCCTTAATTACAAACGGTTTACATTAGTTTCTAATCATAATGAAAATAAAACACAATACGAGCTTAATAATGGTATTCAAAAATATTTTAATGAATTTATCAATATTGTAACTTACCCTGGTCTCAAAACACAATATGATGCACTTTTATCTAATATCAATCAGAATAAATCAAACGATTTAAATGAAGACCTTATAGAATACCTTAAGACAACACAAGAAAAGGAAGTACTCCTTTCTGTATGGCGAGCAAATTTGGTTCAAGTGCAAAATGAACAAGAACTTTTACAGAACATAAGCAAAACAACAAAAGAAATGATTAGTGAAGGCTTTGATGATTTATCAGATGACCTACTCCCTTTTATAACGATGCTGATGCTTGAAGAAAAGAAATATCACTACCAAAAAGAGAGGGTTATTTCTACTCAGCCAGGCTCTAAGGGTATTGTAAATTCAATTGAAATAATGAATGCACTGGCTAGTCTGGACAAAAATATTAAGGCAGGCGTTTGTCGTGATATCCATGACATGGGCTTGCGTATATTAAGGCCTATGTATCGTGTCTATCTGGATGAAAAATACCCGGAAAACAATTATAATGTAGATGATTATGTTTTTCTTCATGCATGGGTAACTCCATCATCTCAGCATGTTACACTTGTTGTTGTTGACCCTGAAAATACTCGTAATTATCAAGAACTTGACTGGGGGCGAATTTATAAAAAAGAAGACCAGGAAGGTATTGAAATTGGGAAAATGGTAGGAACAACAATAAGATTGTGGCAGTATAATCCAGAACAAGATGTTACAGGGGCAGTTAATTTGTTAAAAAGTCAGTGGGGAATTTTTCTTGATAATAACATTTTAAAGCCTGATGAAAGCTGGTTACTCAACGGGATTTACAATCCACAATATGCATCTTCTGCTAACTATATTTTAAGTGCTGGTAAAAAGAGTGAAATAGGTATTTCTATAGCTATGTTAAATGCTGGAGAAAGATCACTGAGTTTTAATTATAGAAGTGGTTCACATCATAAACAAATAACAAAATTCTTTCAATATAGTGGACTAGTTGGTTTTCAGGCTATGATAATTGAAGATACCCAGCGAAAATCTGAAACTTTAGCCTGGGCTGAATGGTACAGTGTAGTAAATTTTTTAAATTCAGTAAGATATATCTCAACTTTAAAAACCACTCCGATACAAATAATACCTCACCTTACAGCAAACTTGTACGCACTTTCACAATTAGAAGTCGTATGGTCAATGACCCACTTTAAAACAAACGATATAGGTTTTAACAATCAGCTTCATGCGACTGGTGATGGTAATATCTGGTTAAACTGGGGAGCTGAAATAAATTATAATCGGCCTCAATTTGAATTTAATATAAAGCTTGGAAGCAGAAATTTTTTAATTCCAACTGATGTTCGTCTTTTAAGCCCAAACCCTTTTGAATTAATTAGACATGCTACATTAGCAAACAGTGGTTCCGGATTACTGGCACATGCTAAATACAAAAATAGTGGATATATTATTGAACCCGAATTCCGTTATGAACAAAATGAAATGAGTGCCCGATTTACACTTTATATGCTTAAACTGGCAAAAATCATAAAACAGAATAATCAGTTTTTTGTACAAGGTGGTTCTTTTAATCAAATTCAGGGATTAGAGTATTACTGGTATGCAAAATCACGATACTGGTATAGTTTAGGCTTTGAATCATATAAAAAACAATTTAACATTTCATTATATTCCGAAGCTATTAAAAATGATTTTCTTACATTTGGATTAAGTTTCAGAAAGTATTTAAATTAAAATGAATGATTTAAAACAAACGAATTTAATAAGTTACGATAATAAAACTTACAAGCCCGGAAAAAATGGGCTTGTTAGAATATTATGGTATTTCACTAACATTCTGTTTTTCATAAACCCGTTAAACCCAATCAGTTCACTTAAGGTATTTCTATTAAGATTATTTGGTGCTAAAGTTGGGAAAGAAGTAAATATTAAACCTGCTGTAAACATAAAATATCCATGGCACTTAAAAATTGGTAATCATAGCTGGATAGGTGAGAAAGTATGGATTGACAATCTTGCAGATGTTGAAATTGGTGATAATTGCTGCCTTTCACAAGGGGCTATGCTGTTATGCGGGAATCATAATTACAAAAAAACAAGCTTTGATTTAATAACAGGTAAAATTACTCTAAAAAATGGTGTCTGGATTGGAGCAAATGCCACAATAACACCGGGTGTAACTTGTGGATCACATATGGTATTAACAGTTAATTCTGTACTAACAAAAAATGCAGAACCTTATAAAATCTATTCTGGAAATATTGCAAAACCAGTGAAAACAAGAGAGCTAAAGTAAAATACGATATGACCATCTCAATTATAACTGTCACATATAATAATCAAAAAACAGTTGAGCACACAATTCAGTCTGTTCTTAATCAAACATACCCAAATATTGAATATATTATAATTAACGGAAAATCAACAGATGGAACTTTAGAAAAAATTAAAAAGTACAAAAATAAAATTAGTAAGGTAGTTAGTGAAGCTGACCAAGGAATGTATGATGCTTTAAACAAGGGGATTGAGATAGCAACAGGTGAAGTAATTGGCTTTTTACATGCAGATGATTTTTATAATGATAAATATGTAATTGAAAAGATTGCAAATATATTTAATACCCAAAATATAGATTCTCTTTATGGTGATTTAGAATATGTTTCAGCCTCTAATCCCGAAAAAATTATAAGAAACTGGAAAGCAGGGCAGTTCAGTATAAAGGAACTAAAAAAAGGCTGGATGCCACCCCACCCTACATTTTTTGTAAAAAAAGAAGTTTACACTAAACTTGGGGTTTTTAATCTAAAATTTCGAATTGCTGCTGATTATGATTTGATGCTACGTTTTCTTGGTAAACACAAAATATCCACGATTTATTTACCTAAAGTACTTGTAAAAATGCGTTGGGGTGGTACTAGTAACAGAAGTATATCAAACATTATTCAAAAATCAAAAGAAGATTATATTTCTCTAAAAGAAAATAATATTGGAGGATTCGGGACTCTTTTTTCTAAGAATTTTCGGAAACTCGAACAGTTTTTTTGAAATTAAAATACATCCTTTTCTTATATTTGTAACAAACTGTTCTTATAAATACCCTTAAATTTTACTAAAATGGAAAAATCAATAAAACAATTAACAATAAGCTTTCTGCTTATTATGCTATTATCAACTATTAATACACATGCACAAAAAACAATTTATAAACCACTTGATCTAGACAAACTTGAATTTTCTTTTGACGATTTTGGTTCCATGTGGACTTTTGATGCAATACCAATTCAAAAATATGAAAAAAAATACGGTTTTAAGCCTGATCAAAAATGGTTAGATGATGTTCAAAAATCAGCATTGCAATTTGGCAGGGGCTGTTCCGGCTCATTTGTATCAGCTAATGGATTGATTATGACCAACCATCATTGTATCAGGGGAAACCTTAAAGGAATTGAAAAAGAGGGAGAACATCTAATGCGCGATGGCTTTTATGCCAAAACTTTAGAGGATGAAAGAAAATTTGAAAAATTATATGTCGATCAGCTCATTTCGATAACCGACGTTACGAATGTAATGCGAAAAGCAATTGCCAAAGGAAAAACAGATGCCCAGAAAGTTGATTTAAAGAATAAAAAAATTAACGAGCTTATTAAGAAATATGAAAAGAAAATAGGATTAACCTGTAAGGTTGTGACTTTATACAACGGCGGAAAATATTCACTTTATGCTTACAAAAGATATAATGATATTCGCCTTGTAATGGCTCCTGATTTGCAAATTGCGGCTACCGGTTGGGATTGGGATAATTTCACCTATCCTCGTTACGAACTTGATTTTGCTTTTTGCCGTGCCTACGATGAAAATGGGAAACCTGTTAAAGTGGATAATTATTTTACATGGAGCAAAAAAGGTGCAAGTGAAAATGAGCCTATATTTATTATTGGTCGTCCGGGAAATACTGATCGCCTGCTTTCAATGAAAGAATTAGAATATTTCAGGGATATCAGACACCCGGCCATTCTTAATATAATGAATGATCGATACATGAAGTACCTAAAGATATACAAGGAAAATCAAACCCTGAAAAATTTAGAAACATTATTCAGCGTATCAAATGGGCGAAAAGCATACGCAGGCATGTTAATCGGCCTAAATGATTCATACATAATGACTAAAAAATATGATTTTGAGAAAAAGCTAAAAACGAAAGTAAAAGCTGATGAAAAGCTAAATAAAGAATATGGCCATATTTGGAGTGATATTAATTCAATAATTGATAAAATAATTTCAGAGCCTAAAAATAAAGAACTAAGAAACACATTGGAAGTATTAAATCAAAAACTCGGCCGATTAATTTACGAAGTTTATCATAATCAAATCCCTCCCGATGCCACTTCAACACTGAGAATTTCTGATGGTATGATAAAATCGTATGAATACAATGGAACCATTGCACCGGGAAAATCTACTTATTTTGGCTTGTGGGACAGATATTATTCTTTTGGACAAAAAGATTACCCATGGGGTTTGCACGACCGATGGAAAAAAGTACCTGAAGAATTAGATTTATCAATTCCTATAGGCTTTGCCTCAACAAATGATATGGTAGGTGGCAATTCAGGTAGTGCTGTGATTAATAAAAATGCAGAAGTTGTGGGTTTAATTCACGATGGCAACCTTGAAAGTTTGGCCGGTGCATTCATTTTCTTAGCTGAAAATAACCGTGCAGTAGCAACTGATTCTTGGGGGTTAATGGAGGCATTAAAACTAGTTTACAAAACAGACAGATTAGTAAATGAACTGGAAAATGGTAAAATAAAATAACAAATAATATAAAGCTTGATTTTTCCATTGAATTAATTTCTTTGGAAGAATCATATGCTCGATATGGGTTTTATGCTAGACAAAACCGTTAATCAAAAAAAAGGGAACATTTAACATTTTCTTAAAGTTGTTACTTAACTGCACACTATTATAACAGTTACTTTTGTTCCCTTAAACTTAAAGCAAATAGATGAAAAAAAGAAAAAAAATTGCCTTAGTGGCTCACGATAATAGAAAACCTGATTTAATAGAATGGGTGAAATACAACCGTGATATTTTATTAAAACACAAATTGGTTTGTACTGGAACAACTGGCAAATTAGTTGAAGAAGTGCTAATTAATGATGAAATTATTGAAAATCATGAACTAAATATTAAAAAATTAAAATCTGGTCCATTGGGTGGTGACCAGCAATTAGGTGCATTAATTGCGGATGGTAAAATTGATATCTTAATATTTTTCTGGGATCCAATGAGTTCTCAACCACATGATGTAGATGTTAAGGCATTGTTACGAATTTGTGTTCTATATAATGTTCCAACAGCAATGAATCGATCAACAGCAGACTTCCTTATCTCCTCACATTTATTTAAGGGTGAATATCAACCTATTGTTAAAAATTACCAGGAATATATTAATCGTTCAATTCAGTGAATTTTACAATCCATAAATTATCCAATGACTCATTTATTTACAATTCTTATCAAACTTATATTTTTACTCAAATATTAATAATACCTATTATTTTTCTGAACCTTAAAAAAAAGTATCTTTGTATTTTACGGGTTAGCAAACTATGGATGAACTTTCTTACAGGATAAAAC
>Ga0164318_10007358_pt1 | contig 10666 bp, 12 predicted proteins | sample GuaBasSedimGuay9_FD_113734 | JGI IMG/M metagenome (GOLD analysis project Ga0164318, IMG submission 113734) | Subseafloor sediment microbial communities from Guaymas Basin, Gulf of California, Mexico - Guay9, Core 4571-4, 0-3 cm | ecosystem: Environmental > Aquatic > Marine > Hydrothermal vents...
GGAGCCGGGGCGGTCTTCCACCTGGAACGCGAATTCTACGCCTCGTTTTTCTATGCCGGTCAGGGAGATCAAGACCTTGAATAATGCCTCCTTGTCGATTGTCCCGACAACCCTGCCTTCGTGATCGACTACCGGGGCGCCGGAGATTTTGTTGAGCAGGAGTACTTCTGCCGCCTCTTCCACCGTAAAGTCAAGGGGCACGGTGATCGGGTTCTTGCTCATGATAGCCTTGATTTTTAACTTCGAAAGAAGATAAAGCAATTCGTGGACCTCTAATGTTGTAGCATCGGAAGCCGACGCCTTTTTGAGATCGCGGTCTGTAATGATCCCAACAAGCTTGCTTCCTTTCATGACGGGAAGCATCTGTGCATCGTTTTTTTTCATCAATGCGATGGCATCCGCCATGGAGTCTTCAACACTGACGGGGAAGACCTCCTTATTCATCCAGTTTTTGACTAGCATCGTAACACCTCCTCATATCTTTAATTTTCCTTTACTATTTCCCAGTTCGTTTCAAAGGTACTGTCATGCAGGGTGTAGGCATAGCCCATCATCTTTCCTATTCCCGGCAGCACTCCTTCTCTGACTTTCCAGTATGAAAGATAAATGGATCGAACTTTTGTTCATGTCCCGTTTTGACGCTGTCAAACGCCAACCTTGCCGTCCTGCGGCCAGCTCTCCCTCTCCCGATCCTCAAGCGCTCTTTCCTGACCCCTGCTCCGCAGACTGAGCACCGGGACAGGCGACCTGCGAATGGTCTTTTCAGCCGTAGAACCCAAAAGCACACCTCTGAGGTTGCTTCGACCTCTTGTACCCATCACCAGAAGATCGGCGCCTTCTTTTTTGATCGCCTTCGTCAATTCACGAAACGGTACACCCGTTCGAAACACGGTCTTGATCGGGACATCATGACAGTTACATTTTTCAACCAATTCTTGGATTCGCTTTGAACGCTCCCGCTCCCGCATTCTGATGAAATCCTCTCCCGTGAAGGCACTATTCATTTGCGCGATCCTGGTATAGGCGTCAATATCCCGCTGGTTGATGACATTGACGATGACCAGATCGGCCTTCAGCTCCGCTGCCAGATCCACCGCATACTCCAGCGTTTTTTGTGAATAGTCCGAAAGGTCTATTGCAACCATGATTCTTTTGATATTTTTCATCGCTTCCCTCCTTTTCTGAAACGTCCTTATGTTCGAAGGGTTCAGGAAAACTATTTGCGCCATTCTGCCATTCCTACAAAGCAAAGCTTGTGCCATGGACATGATCTATAGGGTATAGGCTTTAACAACTTGATATCGCTACTATTAAAATGGATTGCGGAGAGGGGTGGGTTGGCGTAAAGCAGAGGGTACCTGTCCGTCTTTTTTACAAAGTGTAAAACACTCCCCGCAGACTTTCACACCAGTGCCCTCCATTCAGGCTCATGATATAGGGTGTTTTTACAACCTGTAAAAAAAGCTGACTCCGTTTCGGGCGGGCCACGGCAAAAGCATTTAACCCTGCAAGGGGGATCAAGACTCTTGAGAAAATCGTTTTGATAGATTGCTGCCATTAACTATCTGCTTGAATTGCAAGTTATTTTATGGCGTTATTGCTCTTGATCAAATTTCTTGCTCACCTGGTGGCGCCTGCAGCATAAAGCAGCTTTCAAGCAACTCCACCGCCATCCTTTTTTTGGCATGTTTTGTGCTGATTCTTCAGTAAATCGAATTGGTGAAAGGTAATAAGGCGAGAATGCCACAAGCTCGTAAGGGGAAAAAGGGGCAATTGATTCTCTGCATGATTATCGGCGGTTTCATGGGGGCTTTTTCCCTAATAAATTGAGAGACAATCAGCTCGGAGGAATTGAATGAAATCTGAACCGAAAGTAATAGAACGGCACGAAATTGGAGAGATACTGGCGGCAAGTTTCCAGGGGCGGGATACTGTCACCTGTTACGTAGGATCGAATTCAGCAACCCCGACCGCATCCCTTGAAGCCCTGACCGATGTAATCGAGGCCGGGAGCCCGAAACTGCCTTTTCTGAAGATGGTCCATCTCCTGCTCCAGGGACCGGTTCCCTATGTCAATCCCGGTCTCCAGGGCAGGGTCATGGCGTATTCCATATTTTCAGGTGAGTCGGTACGGAAAGCCGCCAATGAGGGCCGGGCCTACTATTTGCCCTGCACCCTTGCCAACCTGGATACATTGATCAGCCGGGGTATGAAATATGAACCGGATGTGGTGATTATGAAGGTCAGCAAAAGCCCGCACACCGGTGAATACAGCCTGGGACTCTCGGTTGAGGCCCTCCATACGGCCATTGACTATGCCAAAATCGTCATTGCGGAGCTGGACCTCTCCATGCCCTTCACCCTGGGTCAAAGTGTCGTTGATGCGTCCTCCATTGATTACTTAATCCAAGAAGGGGTGAAGCCCGTCTATGCATTCGATGCCCCGGACTTTGAAAATCTGCCCCCTGTTGAAAAGAGGATCGGGGAATTGATCACAGAGCATTTCATCAACGATGGTGTCACCCTGCAGGTCGGAATCGGAAAGATACCGGATGCCGTGGTCGGGACCATCAAGGATGCAGGCTTCAAGGACCTGGGCGTTCAGACCGAACTCTATGGGGACGGCCTGATGATGCTGCAGAACCTGGGGATCGTAACCAACCGCAGGAAGCGGGCCAATATGGGGTACAGCACAACCAGTCTAATCATGGGTTCCAGGGAACTCTATGATTTTGTCCATATGAGGGCCTCAGTCCAAATGCGGCCTTGTTCCTATACTAATGGGACGGAGACCATCCGGAAGAACGCCCCGTTCATTTCGGTGAACACCGCAATTGGTGTAGACCTCTTTGGAAATGTCTGGGCCGATTTCGTCGATCCCAGGAGATACTACAGCGGGGTCGGAGGCCAACCGGATTTTATTCGCGCCATTAATGATCCCAAAATCGGCGTGCCCATTATCGCCATGAAAAGCACTACCAACAAGGGCGGTTCAAAGATTGTTGAACGGCATCCGGCAGGGATAAGCCTCACGGCATCGGCCTGTGACGGTGTTGTTATTGTCACGGAATATGGAATTGCCGATCTGCGAGGGCTGAGTGTTGGGAACAAGGCCGTGGCCATTGCGAGGATTGCCCATCCGAGTGTACGGGACGATCTGCTTCGAAACGTTTATGATGACCCAATGATTACGAAGCCGTACGGTTTTACCCTGGATAAAATCCCTTACGGTGTCACGCTGTACCAGGGAAATATCCCCATTGCGTGACCGGCCGTTGCTGGGAACAAAGCGACTTTTTCGCCGCGTTTCACACCATCTTGACAATAATGTCCAGCAGGATGTTGTTGGACTGCCTGATGCTCTCGGCGATTTGAAACTGGCGGCGGTATATCTCACGCATCTTGAACATATAGGCCGTGTCTCCGTTTTCAGCCAGCTCCTTTATGGCCTCGTGGTACAGGTGTTCCATGTTGTTGATCAGGAGCTTTGACCGGAGCGCGGCCTCGGTGGCAACGTTGGGCCGTTCTTTGAGATGACCAATGGAATCGTAGAGTTTTTTTGCAGCGTGTTTCAGGTTGGTGCTGATCATCCTGGCATATTCGTCCGCTGTCAGTTCGTAGACCTCCATCTCCTCTACCGTGGAGGCCGCGTGATCCATGATGTCGTCCACGGCCCTTGAAAGGGCATAGATGTCGAGCCGGTCAATGGGAGTAATGAACGTGTGATTCAGGTCATCGATAATGCAGCGCCTGACCTCATCCGCTTCATGCTCCAGCCGATCCATAAGGACTTCAGTATTGTCTAACCCGTCATGGAGATACTGCTCCAGGACCTCCACGCCTTCGAGCGTCTTTTCCATTTGTTCGACCAGGAGGCCGAAAAAGTCCCGTCCTCGATCGGGGAAAAAATGTTGCCACAATCCCATAGGCCCCTCCGCTGATTATTGCCCCAATAATTCCATGAAATTTTCAAAGCCTCCCATGCCCTGTCCCAATGCCATTGATGCCATCAGGTATATTGCACCGGCCAGCACTGTCGATGCCGGAATGGTAACCAACCATGCAATGATCATATCCTTTACCACGATCCATCGAACATCCGTTGCACGATGTCCGGCCCCAACACCGACAATAGTGGAGCCTACAATCTGTGTGGTACTGACGGGGCCACCCAGGAAGCCTGCCGCAAAAATAACTGATCCAGCCGCCAGTTGGGCATTAAAAGAATGGATGGGTTCAACCTTGAAGATCTTTGTGCCGACAGTTTTGATAATTCTCCATCCACCAAATGAGACCCCAAGCGCCAGGGAGAGGGCACACCCCAGGACTACCCAGCCCGGGACTGAGAATGTGCTGAGACCGCCGGACATAAACAGCATAAGGGTTATGACACCCATGGATTTTTGCGCGTCATTCGTGCCATGACTCGCCCCCAGGAAAACCATGCTGAAGAGCTGCATGCGCTTAAAAAGGTTCCCGATCCTCGGGTGGGCGTTATGAAATACAAAGATGGACAATTTCATTACAAGGTATCCCGCCGCCATTCCTATAATGGGGGACACAAGGAGGACCAGGATCACCTTGAAAAAAAGGTTGTCCCAGCTTACGATGTCAGATCCAAAGGCGGCAATCCCGGCTCCGACAAGTCCACCTACCAGTGCGTGGGATGAACTGGACGGCATGCCCACCCACCAGGTCAAAAGGTCCCAGACAATGGCGCTGACCAGGGCGGATATCAGGAGAAGGCCCGGAATGAGGTTATTTCCCGACACAAAACAAGAAGGATCAATAATATCCTTTCCGACAGTAACGGCTACTGCAGTTCCCAGGCTGAGAGGGCCGAGGAATTCCGCCATAGAGGCAATAAGAAGGGCCTTGCGCGGGGACATGGAACGAGACGACACGATGGTGGCGATAACGTTGCCGCCGTCATGGAAACCGTTAATGAAGGCAAAAACAAGTCCCAATGTCACAACGGATATGAGAAGAATTTGTTCCAAGGCATCCCCTGCAGCAATGTTGGATCCCTACATCACCTGGGATATAGATTTCAGGTCTATTCCCAATTTGTACTGATTGGATAGTCCTGCCCTGGAGATCGTAAAGCCTAAGCTTTTCCCCAGAGCGAGCATCTGAGTGTTTTCCGCCAGGACTATTCCCCAGAGGTATTCCACCCCCTGTTCCTTTGCAATACCTATGAGCTTTTCCATCAGCGCGGCCCCAATGCCTTTTCCTTGCCAGGGATCGCTGACAACCACGGAAAATTCAGCTATTTTTCCGTCAGAGTCACGAAAAAGGCGGGATACTCCCAGGATTTTTCCCAGCACCTTCCCATCCTCGACAGCGAACACGACAAGTGCCATATCACGGTCATAATCTATCTGTGTAAAACGGGCCAGCATATCCGGCGGCATTCTTTTCATAGGGCCGAAAAACCGGTAGTAAATGCTTCGGCTCGAAAGCGTATTGAACAACTCCACCAGGAGCGGGGCATCTTCCGGCTTGATGGGCCTGACAAAGATATTGACCTCACCCGAGGTGGTTGTTTCCATTTCATATTGCTCAGGGTATGGGCTCATTACGGTTTTTCTCTTCCAGTGGATCGCCAAGATAGAGATGTTCATTATCAGGCTCCATCAGATAGATCCTTCCGGCCTCGAGATTGAAACGCTGCAGAATAATCGAAAGTGCCCCTTTCAGCAGAACGCCTATGTCACTGGAAGAAGCGAGAAAATTACTCATTTTCTGCAAGATGGACAAGGCCCTGTTTCTCTCCTTGAGCTTCTTTTCATCGAAAGGAATTGATATGTATCTGGATTTTAAAAGCATTTTTCATCCTTTGAAAACATGGAATCCTGCTGATGTAGATTACTCCCTCAAAGGCATGCTCCGAGCCGTCAAGGGCGATCAGTATCCTATCCCTTTTCTCTCCAGACATCCCCACCCCCCCTTTCCAGGTAGATTTCCCTGTTGTTTTCCTTATGGTCCACCATGTATCGGACGCTCGCCGCTTCCTTGAGGGCTATCTTGAGTGAACCGAGGTTGGCGCGGTCAAGCCCGTATACGCGGATGTAGACGAGACGGTGTCCCTCGGGGGCCCGTTCGTAGCTGCTCAGGATGCTGACCATCCTCCCATCGTATTTCCTTATAATGTCCGCAATCTCTTTGATGGATCCGGGGCGGTCTTCCAGCAAAAAGGCGAACTGGATGCCACGCTTTCCAATCCCGGTAAGGGAAATAACCGCCTTGAAGATGTCCCGCTGGGTTATGACCCCCACCAGCCCGCCTTTTTCATCCAGGACGGGGGCCCCTGAAATCTTGTGATTCAGGAGTAGTTCGGCTGTTTCTTCTATGGTGTAATCAATGGGCACCACGATCGGGTTCCTGCTCATGATGTTTCTTACCTTCACCCTTGCCATGAGGTAAAAGATCTCATGCATCTCCAGGGGACTGACGTTGGAAGCGAAGGCCCTCTTGACGTCCCTGTCCGACACGATTCCCACCAATTCGCTCCCCTTCATTACGGGCAGCATCATGATGTTTTTCTGTTTCAACACCTTCATGGCATCGATCAACGAATTATTCTGATCCACGGTGACAGCGGGTTTGGTCATCCAGTCCATGACGAGCATCGCTTTTCTCCTTTTGTCTTGTCTTGTTCCTGCATGCAAGAGTGGGCCTGTGAAAATCCAGGAGGCCTGTAATGATCCGGGACCCGTCGACTCACCTCCACAAGACAGGCCCTTGTCAGATCGAGGATGTCATCATCTATTTGCACTTCCCACCCCCCGCGGAGTCCGGCCAGGTCGTTGATTTCTTTTGGGCTTATGGATAGATCCACTGCAATCGCTCTGGTCAGAAATGCGACAAACGCCGGTATGCTTTGCGGGTCAAGGCCTTCCTGGATCAGTTTCTCAACCAGCGACCTGACAGCTTGCTTCGTTCCACTATCTCCAAACATGTCAGTTTCCCTTTCTTGCCGTTATTGCACGATTTCAGGAGGAAAACTGATTGGCATTCTCCCCGGTAAAAACGAGACGAATATGTTTCGTATTCAAGTCATTTAGCTTGCTCTTAAACACGCCCAAACCAAAAGGTATCACCCTTTTCAGGCAATCCGTGTGGATGAAAATAGTTGCGAATTTCGGGCAGCACTTCCCCAGGTGGTTCAGGAGTTCATGTGCGGAAGATCCGTCAAAATCCCCCATCAGTTTCATGTGAATATTGTCGTCGTTCTGGTGAATTAAAATCCTGAAATTGCTTGCCATGATATACCTCCTTTCTTCAGCACTAGCGAGTGGAGCCCCCTAACCTCAAGAGATAGCCGCGAAGTTTTCTTCGAAGGTCTTTTATTCGGCATGCTCGCCTATGCTGAGTACCGGCACACGGCACCGCCGAAATGCCTTTTCCGCGGTTGAGCCCAATCGGACATCCGGAAGATCCGTACGGCCTTTGGGCCCCATCACCAGGAGATCGGGCCTTTCTTCCTCAACCGTTTTCATCAATTCCTTGAATGGGACCCCTGTGCGGAAAAGAATCTTGATGGGAAGATGCCCGAGAGATGTCTTTTCAAATAACCCTTGGAGGAGTTCGAAACGCTGCTCTTTTATTGTTTTCACCCATGCCTCGACAGAGAATTTCTTGGTCATCTGCGCTGCCCTTTGCATGGCCTCGATGTCCCTGTTGTTAATGACATTGACTATAACCAGTTCGCTCTTCATCCGTTCTGCCATAACTCCGGCATATTCCAGAACCTTTTTCGAGTATTGGGAGAAATCTATGGCAACCATGATTTTGCTTATGTCTTGCATCTGGACCCTCCTTGTACGCGGTAAGGCACCCACCACATTCCATCTCTCTCATCCCGGACCCAGGACGAGGTTTGAAAAGTGCAACTGTGAACACGAAAACACGGGACAGGCGACTTAATAATCAAAAAGAGCAAAGCCTATGCCATATTTTCATAATCACGTGAGAGGCAACTAACTCTTCGAAAAAACATTAAAAAAGGATGTGGGAGGACCTTATTAGATTACAGGCAGGATGTCGGCTTCCTTTACATTGTGTAAAGAAGCGTTATGCCATGGTTCAAAGGAAACCAGGTTTTTGAGATGGGGAATGCCCTATGATACGAAAAGAGGAGAGGAGGAAGGCTGAATCATGATCAGGGAAGATGTTTTTCTATTTCTCAGCGACAGAGGTTTCAAATTTGAGCTGATATTTCTCTATCTTGGCGTACAGGGTAGGGCGGGAAAGACCAAGGAGCTTGGCGGCGCTTGACCTGTTACAGCCTGTCAGGCTGAGTGCCTCTTCAATGAGAATACCCTCAAGACGGTCCATGCAGGCCTCTAGAGCATGTTCCTCAGAACCATCCGTCAAAATCCCTCGCACCCATTTTCGCAGGGCTTCATCACCTTTTTCCAGCATTTTCTCCTTGCCTGATTCCTTGTCACTCAAGGCAAAAGCAATATCTTCGCTGGTTATGGGCGCACCGCGGTTGAAGATCAATGTCTTCTGGAGGGTGTTGGCCAACTCACGGATGTTGCCGGGCCAGGTATGATTTGAAAGCACGGCTTTGGCATCTTTCGTGAGCCCTGGATTCACTGTGTCTCTCTCCCGGGCGAAGAGCGCGAGGAAATAATCCGCAAGGAAGGGAATGTCTTCCACGCGCTCGCGAAGCGGGGGCAGTGAAATGGTGACCACCTTGAGTCGATAGTAGAGATCTTTCCTGAAACCTCCCTCGGTGATGGCTGTTTTTAGATCCTTATTGGTGGCGGCGATGATTCTCACATCCACAGGGATGGTTCCGTGCCCACCAAGCCGTTCGATACTCTTTTCCTGGAGCAGGCGTAAGATTTTTGCCTGGATGCTGAGGGGCATGTCTCCTATTTCATCCAGGAAAATCGTTCCCCTGTTGGCCTGCTCGATTTTGCCCACACGGCGATGTGATGCCCCGGTAAAGGCGCCTTTTTCATACCCGAACAGCTCACTTTCAAGAAGGGTTTCCGGAATGGCTACGCAGTTGATTACCAGAAATGCCATGTTGGACCGATTGCTGTGCTGGTAGATTGCCCTGGCCACCAGTTCCTTGCCCGTACCTGATTCTCCGCGAATCAAAACCGTTGCATCGGTAGCGGCGACACGACCGATGGCCTTGTAGACTTCTTGCATTGGTTGGCTCTTGCCGATAATGGCATCCCGTGAGGCATGTTCCGGTGCCACGTCCATATCAACGGGGGACCGCATAAAACGGCCTGCTTTGAGCGCCTCTTTTATGACAAGCAGCATATCGGAGATTTCAAAAGGCTTCAGGATGTAGTCAAACGCCCCCAGTTTGGTTGCCTCGATAGCTGTTTCAGTAGTCCCGAAGGCTGTCATAATTACCACAGGGAGCTTGGGCTCGATCTGATGGATGGCTTGAAAGGTTTCAAGGCCATTCATGCCGGGGAGGCGCATATCGAGAATGACGAGATCAGGGAGTTCGGCTGAGACCATCTCTAGGCCGGCTTCCCCTGAAGCGGCGCTTTTCACCTCGTATCCCTCTTCTAAGAGGAGTTTTTCAAAACTCCTGCGCAACTGATCGTCGTCATCAATGATCAGGATTGTACTCATCAACCGACTCCTTTTGGGATGTCTACTGGCAGCATGATAATAAAAGATGTCCCTTTACCTTCGTCAGACTCGACGGCAAGAGTTCCCCCGTGTTCCTTAATGATCCTGGCAACAATGCTGAGACCAAGGCCACTACCTTCTTCTTTGGTAGTGAAAAACGGTTCAAAGATTTTTCCCTGAACACGTTTGGGAATCCCGGGGCCATTATCCGATATACGTATGAGGGCAGCCCGGTTTCCGCTGTCTATGAATTTTTCTTCTTCCTTGATAGTGATGCATCCCCCGGATCCCATGGCCTCACACGCATTCACCACAATATTCACAAAGGCCTCTTTCAATTGTTCCGGATCAGCCTGGATTTCGGGGAGCGGTTTTGCCCTTTCAATGGTCAGAGCCCCATTGCAGGATTCAAGGCGGTGTCGCAAGAGCAGTGCCGCCTGATCCACGACCTCTGATGGGGAAACCCTCTGTAATTTGAGCCTGGGTGGACGCGCGAACTCGAGAAAGTTTTGCAAAATATTGTCGATATGGCCTATCTCCTCTGAAATAACATCGAAATCTTCCTTCTGAGCATCGTTCAGATCCAGACTCCGATCGAGAGAAAACAAACGCATCTTTACAGAGGTGAGGGGATTACGGACGCTGTGGGCCATGCCTGCTGCCAGCTTTCCTACCATGGCCAGTTTTTCTGCTTGAAAGAGATGCTCCCTGCTTTTTTCAAGCTGAAAATAGGTTTGATCATATTCCTGAATCAGGCCGTGGACACCTTTTTTCAGCGCCCGCACCTCATCTTCCGGTCTGCGGAAGTTTCTGTCGCGGATCGTCTCCCTGGCCAACCGGCGGACCGGTTCCAGGATGTCGTGTACCAGGACAAATGCAAGCAATATGCCCAGGATCAGGACGATGAGAATGGCTGTTGCAGCAACCACCCTAAGCTTTCCGGCCTGGATGGAACTTTTCTGCCTGACTTCCCGAATACTTTTCCTGGAAAGCTCCTTATACTTTCCGCACAGGTCCAGGATACCGGAAAAAAGCGGCCGGAGCGTTTCGTGGA
>Ga0164318_10007359_pt1 | contig 10665 bp, 8 predicted proteins | sample GuaBasSedimGuay9_FD_113734 | JGI IMG/M metagenome (GOLD analysis project Ga0164318, IMG submission 113734) | Subseafloor sediment microbial communities from Guaymas Basin, Gulf of California, Mexico - Guay9, Core 4571-4, 0-3 cm | ecosystem: Environmental > Aquatic > Marine > Hydrothermal vents >...
TGCCTGTATGCGCTTAAACACCATGCAGCAGATATAAAAACAGTTTATCTGGCAAAAAAAGGATTGCTTTCGCAACCTCTCTTTGACCAATATAAGCCGATGATTAAATTTTTGGAAGAGAAGTGGGCTCAGTCTATGAGCAAAGGTGGCAATCATCAGGGTATCTTGCTGGAGATAAATGACTTGAAACAAGATACTCTTTCTCAGATCAAGAAGAGTGACTTTGTCGTAATACTCGATGGATTGACAGATACAGGCAATATTGGTGCGATCGTCAGAAGTGCCTATGCTTTGGGTGCTGATGCCGTGATAGCGACAGGTGTGAGACAGCTAAACCTTGCAGCTATTACTCGTACAAGTTCAGGGTCTCTGCTGGATATGTCCTTCATGATTGCAGGGAATATATTGGATGTTCTCAATGAACTGCACCAACTAGGTTTTATCTCTTATGGTGCCTCTGCGGATGGTGAGTCGGTAGAGACCATGACTTTCGTGAACAAAAGAGTTTTGGTTTTAGGTAGTGAAGGAGAAGGTTTGTCAAAAAAGGCTAAAACAAAGGTGAAAGAGATGGTTTCAATAGAGATGAAGCATCAGTTTGATTCTCTCAATGTCTCTGCAGCAGCTGCTATTTTAATACACAGGATGGGATATGCAATTAGATGATTTGATCGAAGAGCAATCGATTACTAGCATTGCTAAAAAAACGAATATTGCAGAAGAGGTAATCAAGAAACTTTTCAATAGAGAGTTTGAGACGATGAGACTTCCACAGGCAATGGGTGCCATAAGAATAATCGAACGAGAGTATCGAGTGAATCTAGATGATTTGCGTCAAGAGTGCCAGGCTCATTTTGAGGATCATATCTCCATGGAGAGTGGATTGGTCAAGAGCAGTCAGATCAAGAAAAAGAAGACAATATTTCCTAAACTTTTTACAGTATTGTTACTGATTTTATTTGTGTACAGTGCTTGGTATTTTTTTACTGGATACTATAAGCAAAAAGTCAGCCCCCTAGATCCACAGAGCGCAATATCTCTTATTGATACTCTTCTAGGAAAAGAGGATACAGCAACAAAAGAAATATCCGAGCAGCCTGCTGTACAAAAGAATCTGGAACAAATAGAGGCTCCCAAGAAGACAAACACCTCTGTAAAAATAGAAATCCCAGAGAAAAAAGAAGTCCAAGAGAGTATTGTCGAGAAGGTAGTAGCACTAGAGCCAAATGAGAGTGCTACCGAAAGTGTTGTTGAGAATACTACTGAGAGTGCTGATGGGAATGTTGCAAAGAGTACGGTCGTAGACAGCTTAGATGATAACAGCAATATCGCAGAAGCTATGTCTGCGGAGACTACAACAATAGAGACTCCCCTCATTGAACAGAGTGTAAGTTTGCAGGAAGCGGCAGAAGAGAATCTATCGGAAAATAGTGCAAGCACAGTAGAGACTCCTACTATTGTGTTGCGAGAGTCTATGGTGCTTTTGCCACAACAAGAGATGTGGTTTCGTTTGACGAATGAGAAGAACAAAAAGAAGAGACAGTTTAGGCGAAAATATCGCTACAAGATAGATTTAAAAGCAAACAGCTGGCTTTTTGCAACAGAAAATGCTCTATTTGCCTTTATGAATGATGATTTCTTTGAAGAGTTTGGTGGAGCAGGAAAGTTGTTTTTTCGGCTAGATCAACGGGGAGTTCATCAACTCAGCGAAGATGAATACAGGGCGGCAACCAAGTAAACAAGCAAGTCGGGAAGGAATAGAATGTTTGATGAGATACAGTTTGAAAAGATAAATCGATTACCTAAGTATATTTTTGCAGAGATTAATGATCTCAAGATGGAGGCAAGGAGATCGGGTAAGGACATTATTGATTTTTCGATGGGAAACCCAGATGCGCCGACACCCAAGCCGATCATAGACAAGCTATGCGAAACAGCGAGGAAGCCCAAAACTCATGGATATAGCGCCAGTAAGGGGATTTACAAATTAAGATTGGCAATGAGTAATTGGTACAAGCGAAAATATAATGTCGATCTAGATCCCAATACAGAAGTCGTTGCGACAATGGGAAGCAAAGAGGGCTATGTTCACCTTATCCAAGCAATCAGCAATCCAGGAGATGTAGCAATCGTGCCTGATCCTACTTATCCTATCCATTCGCAAGCTTTCGTCCTAGCAGGTGCCAATGTCGAAAAAATGGAACTGATATTCGATGAAGATTCGTTCGAGGTTGATGAGGATCGCTTCTTGAAAGATGTGGTGTCAGCACTGGATAACTCTGTCCCCAAAGCAAAGTTCTTAATCGTTAATTTCCCTCATAATCCTACAACAGCGACAGTCACACCTGCATTTTATGAACGGCTCGTAGCTTTGGCAAAAAAAGAACGGTTTTATATTATTTCAGATATTGCTTATGCAGATATTACTTTTGATGGATACCATACTCCCTCGATTATGTCAGTAGAAGGGGCGAAAGATGTGGCAGTAGAGAGTTACACACTCTCCAAGAGTTACAATATGGCAGGATGGCGCGTAGGATTTGTCGTAGGAAACCAAAAGATGATCGGTGCACTACAGAGTATTAAGTCTTGGCTTGATTATGGGATGTTTACACCCATACAAGTTGCTGCGACTGTGGCACTTGATGAGCACGGGGAGATTCCTGAGGCGCAGATCATTCCTCTCTATCGGAAGAGAAGAGATGTGATGGTAGAAGCCTTCAGCAATGCTGGGTGGCCATTGGCGAAGCAGCATGCGAGCATGTTTATCTGGGGGAAAATTCCTGAGATTGCAAGAGAGATGGGTTCACTAGAATTTTCCAAGCAACTGCTGATCAAGGCGGATGTAGCAGTGAGTCCAGGAATTGGATTTGGGAAATATGGAGACAGCTATGTGCGTATTGCGTTGATAGAAAATGAAAATCGTATTCGACAGGCAGCGAGAAATATCAGAAAATTTCTTAAAGAGTTAGAAGTAGAAAAAATAAACAATAAAGAAGAAACATGATCAATGTGGGCATATTGGGTGTTGGAACAGTCGGAAGCAGTGTCGCCAGAATACTTGAAGAGAATAGTGATATCATTGAAGCAAGAGCTGGTGAGAAAATCGTTGTCAAAACAGGTGTGGTCAAAAACCTTTCCAAGGAACGGGATCTCTCTATCCCATTAAGTGACGATCCTTTAGCGGTGATTGATGATCCAGAGATCGATATTGTTGTTGAGTTAATGGGGGGCATTGAAGAGCCCTACGAGCTGGTCAAAAGAGCACTCAAAAATGGTAAATCTGTGGTCACGGCAAATAAAGCACTACTAGCATACCATCGCTATGAACTTCAGGAGCTTGCAGGAAATATCCCCTTTATGTATGAGGCAAGTACAGCGGGTGGGATTCCTATTATTGGTGCGATGAGGAATGGTTTGTCTGCCAACCATATCGAATCTATCAAGGGGATTATGAACGGAACTTGTAATTACATGCTCACCAAGATGATCAATGAAGGTGCCGATTATGATGATATACTCAGAGAGGCGCAAGATTTGGGCTATGCTGAGGCAGATCCGACCTTCGATGTGGGGGGATTTGATGCAGCACACAAACTACTCATTCTTGCATCGATCGCATATGGTATCGATGCAAAGCCTGAAGATATTGTGATCGAGGGAATCGAAAATATCACACAAACGGATGTGACATTCGCCAAAGAGTTTGGCTATGAGATAAAGCTACTAGGTATTGCCAAGAAGACAGATCGGGGCGTAGAGCTCAGAGTACATGCGACGATGATTCCGAGTGGAAGCATGATCGCAAAAGTAGATGGTGTTATGAACGCGGTTACTGTAGTTGGTGATAGAGTTGGCGAGACGATGTATTATGGTGCTGGTGCTGGTGGTGATGCGACGGCTTCTGCTGTGATCGCTGATATCATAGACATCGTCAGGGGTAATCATGGTCCGATGTTAGGATACAAAAAAGGTCTGGAGAGTGGATTGAAACTTTTGCATAAAGATGAGATCGTCTCCCAATACTACCTTAGACTTGAAGTCAACGATCAGAGTGGCGTACTTGCCACGATTGCTTCCACTCTGGGTCGATTTGGGATCTCTATTGAGTCTATGCTTCAAAAGCCAACCCACGACGAAGAGAGAGCCAAACTCCTATTTACGACACACCAATGCCTAGAGGTCAAGATGCAAGACGCGATCAATGCCCTCTCTGAACTTGACGATGTACACGGAGAGATAGCGATGATGAGAATAGAAAAGTAAGGAGACGAGATGGCAAAAGATCACTATTTTGATATTACGGCAAAGTTGGATATGATGGAGCTGAAAAATGCTTTGATTATGGCAGAAAAAGAGGTGGCGACGCGTTTTGATTTCAAAGGATTGGTGGCAGAGTTCAACCTCAATGAACAGGCAAAAACACTTAGTGTAAGCTCTTCAAGTGATAGCAAAATCGATGCGCTCAAAGATATTTTGATCTCTAAATTGATCAAGAGAGGCATTGCTGGAAAAGCTCTCGAAGAGGTCAAAACCGAAGGTATCAGTGGCGGTAATACCAAAGTGATTTATCGTATTGTTGATACGATCGATAAAGATGAAGCAAAAGAGATCGTCAAAGCGATCAAGGCGATGAAGATCAAAGTCACACCTTCTATTCAGGGAGACGAAGTGCGTGTCTCTGGAAAAAAGATCGATGATCTTCAATCCGTGATGGCAGAAGTCAAAACACTTGATCTCAAGGCACCACTAGTTTTTGGTAACTTCAAGTAAAGTTAAATATTCAGGAGCAGGGACTTTAGTCCCGTTTCATATGGTTGGTATTTCTAAAAAATGAGGAGAATAGAGCAAATATTATCAATAAGCCTAATGCACCAAAACCTAATGCATATAGTAAATTAACCAAGTATGGATATCTAAGAATCCAATAAAACAGATCAACATTTTTTTTCATCTGCTCAAACACCAAAGCATATTCTGTATCTTTTATATTTGCATCCTTGGTGCCTACTATCTCTTTCAGGTCATCAACTATAGCTCTATTTTTTGTAATTATTTCTAGCATTATAAATTCTATTTCACTCTCAAGTGCTGAAACTCTCATTTGATTAATAGCTATTCTTCCAGTATTAGTATTGGTTATATTGTGCTCAAAACTATGTTTGATTTTGGAGATTCTAACTATCTCTTTAAGCCTCATTGGATATTTAAGACCGTCACTTTTAAGTTTATTCAAAAAACCTTCTCGCTCTTTGCGTTTAACTAGGCTTAAAAGTTGGTGTTTTTCTTCAAAAGATTTTACACTGTTGTAGTGCTTTACAGGATAGACAAAAGAAGCATTGTTGTCATATGAATACTCTACGGTTTTATGATATTTAACTCTCTTTTTCTTTTTGGTAAGATACTCAAGTGCCTTAAACCGAATAGAGCCATTTTGCTTCAAATACAAAAGCTCTGGAGTGTCAAAATAAATTTCTAAAATCTTATCATCACTCTCTTTGATTTTATAGCCATTTGTTAGTAAATATCGTTTGACAATTTTTTTTACTTGCAAGAGATCTTTTTCTACAATTAAAAACTTGTGTGCAGTAGCATTCAAATGATTAGCTACGAGGAGTAAAAACAGAAATAGCAATAACTTATTGTTCATTTTTGTGTTTACCTTGTGCATTCAAAAAAGTTATAAAAACAATTAAAGTCAGTCTCCTAATCATACTTGTGCCAAGTCACCAGAGTAAGTAATAAGAGTTGCTTTTAATATTTTATTATCATTGTGTAGTCTGTTGATAAAAGATGTATCATCACCTTTCAGTCTCACCTCTGCCGTGATCTCTTCATACTGAGGAGTAACTGTTTTTGACTTTAGCATAAATCGCTCTACTGAATTTCTAATCTCTTTGACTACAGGAGCTGCATCTGTTGCTGTCGGTACTTGGAGTACGAGCAAGTATGGCTGCTCCTCTTCTGGCTTGCGTGTCATAAATAGTAATACCATAGTCATAACGATAGAACCGATTATAGAGATATTAAAATATCCCACACCGTTAGCAATACCAACTGTTATAGCCCAAAATATAAATACAAGATCTACTGGATCCTTGATAGGCGTACGAAAGCGAACGATAGAGAGTGCACCAACCATCCCTAGTGAAAGAACAAGATTTCCACTAATAGTCATAATAATAAGGGTGATTACCATAGTAATGGCTATCAGCGAGACATTGAAGCTTCTCTGATATAGTACTCCCTGAAATGTTTTTTTATATACATAAAATATAAATAAACCAACTACAAATGAAACGCCAAGATTTATAATAATCTCTATTGCGCTAAAGCGTTCCATTCCACTTTGCATCGCTACAAAACTCTTACTAAAAACATCACCCATTGTAATTTGATCTACCATTTGATCTCCTTTTTATTTTTGATCTTAATTATCTTCCCATTTTTCAACTTTAAAAAAGCGTCTTCCCAAAGTATATTTACTTATTGCCATTCGTTCACACGCATCAAGTTGCAGTGTTCTGTGTATGTACTCAGGCAGAGCTGTTTCGTATTTTATTTCCATTATCTGTTTTCCTTCTAAAATGACTGGAATGGTATGTAAATTATTGCTAAATATATCATAGTCCGTGTTGCATGAATGCAGATCTTTATCGAAAGTTATTCTTAAATTAAAAAAGTCAAACATAAAAGCATCCCGAGTATAATCGATAATAACCTTTGGCTTGTACTGTTTCTCGGTAAACTTTTTATAAATCTTATTCAATATAGGATTATTATAGGTCAAGAGTTCGCCATAATCCCCATCTATTATTTTATAGGCACTCTCCTTTGAGATGGTGGCTGTCTCTTTGTAGATTTGATTGTTCGCCTTATTTTTGATCTCAAACTTTACACTCTTGGTTGCCAAGTCATAGATGCGCATGCGATACTTTGCTCTGAACATATCACCAGATTGCTTCTCATAAAGGCACTCATCGTCAAACGAATCAAAATAAAGACTTCGTATGAAATAGCCCTCTCTTGGCTTAGAAAAATCATCAGACTTAAGTACATGCACAAGCTTGTTTACCATAGCTTGATACTCCAAATTAGATATATAATACTTTAACTCATTTCGTTTGATATGCAGGTTACTCATTTATGATTACCTCTGATTTTTTATCTGCTTTTACTGTGCTATTTCCTACAAATATTATACTGGTTGCTTCTAAAAATCCACCCGTATCATACCTCTTGTTTTTATTATATAGATTGATAGCTTTCTCTTTAGAGTCTATAAATGTTAGATTATTGGCTATAACTTTTGACTTATCTTTTATCTCTAAGCCAATTAGAGTTCTTGTGAATGTGGAATCAGTGATTGTTGCAGTTGACCACTCTCCGACTGAGATTCCTTTATCTCCTGTATCTACAAAGGTGTTATTGGAAGCACTCATAGTAGTTGTCATAACATCCAATCCATCGTTGCCACTATTTTTGAAGATGTTGTTCGTTATGGTTACATCTGATATATCTATATCCAATCCATCACTTCTCGCAGCATCAAAAATACAATTGTCTACAATACCCTTGGCATAGGCTATGTGCATCGCGTCATCACCTACAAAGTTTCTTCCGATTTTACAGTTTTTCACTTCAAAATAGTCCATATCGTGAATATTAAACTGACTTGTGTAGTGAATAAGGTTTCTTGTATCGATCGAGCCATTTTCAAACTCACAAAAGTGAAACTTGCTTCCCGTTGTGCTTTTCCCTTGAACTGCCACTAGACCCCATGGCTTAGTTTTATCTTTTGCCATAAATTTTATTGGCTTCTCTTTTGTGCCTATAGCTGTTACTTTTCCATAAAAATAGATAGATCTGTTTTCATCCATTATAAATGTAGTATCTGGCTCTATGATAACCTCTGTATATTTGTCAAAAATTAGTGTTTGCTGAACTTGTACGGTACCTTTTAGCGTCTTGACTTTAAATTTTGGTTGTTTGAATTTGTTAGAATGTATAGAATCTGTTTCTGCAATATCGATTTTATCCATCTTTGAAAAAATAACTTTTTTACCTGTGATTGCATTTGTGCCACCTTTGAATATCTTTTCGTCGAAATTATCAGAATCGAAAGAAAAAGTATAAAATTGAGGTATGTTTTTTAACTGAGTTTTTCCATATCCTGCAGAATCAAGATTTAGTGCATTTGTATTAAGTATTTTACGCCCAGGGTATAAAACTTTCTCTTTATAGTTTAATTTTACTGGAGAATTACCATCTACACTTACTGTTACTGTAGCCTTGCCATTTTGTACTTTGGTTGAGTATTTAACTTCAATATCTTCTAGCATATTGTTTAAATATTTTAATCTCTCTTTCAAGTTAGCTGAATATAGATTGAATACCTTATCCAAGTCTTTTTGAAAAGCAACTTTAAGCTGGGGAGGATTGCGTGTCTCTCTCCATGGAAATAATTTCTTATTTATACTTATCTTTTTTCTTTTGTTATCGGACATAAAGGAGTGTAGGATTTTATCTTTCTCCTCATTCATTAAAATATCAATATATGCAGGATTTATAATTTGCAACAGTCTATGCAACTCTTTATCTCTTTTATATTCCAGCAATGGATTAAGTGCCAACCTTTGTATCAATGGATAGTATGAATTATCTTTATTTTTATCAGCTCTCCAAAATCTTATATCCCATGATATGGGTGTATATTTGCCTCTGTATGGATCAAAATATATCTTGTGATTGTGAAAATAATCATGATGATGAGTACCCCACAATACATCTAAAGCAATATAGGTATAATACGCTTCACTCAAATAAGTATTTGCAAAATTATAAAAATCTAAATCACTATATTGATTTATAGCTTTTATCAATAAGTTTATATCTTCCCTATTTTTCTTTTGCTCAGCATTTCTTGCTGATTTTTTCTCCCATATTTGACTATCAAACCATAATTTGGCAATACCATCTTTACCAACATAATTAGACCATGGCTCTCTTGGGCTATAATCACCATTATAAATACTTCCAGGCATTAAATGATTTTTTCTTAAAAATGACTCATCAACTTGATCTGAATAGAGATACAAACCTGAATATTCACCATTTATAAACATTCTTACTGTTTTGACAACGGGAGCTAACGCCCCTACACTTGAAGCAATTTTCTGAGTAATTGGCTCTATGGACATATCAAGTGAATAGAGTACAGAAAAATTAATAGTTTTCATCATATTATATGAATCATTGTCTTTAAATTTAATCTTCAAAGATTTTCTATTATACTCCCAATTCCAAGCACTTCCACCTCTATAGCGAATTTTTACTTTGGTAGTTTGACTATTATTTATTTTCAGATGGGCATCTACATAATTTTCCATACCGCTACTTGGTAAATCTGAATTTAGTAAATTTAACTCTTGTTTATCGATCATGATATAAAAACTGTCAATATTTTTATCATTTGTCAAGTCTGGAGCAGTCTGTTTTACATATTCACTTTTTATACTCTCTTCCAAATAGTACTTAAATATATCTTTGTTCAGAGGCATTTGCTTATATGTCATCTCCTTATATTTATAGTAGTCTGTATAAGCATCTATTACAAATGATAAGCCCACCAAGATGATCAAAAGCAAACTAAAGAGAGTTGCTATCTTTGAGTATCTATATAAAGTAAAAAATAAAAAAATTAATAAAAACGCTGGTATAAAAGTTAATATAAAATACTGAAAAAGTTTTTTAGATTCTTTTAGTCCAAATCTCTTCTCTATAAGTAGCTTATGAACTGATAATTCTCCTGCTCCTGCATACCAGACTCTAGCTTCCCATTTTTGATTGCTTTGATTGCTTTCTGCTACAATTTTATGTGAAATAGTTGCATATACTGCACTACTCTGAAGAGTAGCTTTTTTTACAGTATCCTTTCCGTCGTTGGTGGCAATTTCAAATCTTGCATTGCTTACTTTGTCTGATGAATATGTTAGACTAAAAAAGTGTGTCCCACTCTCTAGTGTTACATAGGGTCCATAAGTCAAGAAACCATGTTTTTCAGAGTTATTTATATATTTAGAATCTGTTTTATTGAGACCAATTTCCCCAGTCAAATCCGCTCCTTTAAATACAAGCTGATTTTGAGGCGGATTTAAATTATATATCAGAACTGAAATGAACATTGAGATTATTAATGTTATAACTAGAAGTCTTTTATTCAACTTGAGTCCCTCTTTTTTCTTTTTTGGTGATTGGGTTGCTAGGCTAAGGAATAGAACTAAAATAACTACCAAAGTTAAATATTTAGGAGCAGGGACTTTAGTCCCGTTTTATGGGACTTCAGTCCCTGCTCCAAGAAAATTTTTTCCTTAACTAAAAAACATTAATAGCCCAATAGGGCTTGTCTATCGCCATGATTTCCACTGTCCGATCAGCCCATTCGTCGAAGCATCATGGCTTGTCACCTCTCGATCATCTTCTAGTTCGGGTAAAATCTTTTTGGCGAGTTGTTTGCCTAATTCTACACCCCATTGATCAAAACTATAGACATTCCAAATCACTCCCTGCACGAAGATTTTGTGCTCATAGAGAGCGATCAGTTTGCCCAAGCTTTTTGCTGTTATTTTCTGAAGCAGGAGAGAGTTTGTCGGGCGGTTACCCTCGAAA
>Ga0164318_10007360_pt1 | contig 10664 bp, 8 predicted proteins | sample GuaBasSedimGuay9_FD_113734 | JGI IMG/M metagenome (GOLD analysis project Ga0164318, IMG submission 113734) | Subseafloor sediment microbial communities from Guaymas Basin, Gulf of California, Mexico - Guay9, Core 4571-4, 0-3 cm | ecosystem: Environmental > Aquatic > Marine > Hydrothermal vents >...
ATATTTAACCTGTAATCCATATTTTTTTTGATTGGAACTCCTAGAGACTCCAACATTTAACCAATCATAAAATCCGTAAATAAATTTAAATTGAGTAACAGAATTATCTAATCCAAAAAAATCGTCAATTCCATTTTTAACTGTTCCAAAACGGTGGGAAATCACCATATACAAATCACCTTTAAAAGCGAGTTTTGTGCTTTCAAAATTCACAATTTTCAAAGAATTAAAAACACCATAAACAGGTATGGGTTCTTTATTTTCTTCTTCATTTTGAGAGAAAACAAAAAATGGAATTATAAAAAGTAAGAAAGTAATTTTTTTCATAAAGTTTGTTTTAGTTTTCAAGTAATCCATCTTCACTCCATTGAATAATTAAATCGATAGACGATTGTGGTAATCTTGGTCCTCCCAGAGGCATTAATCCATCTTCACCTTCATTTTTACTAATCTTATTTAGCAAATCTCTGTTTAAAATAGCTTCTTTTACATTATCGAAATTAAGTAAAGGCATTGGTGCGCCATTTTGTGGTGGATTGCTATGGCAAGACAAACAAACATTATCAATTATTGGTTTTACTTCTTGATAAGTTACAATCTCTGGAAGAGGCTCTTCCTCAACCTCGATATCGTCAAAGGTACTTTGAGAACAACTTGCAAACAAAAGGATGCCAAGTGAGATGAAAAAATAAAAAAGAGAATTGGTTTTCATTATTTGTTATTTATAATGGTTCAATATAATATTATAAATAACAAAAACAGGATAATAAAAGTAAAATAATATTTTATTTACTCAAATACATCTTTCTACGAGAATAAAGTTCGTAGAATTCGTCTTCCTTCAGACTATCAATAAACAAAATACTTTCCCCTGTACTTTTCATTTCAGGGCCAAGTTGTTTATTCACATTGGGAAATTTATCAAAACTGAAAACAGGTTGCTTTATAGCATATCCTTTTAGCTGAGGGTTAAAATCGAAATCTGTTACCTTATTATGACCCAACATTACTTTGGTAGCATAATTCACATAAGGTTCTCCATATGCTTTTGAAATAAAAGGAACAGTACGAGAAGCTCTAGGATTTGCTTCAATAATATAAACAGTATCGTCTTTTATCGCAAATTGTATATTAATAAGACCAACCGTATTTAGTGCCAAAGCTATATTCTTAGTATGATCTTTAATTTGTTGCATCACAAACTCACCTAAATTAAAAGGTGGTAATGTTGCATTAGAATCTCCAGAGTGCACTCCACAAGGCTCTATATGCTCCATGATACCAATGATGTACACATTTTCTCCATCACATATTGCATCTGCTTCAGCTTCAATAGCTCCATCTAAATAATGGTCTAACAATAATTTATTATTGGGCATTTTCCGAAGAATATCTACTACATGCTCTTCTAATTCCTTTTTGTTAATTACAATTTTCATTCCTTGCCCTCCCAAAACATAAGAAGGTCTAATTAACAATGGAAAATCTAATACGTCTGCTAGTGCTAATGCTTCTTCAGCAGTTTCAGCTACACCAAATTCTGGGTAAGGAATATTAATATTCTTTAATATAGTTGAAAAGCTTCCTCTGTCTTCAGCCAAATCTAAAGATTCGAAGCTAGTTCCTAATACTTTAATTCCGTAGCGTTCTAATTTTTCGGCTAATTTTAAAGCAGTTTGTCCTCCTAATTGAACAATAACTCCTTCTGGTTTTTCGTGCTGAATAATATCGTAAATATGTTCCCAAAAAACAGGCTCGAAATAAAGTTTGTCTGCAACATCAAAATCGGTAGAAACTGTTTCAGGATTACAGTTTATCATAATGGTTTCATAACCTAATTCTGAAGCAGCTAACACTCCATGAACACAACAATAATCAAACTCAATTCCTTGACCAATTCGGTTAGGACCAGAGCCTAAAACCACTACTTTTTTTCTATCAGTAACGACACTGTCATTAACAGTTACACAAGTGCCATCTGCAGTTTCCATTTCATTTTCAAAAGTAGAATAGTAATAAGGAGTTTCTGCTTTAAATTCTGCAGCACAAGTATCAACTAATTTAAAAACCCTTTTAACTTTTAACTCTTCTCGTTTTTTATAAACCAAGCTTTCCACACAGCCCAACATATGTGCAATCTGGCGATCACCATATCCTTTTTGTTTTGCTTCTAATAATAAATCGCGAGGTAAAGTATCTATTTTATATTCTGAAATTTCTTTCTGAAGTAAATGTAATTCTTCATATTGTTTTAAGAACCACATATCAATCTTAGTAATCTCATGAATACGACTCAATGGGATTCCCATTTGAATAGCATCATATATTACAAAAACACGATCCCAACTTGCGTAAGTTAATTTTTCAATAATTTGATCGTAATTCTTATATCCTTTCCCATCTGCTCCTATTCCATTACGCTTAATTTCAAGAGATTGAGTTGCTTTATGCAAAGCTTCTTGGAATGAGCGTCCAATACCCATCACCTCTCCAACAGATTTCATCTGAAGTCCTAATGTACGATCAGATCCTTCAAATTTATCGAAATTCCAACGTGGGATTTTCACAATTACATAATCTAAAGTAGGTTCGAATAATGCAGAAGTAGATTTTGTAATTTGATTATCTAATTCATCTAAATTATAACCAATCGCAAGTTTTGTAGCAATTTTAGCAATAGGATACCCTGTTGCCTTAGATGCCAATGCAGAAGAACGCGAAACACGTGGGTTGATCTCAATAGCAATGATATCTTCCCTTTCATCGGGACTTACAGCAAATTGCACATTACAACCTCCTGCAAAATCGCCAATACTACGCATCATTCTAATTGCCAAATCACGCATTCTTTGATAACAAGTATCACTTAGTGTCATCGCAGGTGCCACTGTAATAGAATCTCCTGTATGAATCCCCATAGGATCCATATTTTCAATCGTACAGATTATTACTACATTATCATTTTTATCTCGTAATAATTCAAGTTCATATTCCTTCCAACCTAATAAAGCTTTATCGATTAAAACTTCGTGAATTGGTGATGCTTCTAAACCACGAGTAAGTAATTCTTCAAAATCTTCTTCTGTATGTACAAAGGCAGCTCCTGTCCCTCCAAGAGTAAATGAAGGCCTTATAACTAACGGAAAACCAAACTCTTGAGCGATTTCTTTCCCTTTTAAATATGAATTTGCAATTCTCGCTGGAGCTACAGGAACTCCAATTTTCACCATTAAATCTTTAAATTTATCTCTATCTTCTGTGATATTAATAGCGTCAATATCAACACCAATAATATCAATATTAAAATCTTTCCAAATACCTTTATCATCTGCTTCAATACAAAGATTCAATGCCGTTTGTCCTCCCATGGTTGGCAATACAGCATCGATATTTGGATGATCCTTTAATATTTTAACAATAGATTTTGTTGTCAAAGGCAACAAATAAATATGATCCGCCATAGAAGGGTCGGTCATAATTGTTGCAGGATTCGAATTGATTAAAACGGTTTCAATACCGTCTTCACGCAATGATCGCAATGCTTGTGATCCAGAGTAATCAAATTCGCAGGCTTGCCCAATAACAATAGGCCCTGAGCCAATAATTAAAATAGAAGAAAGTTGGTTGTTTTTTGGCATTTGTAAAGTGCTTTATTCTGTGTGTTAAAACTACGATAGATTAGGGTATAAAAAAAAGGTGTTGCTCTAAGAACAACACCTTTTTATATATTTTTTATCAACATTATTTTTTGTGACGAGTTTCAGATGAAACAGATATTTTCTTTCTGCCTTTCGCTCTACGTGCCGCTAGCACTTTCCTACCACTAACTGAAGCCATACGCTCTCTAAATCCGTGCTTGTTTCTTCTTTTTCTTTTTGAAGGCTGAAATGTTCTTTTTGGCATGTCTTATATTTTTATAATCTGAATTGTAACCTGTTTTTTGTATTGAAACTATGTGCCTCAAAACTGAGCGCAAATATACAATCATTTTTTACTTACACAAATGTAAATAATAAATTATTTCTAATTGTTTTTTATACCTTTGGCATCTCCAAAATTTGAGATATGTTTAATAAAAATATTAAGTTAGTTTTAACAGTATTAATTATAGCTGTAGGCGTTTGGCAGTTTTTTGAAGGTAATATAGGAAATGGTATTATGTACATTTTACTCTCCTCTATTTTCGTTTTCCTTTACTTTAAAAATGAAATAATTCTTTTAGCCTTTTTAAGATTGCGGAAAGAAGATTTTCCAGGAGCCAAAAAGTGGCTAGATAAAATTAAAAATCCTGAAGCTTCTCTAATCAAAAAACAACAGGGGTATTATAATTACCTTAATGGATTAATGGTATCTCAAACCAATATGAATGAAGCTGAAAAGTACTTTAAAAAGGCTGTAAGCTTAGGTTTATCAATGGATACCGATATGGCTATGGCAAAATTGAATCTAGCTGGTATTTCTATGTCTAAGAATAGAAAAAGAGAAGCACAACTACTACTTACGGAAGCCAAAAAGCTTGATAAACATGGAATGCTTGATGATCAGATAAAAATGATGAAAGAGCAAATGAAAAAAGCGGGGCAACCAAAACAACAGTTTGGTCGTGGAGGAAGAGGCGGAAGACGATTTTAATTGTCTTTTTCATACTCAATCCTTCTACTTTAACATCTTGATTGGTTTTTTGTGTATATTTTCTTACACTTTAGCGATTAAATTTCTTTTATTTAAACTAGTTTACTAACTTGCAATCAAGTGTTTAACGATTGCGTATGGGTAGAAAGCTACTTTTACTTTTCATTTTAACTTCTTTTGCAGCTCTATCACAGGACATAGAGCCAAGGAATCTTTTTTCAAAAGTTATAGGAGAAAACATTAAATCGTTTAGGCAAAAGTCTCAAAATGCCTATTTAGATAATGATATCGAGAGAGCTAATTTTTTATTCGATTCATTAATCAGTCAAGTAATAAATGGAAGTTATATCGACAATTTCAAGATTCGAAAACTTTCAGGTAGAAAAATTGAAATACACGATTTTGAAAAGCCTCTATTTTTAATGACATATGCCTCTTGGTGCACTCCTGGTTCTGGAGAAATTCCTGCACTAAATGACATAGCAGAAAAATATCATAAAGAAATTGACTTTGTTATACTTTATTGGGATTCAAAGAAAAGGGTGAAGAAAGCGACTAAAGAATACAGTACCAAAATCACAATTGTTTATGTTGATGAAAAAGAAAACAAACACGACCATATAGTTGAAACACTAAAGCATAGCTTAGGCTTTCCAACTTCTTTTTTTATTAATGAGAACAAAATGATCGTAGATGTTCGACGCGGCGTATTACTTCCTTACAATGAAGAATATAACACTTCTTTCGAGCTCAATTACAATTCTTTTTTAAACGGAATTTCATTACTAAAAAACATGAAATCTGGAAAGAACTCCATCACCAATAATGAAAAGCTTTAAAGACATTATCATTTAAGATTTTTATAGTATCCTTTTTCTGGAATCTCTATCATATACTCTTTACCAGATGCATTTTTTAAATAATTATCTCTTAGCCAAGGGTTGTGGATTTTTAAAATCTTATAATTTATATCTAACTCTTTTGCGAATAAAGCAAAATCTGTTACTGCTGTATCCACCTTAACTTTATATGTAGGGATTATTTCATACAAATCACTTTCCCGAAAATTAAATCCATATTTTTCTGGATTCGACAGTATTTCTTTGAAAGCCAAAATTCTAAACAAATACCTACTTGTTTCATCATTTAATAATAAATCATAATAATTACCTTCAGATTTCTGTCTCACCTGTTGCTTAGCAATTCCTGATCTTCCTGCATTATAAGCAGCGGCGGCTAAAGTCCAGTTTCCAAATTTTTCTTTTGCACTAATTAAATATTCTGCTGCGACTCTGGTGGCTATTTCTAAATTATAACGCTCGTCTACATAGCTATTTATTTCTAATCCGTATTCCTTTCCAGTTCCTTTCATAAAATGCCAAAACCCAGCTGCCCCAGCTGGAGATCGGTTATTTTGCAGTCCACTTTCTGCAACTACTAAATATTTAAAATCATCTGGCAATCCATGTTTTTTTAATAAGGGCTCTATAATTGGAAAATATTTATGTGCTCGTTTAAATAACAATAAACCGTTAGATTGCCAATAAACATTTACCAACAACTCCCTATCCATTCGCTCAAGTATATCTGGATTTTCTAAAGGTACTCGCTCCCCAGCAAAATCCATATTCTCTGGAATCGGTAATGCATAAATATTATAATCATTTACCATTTTCCGTTCAACAATAGCATCTGTAGGTGCTTCCTGTACGGCATTGATTAAAAACCCTCCAATGATAAGAAGAAGAATTGCAAAAAATAATTTTGGTAACGTTTTCATAGCTTAAGAAATAAAATTAAAGACTAAAACGAAATTAAAAGCTAGAGAATTCTTTTAGAAATAATTCATTAAAATCACTGAATAAAGATATTAAAAATTTGATAGGTTTACTTGTTTAGAAACTAAATGATAAAGGAATTATAAAAACTTATATTTCTGTATCACTATCTCTATTCATTTCTATATCCAACTTTATTTCATTAAAGTTTTCAGATGCTTTCACCATTAAGGTTGAGCCAATTGTTTCAAATAAATGATTGGTTTTAGTAACAAACTGAGCTTGTTTTTTAATGTTAAAATTTGGAATTCCTAGTAATGTTAAATCAGTGTGGATTGATTCTTTAGCAATTAATTGGTAAAACGGAATCTGCTCAACAACATTATTGATTACTTTAATTTCAACATGTACTCTTAAGTCTTCAACTAAATTTAAAATATTATTTTCTATAATGGCACTATCAATATTGTTATTATTTACAAATAATACTCGAATATTGGTTTTATTCCATTTTGGAGATTGAATAATAAAACGTGCAATATTTAACATCATTTCTGCATTTTTACTATCGGTTTCTCTCCACCATAAATCTATAGATTGATAATTCCCGAATTTAGTTTTTCGATCAAAATCAAGATATAATAAGTTGTAATCTAAATACAGAAGTTTCTGAGTCATTTTAGAATAATCTTCAGAATTCTCTAAGCCTTTTGGCCATCCCATCATAATGGTGTTTGGGTCTACGCCTGAAAAACCAAATATAGATGCAATATTTTCAATTCCACGGTATATGTTATCCACCTTAATTTGCCTTGCAAAAACACCTGCTTTCTTAAAATAGTCATCTTTTACAATTTGTTCTGATTTAGGAAGTGGCTTGTCATCATTTTTATCAACAATTATTGTAAAGTTAGTTACAATTCCTGTTCTGCCTGAAATTGTTTTTCCTAATTCTACTAAATAAGCACGATGTTCACTTCTCCCACTAAAAAGAATAATATTTGGATTCCAATTATTGCTAGTTTCAATAGGTTTAGATTCAATTTTTTTTAATCCATTGGCAACAATTTTTTTCCAAACACTCAGCCAAACATCACTAGAAAGCAACGAGATTTGTTTTTGCTGAAGCCAATAATATACCCCAAGAATAATTACAATAGAAGCAAACATGGCAATCATATCTAATTTAAACATAACTCCAAAACAAGCTACAAACCCAATTAACCCAACCCAACGCTTGACTTTAAATGTTGGTTGAAAATCTGGATTTGCCCAACTTTCAAGAAAAAATGAAAGATTTATAAATCCATAAGCAGCTAAATAAAACATTGAAACAATACGAGCTATAACATCTAACTCACCAATTAACACTCCTAGTTGAGCAATTATAAATACCATTAAAATGGCGTTTATAGGTTCATCATTTTTTCCTCTTACTTTTCCAAACAGCTTAGGAGTAATTTTATCAATAGACATTGCTTGTAAAATCCTTGGAGCACCTAAAATACCTCCTAGAGCAGAAGATAAAGTTGCTCCCCAAATTCCAGCAACTACAGCAGGTGCAAAAATTGCAATCTTCATTAAGATATTATGATCGCTTTTTAAAGTTTCGGAATCTATATAAAATGATATGAAAAATGCTAAGAAAATATAAACCACAAACCCTACAATAATTGCAGCAATTGTACCTCGTGGTATTGATTTATTAGGGTCTTTTAAATCTCCACTCATAGCTATACCCGCAGTAAACCCTGTAACTGCCGGAAAAAATATTGCAAAAACCACTTCCATAGGAACAGAACCTTTATCTGCAATTAAATTTACTGTTTCAGGTGCATATTCTGTTGTTCCTAAAAAAATTGAAACCAACGAAACTATTATGGCAATAAGAATGAAAAACTGAGTTTTTAATGCAAAAGAAGTGCTTATTAAAGCTATAATAACCAAAGACAATAAAGCAATAGATCCCGAAATTCTTAATCCATTAATATCAGTCGCATAACCTATATATTCATTAAAACTTTCTGCAAATCCTATTAAATATAAAGCAATAGAAAGTGCTGTACCAATATAAAGCGCTATTCCTATTGCTCCTCCTATGGGAATACCCATACTTCTAGAAAGAATATAGTAAATCCCCCCTGGCCCTACTTTTTTATCTGTAGAGATAGAAGAAACACTCAATCCTGTAGAAACAGAGATTACATGAGCAATTACAACAATAACAATAGTACCAATAAGACCTGCGTTACCAACAACCCATCCCATCCTTAAATACATGATTACACCAAGTATTGTCAAAATGGAGGGAGTAAAAACTCCTGCGAATGTGCCAAATTTCTTTTTTACAGACATAAATTAATTAAATGAATCTTCAATAATTTTTGGCAAATTTTCATTTAACCACTTAAATTTTACAATTAGCATTATATGTGTTCCTCCAGGAACAATAATACAATTCTTAATTTTTCTTATTGGAAATATAGGATCCTTATCACCGTGAATATGAATCACATTTTCAATTTCTTCAGAACGATTCCAACCAACCATTTGCTGAATCGCCCATTTTAAATAATGTGTATTTTTAACTGATAGGTATTTTTGATAAATTTCAAGTTTCGCTTTAGACTTAACACCTAATCCATATTTTACCATATTTTTAGAATTCTCTAAAAACCTTGAAGGGATCAACCTATAAGCAGGAATTGATTTAAAAATTCGCATTTTACTAGGAAGCTCATTCTTAGACTTTACACTAGAAATAATAATCAGTTTTTTCAAATCAAGGAATTCACTCATTTCCTGAACCATCACTCCTCCAAAAGAAACTCCAATTAATACAGAGTTTGATTCTGTTACTTCAGCAGCCATTCTTTTTGCATATTGAGTAATTGATTCCTTATTGTGTGGAATAAGCCACTCAATGACATGAACTTCATATTTTTCTTTTGATAAAGAAATATTTTCAAATATTTCTTTACCTGCTGCAAGCCCAGGCACAAAATAAATGTGTGTTTTTGTTTCAATCATATTGCATTAACAAGAGAATAGCGTTATAGCTCAAAAATTATTCGTAAATTTACTGCATAATGGACTACCATCCTAAAAGTATTTGTTGATGTGAATACTAATATAAAGTCCTTCATTATTTTCGTTTTCTTATAATATAAATCAACTCCCTATGATTGAAGATGTAGAAATTACCGACAATGAATTCTTAAGACAGTTTGAACTGGAAGTAGGTGATAATATGGCACGTATTGAATATGCGTTACAAGATCGCAAAATTTTCCTTACTAAATACGAAATGCCTGAAGACATGGAAGATCAAGGCTTTAGAGAAATATTTATTAAAGCCGTTTTTACTGAAGTAGAAGATAGAGGAATCCATTTGGTGCCTACCAGCCCCGAAATAGCTTCTTTTTTAAGAAAAAATCGTAGAAAATACAAAAAGCTATTACCTATTGGAATTAATATTTAAGATCTAATTTCTTCTTTTATAAAATCAAAACGCACTAATCCATCTTCATCTATTTTAGTAAGATTAATAGTATGAAGCGTATTGACTAGTCCAGGATTCCAAGGAGTTTTTACTTTAACATAGTTCTCCGTGAATCCGTGAATGTATCCCTTTTTATTCTCGCCCTCAAATAAAACCGTGCGATTACTCCCAATCTGACTTTCATAAAAGGCACGCCTTTTCTTTACGGAGAGACCTCTTAACATTTTACTTCTCTTTTTTCGAACATTTAATGGAACAACTCCATTCATATCTACAGCAGGTGTGTTTTCCCTCTCTGAATAGGTAAAAACGTGTAAATAGGAAATATCCAATTCATTCAAGTAATTATAGGTCTCTAAGAATAATTCATCCGTTTCTCCCGGAAACCCAACAATTACATCTACTCCAATACAAGCTTGAGGCATCTGTCTTTTTATTTCAGAAACTCTTTCAGTGAATAACTCACGATTGTAACGACGTTTCATCAACTTCAATAATTCATTACTCCCACTCTGCAATGGAATATGAAAATGAGGAACGAAAGTTTTAGATTCTGAAACAAAGCCAATCGTTTCATTTTTTAATAAATTAGGCTCGATAGATGAAATACGTAAACGTTCAATTCCGTTAACTTTATCCAGATTCTGAATCAGTTCTAAAAAAGTGTGTTCATGTTTTTTATTTCCAGACTCTCCTTTTCCGTAATCACCAATATTAACGCCTGTTAAAACTATTTCTTTAATTCCTTGAGC
>Ga0164318_10007361_pt1 | contig 10663 bp, 7 predicted proteins | sample GuaBasSedimGuay9_FD_113734 | JGI IMG/M metagenome (GOLD analysis project Ga0164318, IMG submission 113734) | Subseafloor sediment microbial communities from Guaymas Basin, Gulf of California, Mexico - Guay9, Core 4571-4, 0-3 cm | ecosystem: Environmental > Aquatic > Marine > Hydrothermal vents >...
AAACTTTTTTTTGGCGTCTTTTCTGATCTTTTCCGCTTCTTCTTCAGAAGTATTATGATGTTTCAACCAACGCTCCATGTGCAATCCTCCCGGCATCCATTTGCTGATTACTTCGCGTTCATATGACCAGGCCCGGCCTTTTGCGCCCTGTCTCTCCAGAATTTTCCAGACTTCATCTCTTTGCCTGTCATCGCAGTAAACACAAAAAACGCATTCCTCCATCTCGAACCATTGCTGGGGCTTGCGGTCATATTTAATACACGGGATCGATTTGTTTTCTACATAAGGGTCAAGCTTATTAGCCATTTCCTTCACATTTTCCTGCTTAACGAAAAAAACCCACTTACCCCAGTGTTCCAGATATTCCTTGTTGGTAAGTCTTTTATTATTATACATAATATATGATCCGGGATCACTGGGGCTGGCAAAATAATCTTTACTGAAAATGAAGACATACCATGAGCTAAATCTGTCAAGAATCATACAAAACCTCCTTGGTAAAATTATAAATTAAAGGTGATTATATGCTCTGGTTATATAAACCGGTAATTCATAATTTTTAATTCATCATGAATTCATCATGATGATTCCAGTCTGCCCGATTCAGGCTCATTTAGGGCATAGCATAAAAAAATTGATGCAAGGGATGTTATTGATACAAGAAGCCAGGCAAAAGGATAACCTGAAAACAAAGCCGTTCCAAAGATAACAGGACCTAATACCATTCCCATCCAGGCAACCGTTACCCCCAGTCCGGTTGATCTGCCGGCCAGTTCCGAGCCACACAACTCGACCATTAAAACAACCGCAATCCCCTGAAAACCCAAATAAGACAGTCCAAAGCAAATTGCAACAAAAATGAATAAAAAAGGAGCCCAACCCGGTTTCCAGGAAAAGGAGGCCAAAGCGCTGATAGTCGCCCCAATGCAAATAATTTTCATGACCGGCAGCCGGCGGCTTTTAAATAATTTATCACTTAGCAGCCCCCAGAAAACTCTGCCAATACCTCCGCTAATCATTATGATTGTAAAAAAAGATCCCGCCGATAATGCCGGAAATTGCAAATACTCTTTTAAATATAAAACAAAAAAAGTGCATATACAACTTTGGCCTAAACAAAGTAACATCATAATCAGATAAGTAAGCAATAAATTGCGGTTTTGCAATAGATCCAACAATCCCATTTTTTTTGAAGAGCTGTTGGCCGAAATCGCCGAACGGCCCCTATTGGCTGGAAATTCTTTATAAAAAACCAAACTGATAATCCCGATTACGGCAGCTAAAGCTCCTGCAACGATTACAGCAAAACTCCAGTTTTTCAGTTGAGCAAGATAAATAACAAGGATGCCGGCAACCGCGCCTCCGGCCGTAACACCCATTTGTCGAATACCAAATGCGGTTGCTCTTAATCCGGTATCAAACCAAATGTTAAGCCCCTTTGAAGCAAGAGGGTTAATCATTCCGTAGCTTGCGCCGGCAAAAGCAAGCATTATGATTAAAAACCAATAGCTATGCGCAAAACCTGCAAAAATTAAAGCGAAACCCATCAGCATCATGCAGATCACCAGGTTAATTTTAACTCCCCAGCGATCCGTACAAATACCTGATGGAATACCGCAAATTACAGAACTCAAATATAGAGTCGAAGTTAATGAGCCGATTTGAATATTAGTTAACAATAAATTTTTTTTCAGGTAGGGCCCCAAAGGTCCCCATCCATATACCCCGATTGAAAGCGCCATTTGAGAAAAAAACAGCAAGGCCAGGATAACCCATCTATAACCAGGAGCTGGTTTTAACTGGTTCATACTTAATATCTTATAGTTTATAGTTTAATTTGCAATTATCAAAGTTTACGGAGTCAAGAATTATCCGGCACAATAAATTTAACTGAAGACGAAGCCAGCCAGCCACGCCTGCCATCCGGAAGACGGATCAATGAAAAATCAGACTCGCTTCTTTCAAATGAAACAATGGCCCCTTCATGAAGCTTAAACAGCAGGGTATCTTTCTTATCCGGCCCGGCAAGCGCTTCAACCTCGCGATTGACGATCACCACTCTCTGGTCGCAATAAATCCGAAAAGATTTTATACCAAGTGAAACAGAAGAAACGAGCCAGCTCGTTAAAAGAAATATAAAAAAATAGTAGATCGATTCAGTTTTATAAAAAAACCGTAAAGATACAATAAAGAAGAAAAGGAAATTAATTATAGAAAAAATAATAATAAGCTCATTTAAGGTAAGCGCTTTTACCCAAAAAAAAACACTGTCGATTATCCCGGCCTTATAAGCTATTTCATCTTTGATCTTATCCTGTAAATATTCAAGGTTAAATTTAAGATCCGCATCTCTTGGCATGAAAATCTTCGCTCTTTCATAGTAAAGAATTGCATAGCCGAGATTACCCAAACGATAATGACAATTTCCCATGTTATAGAAAAGATCGCCCCCGATTCGGCAAAAAGACTTAAACTGCGGCTCCTCTAAAACAGCTTTGTAAGCGTTCAGAGACTCCAGGTATTGACCTTCAAAATACAGCCGGTTGGCCTGAAAAAAATTTTGCTCCAAGGACCGCCTGACGTCTTCCCCAGCTAAAACAGATGATGTTGAAAATAAAATCAGGAATACAAAAAAGAAAAATTGCTTCATCTGATCTCCTTTTCTATGGATTTAACAATAGCCGCGAATTCTATCTGAATTTTATGAAGGTTTTTATTTTTTGTTCCTGAAAATATAACCGCTTCAATCTCTTTGAGACATGTTTCAAATTTTTTAGATGTATTTTCAGATACCCCCCTTTTAACGAGTAAACAAACTGCCTCATCCCGGGTCAAATAGCCGCCTTCTAAGAGAAATTTATTATTCAAGTATTCCAGCGCCGCATTATGAATCTCTTCCGGATTCATATTTTTATGATTATTTTTTTTAATAAAAATTTTTAATGCGTTTTTTGATTTTGTCATTAACTTGCTATTATTATTCTTATAGGTCAATCTCTTAGCAATAAAAAGCCCCAGGCATAAAACCGGCGGACATATCAAAATAATTATGAGCGCCATATTTGCATACCGAAAAATCCAGACGCCTTTGATTGAACTTTCAGAGGTGTGAATAGGAAAGATGTCCTTTCCTACCTGAACAACTTCTTTTTTATTTTTTTTTGGCCGGGCTATTATTGCTGTCTGATTGTTGCCTTCCGGCAAAACCTTGAGTTCGGATTTTTCTTTTTGAGATCTTGCTGTAGAAATAATCGAAGTTGGTCCGGCTTTAAGTTCTTTGAATATTTTTTGTTCAGGATCAAAAAACCATAAGGATAGTTCCGGTATTTGAAATTTACCGCTTCTTTCAGGTACAATAGCCCATTTCATGGTTTTGATTCCCGTAATTCGTTCATCTTCTTTTTTGATATCTAAAACAGGTTTGTCCTGATACATTTTCAGACCATCAACAGCCTTTATTTTTAAATCCGGTATCTGTCTGATATTGCCTGATCCCGCCACCTTAATTGTATATGTAGCGGAATCGTTTACACTGATTTCCCGGGGTTCAAGCTCACAGTTCATATCAAAAGCTCCGACCAAACCACTGAAATTATCAGGTTTGCTCACCTCAGGCAGGGCTTTTACATCCAGTTGAATCGAATTAGACTGTAAAGACACTGGTTTTCCGGCATTAAAACCAAAAAAAGGATCCTGGAAGAAGCTGTTGGGCCAGTTTTGCTGTTGTTGAACTACCATATTCATTTTAGCGGGCGGGATTGATAGCGAACCTGCTCGAGCCGGCATGAGAATATATTTTATTTCAATCACTTCGTATTTTTTTGAATCAAGAGTAACGCTATATCTTTTAGGCTCCGCCATCTGCTCAATAATTAATCCGCCGACTTCCGGCATGTCAAGGGAAAGATCAGCTATCCTCACCCTTCGATATAGTTTCAAAGTATACAACGCCTGCTGGTTAACATATAAATCTTGTTTCGAAATAAAAGCTTCCATAAAAAGCGGGCCCCTTTCAAGATGTGCTCCTTTTTCTTTATCGTCCGTCAATACCAGGGTTACCTTATTGCTTTTGTAAGTTTTTCCATCAATATTCACTACTGCCGGGCCGATTCTAAACTTCCCCTTTTTTAAAGGGTAAAGATAGTATGTATAGTCTATTCCGTAACTCGACTGGCCATTGATCATTTTAAACACAGTGGATGTTCCTCCGTTGGAAACATCAAAGGAATCAAGGCCTTGTATGTTTGGCAAAGCGCCTTTGGCTGCGCCGTCAATCCTGACTTTCATGATAATGGTATCCGTTAATGCGGCAACCGGCTTATCAAGGGTAAGCTTAAGGGATATAGCGCCGTATCCATTGGAAAAAAAAAATAGATATAAAACTAAAGTTAAAAAAATTGAGCGTTTCATTTGTGTCTTTTAACATGGATCATGCAAATTGCTGATTATCGATATCTTGTTGCGTGGATGTTGTTTTTCTAAGGTGTTCGTGCCCGGAACAACTGATATTTGCGCACAGCTTTGCTGTGGCTTTCCAGGTTAGTTGAAAACTTGTGAGTATTGTCCCTTTTCGATACAAAATAAAGATATTGGGTATCTGCTGGAAAAAGCGCAGCTTCTATTGCTTTTCGCCCGGGATTTGCGATCGGCCCGGGTGGGAGGCCCTTAATTTTATATGTATTATAGGGTGTTTCGGTCACAAGATGTTTACGCTTAATATTTCCTTTAAAATCTTTTATAGCGTAAATAACTGTTGGATCACTTTCAAGACGCATCTTTTTTTTTAAACGATTATGAAAAACAGAAGAAATTATCGGTCGCTCAAAAGAGGCCCCGGTTTCTTTTTCAATAATTGAAGCCAAGGTTACTGCCTGGTGAATCGAAAATTCGATTTTTTTTGCCTGCTTTTTCCAGGTATCATTAAAAACAAACCAAAAGCGTTTGACCATTGTTGATAATATTTTTTCCGGGGTTGCATCTTTTGGAAAACTGTACGTATCTGGAAAAAGATATCCTTCAAGGGTTTGAGCCTTGACACCCGTTTTGTGAACAAAATACGGGTCATTTGCAAGCTTGATAAATTTGTTTTCAGCGCCGAATCCTGCTTTTGCAAATATAGAAGCAATCTGGCGCAAGTTACAACCTTCCGGTATGGTTATTCGATGAAGAAGCACCTTGCCACTAACAAATATTTTAAGAATTTTGCCTGGCGAAATAACAGGCGCCAGAACATATTCGCCGGCTTTTATTTTTTTATCATACCCTTTAATGCGGGCAAATAAATTAAACTTAACCGGATGATTGATAATCCCTGCCTGATGTAATCTTTCTGAGATGCCGCTTAAACTCTGTCCCGCTGATATTATAATAGTATTTTTTGTATTAAAGTCACCGAATGGTTTTTCCGCATAAGACACCAGATCAATATAAAAACAAACCAATCCAAATGTAAACAAAAATGCGCCGGCTGAAAAGATTATAATTATTTTTTTCATTATTATTTTAATAATTTTGAACTCAAATTAATTTTACTCAATGAATCATAATTAAGCATTTGCATTAATTCGTTGACATATCATCAAGTTGGACAATTTGGCATCTGGTTCGACAAGTGATCCAAAACAAAAAAAACGCCATTAAAATCCCCATGCCGATTATTTGTAATTTTTATAAGGCTATCACCCTTGATTTATATCAAAACTATTATATATTAATAATAATCAATTTAAAAATAATTAATTATAAGGAAATATATTTAAATGAACAAGCAAAACATGTCATTAGAGCCTTATCAAGGCTTCGAACAAGGTCCAATCCGCCCTCCAAGCGAGGCTAACAGCCTTTTAATCCGTGTAACCAGGAACTGTCCCTGGAATCGCTGCACATTCTGCCGGGCTTATAAGGGAGACAACTTTTCCTTACGCCCGGTTGAGCATGTAAAAAAAGATATTGATTCGGTTTGCAGTCAAACTAAGATATTACGAAATCTGGCGGATGAATCCGGCCGTATTAAAAGACAGGATATCTCTAAAATTTTAAATGATATTGCGCCGGAGGCAACTCAGCCGTTTTATGCTGCCGTGAACTGGTTTGCCGGTGGGATGAACTCAATCTTTATTCAGGATGCAAATTCTTTGATTATAAAGCCGGCAAATTTTATCAAAATAATGACCCACCTTCAAAAATGCTTTCCCTGGGTAAAAAGGATAACATCATATGCCCGTTCTCATACAATTGCCCGGATAAAAGACAATGATCTAAGGGCCATTCACGATGCCGGTCTGAACAGGATCCATATCGGCCTTGAATCAGGATCAGACCAGGTTCTTAAAATGGTAAAAAAAGGCGCCTCAAAACAAATCCATTTAAAAGCGGGTTTAAAAGTAAAAAATGCCGGCATAGAGCTTTCAGAGTATGTAATGCCGGGCCTGGGGGGGAAAAAATATTCTCAAATCCATGCCCTGGAAACAGCGGATGTTTTAAATCAGATAAATCCGGATTTCATCCGTCTCAGAACACTAGCTATTCCGAATAATGTTGAGCTTTTTGAAGAGTATCAGGCAGGACGTTTTGAAAAACTCACGGATCTTATGATGGCTAAAGAAATCATGCTTTTGCTGGAAAATCTGGATCAAATTACAAGCGTTATTAAAAGCGACCATATCCTCAATCTTTTTCAGGACTTAGATGGAAAGTTACCCCGCGATAAAGAACAAATGTTAATTATTTTACGTGATTTTCTGGCAATGGATCCCCGGCGTCAATGCTTATATCAAGTTGGAAGAAGAATCGGCGTCTTTTCCGGTCTTAACGACATGGAAAGCAGGGCAAGGCTGGCCCGGGCTGAAAAAACCTGTAATGAGCTTGAAATTACACCTGCAAACGTTGATGAAATAACAGATGAATTGATGAAAAGTTTTATATCCTAGAGTCACGGAAATAAATAAATCAACAAAATTGCGCCGGATGGTGGTTTGCCCACAAGGCACATCTACCGGAGCATATCGAGATACGTGCCGGTGGATGTAACGCAGCAGACGAGTCAATAGACAAGCATGATGTGGAATTATTTATTTCCGGGGCCCTTAGTTGGTAACCGTAAACTATAACCGCGAACGGCTGCCTTGATTTTTAAGCGCCAAAAATATCAAAATACCAAAAAATTATTTTTGAACCAAAAAAAATGTAACCAACAGCTCCGATAGAAAGGAAAGGGCCAAAAGGAATTGCGAGCTTGATGCTTTGCTGAGTGCGAAACATCATTAAAATTCCGACTAAAGTACCAGCAGCAGATGCAACAAATATCGTAAAAATAACGCCTTGCCATCCGACAATAGTTCCTATCATTGCCAAAAGCTTTATGTCACCGCCACCCATACCATTTTTTTGGGTGATTAAATGATATGTCCAGGCAACTGCTAAAAGACTTCCGCCACCTGCTAATAAACCAATAATTGAATCTTTATAAGTCATTGCAGGGATGCCAAACGAGGCAAGAACAAAAAAAACAAGCATACCGGGAATGGTAATGACATCAGGTATGATTTTATGGTCGATGTCTACAAAGGTGATTATAATCAAGGACGCGATAAAAACATAGTAAATAAGCCCTTCAATTATGAGTCCAAACCTGGATAGTATAAATAAGGCAAAAAAACCGGAAATAAGTTCTATCAAAGGATATCTGCAAGATATCGGTGTGCTGCAATGACGGCATCTTCCCCTAAGCAGAAAATAGCTTAATACAGGGATATTATCATAAAATCGTATCGGTTTTTTACAGTTTGGACACAATGAACCCGGATGAACGATTGATTTGGAAATCGGCAGTCTGTATATGCATACATTTATAAAACTTCCGATGCACAAGCCAAAAATAAAAATGATTATTTCGATAAAAGAATAGACCATGGTTTTAATTTTTTTGAATTTTTTATTTTTAAACTTAAGGGCGCTGAAAAAAAAATTAATATTCAATAAAAATTAAGTTTGATATTGTCAAAGGAAATTTGTTTTATTATATTAATAATATGATTTTTCAGGCTGATTGCAGATTGATAATTTGTAGATCAACCTGAAAAACCAGATAAATTTTAACTGAACAGGAGTAATAATGGCTGTAGTTGATAAGGACGATTTAATAAGTATTATAGAAGAAGAGGAGGAGGAAAAGGAAACTGATTTGCCGATTATTCTTCCTTTGCTGCCGGTCCGGGATGTTGTAATTTTTTCCGAAATGCTGCTTCCTCTCTTTGTCGGACGTAAAAAATCCGTGGTTGCTGTGGAGGAAGCTGTTGCCAAGGAAGGATTTTTGCTCTTGGCAGCCCAAAAGGATCAATTTGTTGATGATCCGGGTCCGGATGAGATTAACACTATCGGAACAGTCGGCAAAGTTTTGCGTATGTTAAAACTTCCGGATGGCCGCGTTAAAGCGCTTGTGCAAGGAGTAGCCAAAGCAAAAATTATAAAATACACTAGAAAAAAATATTTTTTTAGAGTTAAAGTTGATTTTATTCAAGATATCCCGGTTAAAAAAATCGATATCGAAGTTGAAGCTTTGATGCGCAACATAAAAGAGCAATTCGAAAAAATTTTAGCGCTGCGTGGTGAAACAGCCGGAGATATCGTTTCTTTCCTGGAAAGCTTAAATGATCCAGGCAAGCTATCGGATCTTGTGGCCTCAAATTTGAAATTAAAAATAGAGGAATCCCAAACTCTGCTTGAGTTAACTGATCCTGTAGCTCGTCTGAAAAAAATAAACCGATTACTATCGCGGGAAGTCGAACTTTCATCAATGCAGGCAAAAATTCAGTCTGATGTATGGACGGAAATTGCAAAGAACCAGCGCGACCATTTTTTAAGGGAACAGGTCCGTGTTATTCATAAAGAATTAGGTGAAAGTGACGAAAAAGCACAGGAATTAGATAATTACAAAAAAAAAATAAAACAGGCCAAAATGTCCAAGGAAGCTAATAAAGAAGCTTTAAAAGAGTTAAATCGACTTGAAATAATGCATCCTGACTCTGCTGAAGCTTCGGTTGTGCGAACATACCTGGACTGGCTGGTTGATATGCCCTGGAGCAAAACAACCAAAGACAAAACAATCAATATTAAAAAGGCAAAAAAGGTCCTGGACGAGGAACATCACGCTCTTGCCAAAGTCAAAGATCGTATCCTTGAGTATTTAAGTGTTCGCAAGTTAAATCCCAAGATGAAAGGTCCGATCCTTTGTTTTGTCGGTCCTCCGGGAGTAGGCAAAACTTCTCTGGGAAAGGCGATTGCCCGGGCGATGCATAGAAAGTTTATCCGTATTTCTCTTGGGGGGATCCGCGATGAAGCAGAAATCAGAGGCCATCGGCGCACTTATGTCGGGGCCCTGCCCGGGCGTATATTGCAGGGCTTGAAACAGTGTGGCTCCAATAATCCTGTTTTCATGATGGATGAAATTGACAAGCTGAGTTCTGATTTTCGGGGAGATCCTTCTTCCGCTCTTTTAGAGGCGCTTGATCCTGAGCAGAACTTTGCTTTTAGTGACCATTATCTTAACTTGCCTTTTGATCTTTCAAAGGTCATGTTTATCCTTACAGCCAATTTAACAGATACAATTCCATCAGCCCTGCTGGACCGGATGGAGATAATTACAATTTCCGGATATACGGAAGAAGAAAAGCAATTTATTGCCAAAAAACATCTTTTACCGCGTCAGATAAAAGAAAATGGTTTAAACGAAAAAACTTTATCTGTCAGCCCGGCCGCTTTAAACCGGATCATAACTGGATACACGCTGGAATCAGGGGTAAGAGGTCTTGAACGTGAATTAGGTTCTATTTGTAGAAAAGTTGCTCGAAAAATAGCCGAAGAAGAAAAAGAACCTTTTTCTATAACAAAAAATAATCTCCAAAAATATTTAGGAGTTATTAAATTTTATCCTGAGATGGACCAGGAAAGCAGCCAGGTTGGATTATCAACCGGTTTAGCCTGGACCCAGGTCGGCGGCGAAGTCCTGTATGTTGAAGCATCTTTAATGGGTGGCAAAGGGGAGCTGATCATAACCGGGCAGCTTGGAGAAGTCATGCAGGAATCAGCGCGGGCTGCGGTAGGTTATGCCAGAGCAAATCTTGATTGCTTTGGCGTTGAGAACAATTTTTTTGAAAATACGGACGTGCATATTCATGTTCCGGCCGGCGCTATACCAAAAGATGGTCCATCTGCCGGAATTGCAATGGCTACCGCCCTTGTTTCCGTTTTAACAAAAAAACCGGTTGACAAAGACGTTGCAATGACAGGAGAGATTACTTTAAGGGGCCGTGTTCTCCCAATCGGCGGTTTGAAGGAAAAAGCTTTGGGAGCTTTAAGGGCTGGAATTCACACAGTCATCATTCCTGAAAAAAATAAAAATGAGCTGGCCGAGTTTCCGGAAAATCTCAAACAAAAAATAAAATTTATTCCTGTAAAGCATATAAACGATGTTTTGCCGCTTGCAATTAAAGGCAATAATAGTTAATAGTCAACAATTGATAATCGTTGGCTTATGAGAATTCTTGCTGTTAATACAGCCACAAAAAGTTGTAGTGTAGCGATTGTGGATAATAAATCCTTGTTGGCCGAAGTCACTAAAGTCAGCGATCAGACCCATTCAAAACATTTGTTGGAAATAATTAAA
>Ga0164318_10007362_pt1 | contig 10663 bp, 10 predicted proteins | sample GuaBasSedimGuay9_FD_113734 | JGI IMG/M metagenome (GOLD analysis project Ga0164318, IMG submission 113734) | Subseafloor sediment microbial communities from Guaymas Basin, Gulf of California, Mexico - Guay9, Core 4571-4, 0-3 cm | ecosystem: Environmental > Aquatic > Marine > Hydrothermal vents...
CACTTCCGCGAGATACTCACGGATTCGAGGTCCTATCAATGCTGTGACAACGCCGCCGACAGTCACTTGGATTGAGTTGAGCGATATGAGTTCCGCCAGTGCTGCAGGCTGCCCCACCATGGGGATCTCTGCAAGATAATATCCCAGCATCATGACAATCGCCCCGAGGATAATTCCAATTACATCACCAAGCCGCAGTTTCCCTGAGCCCCGCGACCTGAGAGTGCCGACACCTACGAGCAGGCCCTCGGTCCCCTTCACAATGAACGTTATCGGGGCGAAGTGAACGTATCCCAGTGCGATGTCGCCCATCATGGAGCCCACACCTCCCGCCACGAATCCGCCTACCGGCCCCAGCAGAAGCCCACTCGTCATGACTAGGACATCTCCAAAGTTGAGGTATCCGCTGCTCGTGGGAAACGGAATTGCAATTATGACAGTCGCTACCGTGGTCAGGGCCGTCATGATTGCCAGTAGTACCAAGTAGAGCGTTGGGTTGATTGAGTCATGACCGGAGACTATCACTGTGATCACCCACGTCTTACACATCGCTTCGCGAAGACTTGATATATAAGTACGAGCCTATATATAGGGACGAGGCTACATGTCACTGGTCAAGGGCCTTTGGTGCACCGACTGCGGAAGGCGCGTTCCCCTCAGCATGAAACATGTGTCATGCCCCACATGCGGGGGCGTTCTTCAGGTTCAGTATGATTTCCAGGCCATAGCGGAAAAACTCAGTCGCGAAACCCTATCGCATCGAGGCATCGGTGTCTGGAGATACCGAGAACTATTACCAATACAGAACATTGGTGATGTCGTGTCTCTGGGCGAGGGCGGCACATACTTGCACAAGTGCAGGGGTCTTGCGGAGCAGACCAGTCTTCAGCATCTCTATCTGAAGGACGAAACGATTAACCCCACCGGTTCCTTCATCGACCGCGGAATGGCCGTGGAGCTGTCAATGGTGCGGCAGGCACGGATCTCTCGGGTGTGTTGCGCCTCGGTTGGAAACATGGCGGTCTCTCTTGTCGCATATGCTGCCCGTGCTGGTCTGGCCGCACGGGTTCTCATGGCCAAGCATGGCGGCGTGGATATGGGGAAGTTCTACCAAGTCTTGGCGTACGGAGCCGATGTCGAAACTGTTAGGGACCCAGCGGCTGCTGAGAGGTCGTTGCAGTTTCACCGTAGACATTGCCATCCGGTGGCCTCTACAAACCCGTTCTTCCTAGAAGGTATCAAGACTACGATACTTGAGGTATGCGAGCAGATGGACTGGTCTATGCCAGACTGGGTGATTGTCCCTATGGGAAGTGGGGGACATATCTCCCAGATCTGGAAAGGCATTCTGGAACTGCGGGAACTCGGCCTGTGTGACGGCGACAATCCACATCTTGTGGGCGTCCAGAGCAAGAGCTGCTCCCCCATAGTCACATCGTTTGAACACGGGAGAACTGATGTAGCGCCATGCACGAGGGCCTCTGTCATTGCCAGAGACATTGGAGTCGCCGCACCACGTTGTGGTCGTAGTGCAATCAAGGCAATCCGAGAGTCAGGTGGTACGGCCTTGGCAGTAGCTGATGGCGATATCATAGACGCCGTCAGGCGACTCGCCCGTTTCGAGGGTGTGTTCGCAGAGCCGTCCTCCGCCACTGTGATTGCCGGCCTTGATATCTTGACCGCGGACGGCACACTGGATTCGAATGACACGATTGTCTGCATGGTCACTGGAATGGGCCTGAAGTCACCCGAAGTGACGCGAGAGCTGCTTCGTGACCATCGGGGTCTGCAGAGGCTATTGCGTGCCATCGAGGGTCGGAAGTTCACAGGTGACTTGGGAAGGACAAAGAAGCGAATCTTGGAGATACTCTCGGATGGTGAGGAGTACGGCTACATGATCTGGAAGCGTCTCTCGATGGAGTACGGCATACGGATTAAGATTCCCAGTGTCTATCAACACTTGGCGGAACTTCGAGCTGCTGGTCTGGTGGAGTTGACACGCACCGAACGCACGTATCAGGGTCGCACTAGAAACTACTATGCTCTCTCAGACCGAGGTACCCGCATAGTTTCTGAGAGGCCCCTAGAATAAGCTGATTCTCGTAGCGGTAGACGAACTCTTTTAACCTACGAAACGTATCGACATCTAAGGGCTGTCAGGTTCGCCAGCCCCCACAATATCAGAGGTTGGAAACCATGGCTGACAAGACTTGGCTTCAGACTGCAGACTGGAAGAGTGAGAAGCACGTTCCTGTGATTGAGGCACCTGACAAGGTGAAGGCAGGGGAGCTAGTTCGAGTGGAGGTTTCTGTGGGAAAGGAGGTTCCACATCCCAACAAGACCGAACATCATATCAAGTGGATTGACTTGTTCTTCTGGCCCGACGGTGCCAAGTTTCCCATGGAAGTTGGCTACATCAGTTTTGATACACACGGTGAATCGGCAGAGGGACCGAATACTGGGCCATTATACTCCGAGCCGCTCACAATGTTTGCCTTCAGGACCACAGTGTCAGGCACTCTGATGGCCACATCCTACTGCAACATTCACGGACTATGGAAGAGCGATAAGCGCCTTGAGGTCGAATAGGCCTTCTGCGAGGTCATCCATCCCCATGCGGTGCGGACTCGGACTGGATGGCCTCGTGCCTCTTTTTCTACTCCCAATGGTGACTACGCCCGGGTGATCCACTTCACCGGCTCTGAAACGCCGGGATTCTCCTCGAGGAACCTCTCTCTATAGCTGGCGTTCTTGAAGTCCACGATTATGTTCTGCAGAGATGGATCGAAGCCTATGATCCTTATCGCTCGCTCTACAGCACTGGGTCTGAACGACAACCACGAGAGAACAAGCACGAATCCAAACAGCACAAGGATGGCCGGTGCCCACCCGAGTTCGAACCTTCCTCTCGAGAAATCGCCCCCTATCTTGAAGACCGCGACCCATGCCATCGCCATGGTGATACCAATGCCAATCACACAGACGAATCGGAGCCTACAGAAGTCCTCGTAAGAGTACTCGTGGTCCTCACATACTGGTATCATTAGAGTCCTTGCCACCGAACTGTCGGCAGTTATCGATTGAGTTCTACCTCGAATGGACATATAGCGGGGATCCCACATAGCGTTGAGATACCTTCTTCGGCCCGGGAACAATGTCAATTTCAATGTCTTGGTGGCCTTCTTCCCACAGACAGGGCAGACTCTCGGGAAATGTGCTCTTGTCAACTCGAATCTGACAACAGGCTTGTCGAAGACCTCCCGATGTGGCAAGATTGCATCCTCTGGATTCAAGAAAGAAGCTCGTTGTATCTCTCAGAAAAACTTTGTGAAAGAGGTTGATAGATATATAGAAGAGTTGAGAGAGCACAGTATCGAAAGGCTTGGCAGTATGTATATAGTTCTCAGTTCCCATAATAGGTATGGATAAAGATACTATCTCATCGTGGCACAGTATCAACGTACGGAAATAGGAACAGAGGCGTAGCTATTGAAAGTCCTGTTGCTTTCTCCTCCAACTACTACTGAAATCAAGAAGGTTCTCGGGATTGCAAATCCTCCACTAGGCCTTGCTTACTTGGCTTCGGTCGTGAGAAACAAGGGGCATGATGTCAAAATCATAGAGGCTGTGGGCGAAAACAAGACCTTTGAAGACATTCGAAAAGAGATAGTTCGCTATGACCCTGACATAGTTGGAATAACTGCAACAACATCAATGATCCCTGATGCTTACATCGTCGCAAAAATAGCAAAGAGAACACGTCCAGATGCTATCGTTGTGATTGGTGGACCACATGTTACTTTTGTACCGGAGTTGACACTTAAAGAGTGCCCGGACATCGATATTGTGGTTCGAGGAGAGGGTGAGCAAACGTTTGCAGAGCTATTGGACGAGGTGAAAAATCACAATAATTATGAAAGGATTTTGGGAATAGCTTACAGGGCTCGAAACGGAACTATAAGATTAACACCATCAAGACCATTAATAGAAAACATAGATAGCATCAAGAAGCCCGCTTTCGACTTGATAAACTGGGATACGTACGAATTCAGTGGGGTACGTTACGCCACCATTATTACCTCTCGTGGGTGTCCATTTCAATGCATCTTTTGCTCATCTTCGCTTCATTTTGGAAAGAAATATAGACCACACAGTGTTGAAAGGGTATTGAGCGAGATAAAAATCCTTTATGAAAAGTATAAGATTAGGGAAATTGAATTCTTGGATGATACGTTTACCTTGAATAGGAAGAGAGCAAGAGAGATTGCACATGAGATTATCAAGGAGGGATTTGATCTATCTTGGGCCGTATCGTCCCGGGTGGACACTTTTGACAAGTTGACTGGAGAATATATGCGCAAAGCAGGTGCCCATACAGTTTACTTTGGACTTGAGTCTGGCACTCAAAAAATTCTAGATTATGTTGGAAAAAGAATCACTCTACAGCAATCAAGAGAAGCAGTTCGCATTGCAAAAGAAATCGGGCTAAAAACGCTAGGGTCTTTCATAATAGGGTTCCCACAAGAAACGAAAGATGATATTGAGAGAACAATCAGTTTTGCTAAGCATGTTGGTGTTGACTATGCACAATTTACCATTGCGACACCTTTTCCAGGAACTAGATTGTGGCACGAAGCTCTCAAAAATGACCTATTACTGACCAACAATTGGAGGAAATATACAGCAACCACTGCAGTAATGAAAAGTTATCACCTATCTCCAAAACAGATTGGAAGATTACTGCGGAGTGCATATGCTTCCTTCTATTTGCGATTTGGCTATGTCTTGAATGATATTGTCAAACATAGAGGAGTATTGTTACGGAAGGCTATTAGATCTCTCATCGCCTAAGATAGGAAGACTTGTCGTTAATGCGCAACTTCCATTTGCCCCTGTTGTGGAGAAAATATCTCACTGCTGTAATGTTTCCTTTGCGTTACCTCATCATTGGGTCACGAGCAGCGCCGGATAATCTGGACAATCTTGGACACTGATGACTAGGGCGCCCCATGAACATGACATCACCAACCTCCTCCAATCCTCTATCATCATACGTACCTCCTCAACCAGCTGACTGATGTCGTCGCCACCACCTCTCACTGTCATGTTGTCAGTATCTGCTGCTCGTCCACCTGGTGTGTGTGCAAAGACCATCCGCCGCTGGGACACAGGAGGTCAACTCCATTGCCTTCGTACTGGAATGTGTGGAGTTCAAGTAGTGCGAGTAGGAGAATATGATCGAAGGGATCGCCTCTACTGTCCTCACTGCGGTAGTGAGCTCCACGCAGATGTCAGCGCCGTGAGGAACATCATTGAGGTTCAACGACCCAGTACCGTTGCTGGGTGGACAGGGACCTAGTGTCCAAGTTTGTCCAAATTACAATCAACGGTGCATTCTCCCACAATTGTCCCAATTATTTGTTTCCCCAAGATTGTGTCATGCTGCAAGCTTGGGTACTATCTCACGCATGGATGTGGGGAGATACTTGTGGAGGGCCTTTGGAGTCGTCACACTCCCATCTTCACGTTGGTAGTTCTCCAGAATTGCCACGATGGCCCTTGGGTTCGCCATCATAGTGCTGTTCAGGGTGTGCACGTATGCCTTCTCTGTGCCACCTTTCTTTATCCTATATCTTATTCCCAGACGTGTTGCCTGATATGCCGTGCAGTTGCTGCAGGATACCGCCTCCCGGTATCTCCCCTGACCTGGCATCCAGACCTCCAAGTCGTACTTCTTCGCTGCAACAGTCCCTATCTCCCCGGTGCAGATATTGACAATCCTGTAAGGAATGCCAAGCTTCTGGAAGAACTCCTCAGCATTCTTAATCAGTTCCTCGTGGATCGACCATGACTTATCGGGGTGGCTGAAGACGAACTGTTCGACCTTGTTGAACTGGTGTACTCGGAATATGCCTTTTGTGTCCTTGCCATGCGTTCCTGCCTCTTTCCTGAAGCAAGTGCTCAGGCCAGCCAGTCTTATTGGCAGATCTGTTGGCTCGAAGACTTCTCCCATATGCATTGCAGCCAACGGATGCTCCGAGGTGGCTATCAGGTATAGATCCTCGTCCTCAATCTTGTACATGACGTTCTCAAAGTCCTCGAGGTCTGTGACACCCTCGTAGGGCTCTCTATGCATCATGAATGGGGGTAGTACGGGCACGAATCCTCTTTCAATGAGCATCTCCAGTGCCATCTGCTGCATCGCGAGATCCAGAAGAACCAATTCATTCTTCAGAAAGTAGAATCTTGCACCAGCTATCTTCGCCGCCCGTGGGATGTCCGCGACATCCAGAAGGTCTAGGAGGTCAACGTGGCTCTTGATGTCGAAGTCAAAGGTCGGCCTCCCTCCCCATTCTCTCACAACCTGATTATCTTCCTCGTCTTCACCGAATGGCACGCTCTCATGCAGCAGGTTCGGTATCCTCATCTGAAGTCTTCTCAACTCTGCCTCAATCCGAGCGGTCTCGCTCTCGATATCCCTAATCTCTTGATTGACAACATTGACTCTCGCAATGATTTCGGATGGGTCGCCCCCGCTCTTCTTCAGCCTGCCCACTTCGCGAGAGAGTCTGTTTCGCTCTGTCCTGAGTTCCTGAATTCGCCTCTTCCGGGCTCTGACCTCCTCATCGAGCTCCAAGAGTCGCTTGAAGTCGGCGATTACCCGATCGTCTTTCCGTCTTCGCAGATTCTCCATGACCAGTTGAGGATTCTCTCTCACGAACCGAAGATCAAGCATGTCATTCTTCACCTGCGGCAAGAACTATGTATCTCTGTACGCTCCTGCACCGTGCGGCCAACCTTTTCAAGTTTCTTGACTACGAACAGGCTCTCGCGTACACACCCTCAAGAAGCTCCAACTGTACATTCCATGAGTAGTGCCGCTCTACTTTCTGGCGGCACCTCTCTCCCATTCTCAGACGCGTGGAATCATTTTCAGCAAGAAACCTCATGGCATCAACAACTGCATCAACATCATTCGGTTGGACCAGAACGCCCTCATTGTCCCCGAGTAGCCTTGTCGTTTCGCCTATGGCGGTTGTGATGACAGGTAGTCCGCACGACATTGCCTCAAGGACGCTGAGCCCCAGCCCACCTATGTTCTGAGGTATGACAAACACGTCAGATTTTTGCAGGATGGCCGGAACTTGGTCGTGTGGGATTGTTCCTAGCCAATGGATCGAACCGTTGTTATCATTGCCATTCTCTATCATCCATTTCAGAATGCCATCCCCAACCAGCGTCAACCGTGTGTTTGGGTTCTCGTGATGATACTTTCTGAAGGCATCAAGTAGGACATCGACTCCCTTATCTAGGCTCAGCCTGCCTACGAAGACAAAGTCTACAATACCATCATCAGGTTGTTTCTTCGGGGGTCTAAATAGCTGGGTGTCAACTCCATTCCTTATCACAGTGAGCCTCTCGGATGGGACACCATACCTGATGAAGTACCTCTTCTGAGAGGGGTCCACGAGGACTATTTGGTCATAGTGCTTGGCCGCGTAAATAGACAGATCCCAAGCGATTCGGAACACAGTTCTGTACAGTGCCGGGCCTGCCGCATACGCGAGATGAAAGGTGACGACCAGCGGAGGAAGATGGTTCTTGAAGAATGGAAGTATCGCCTCTGTACTGCCAGAGTTCATCTGGACATGAATGATTTCAATTCCGAGCTCTTGGCTTCTCTCTGCAATCAGCCTTGGCACACTAGGCACATCAAGCGAAAAATGAGGATTGAGCTGAACTGCTCTGAATCTGTGAACTCTCTCAGGGGGAATGACCTGCACATCGGGCGATTGAGTGAATGCATAGACCTCATGGCCTCTGTCCATCAGTCCTCGCGCGACATAGCTGGCTCGCACACAGAGTCCGTCGGCTGCGTGAAACTTGCTCACCATTCCAACTCGCATGCAGTCTTTCTCCCTTCGATCACGCCACATGTGACAGGCAGTCGGTCGCCTTTTATCTCCTTTTACTCATGCCTAGCTATATGTTGACAGTAACTCTGCACGGCGCACTCATCACACCGAGGCCTTCGAGCTGTGCAAATCCGCCGGCCATGGGCACCGAGCAACCGAGCATACTCTCTCCACTTCGTCTTGGGAATAGTCTGCATGAGGTCTTGCTCAATCTCTCTTGGGTTCTTGCCACTGCTGAGGCCCAGTCTCTGTGTGACTCTCCCGATATGGGTGTCAACGACAATTCCCTCATCAACCCCCATTGCGCTTGAGAGCACGACATTCGCTGTCTTCCGCGAAACGCCCTTCAGGGTTGACAGTTCCTCTATCGTCTTGGGAACCTCTCCACCAAACTGCTCCACGATTCCCCTCGCGGCCTCTCGGATGTAGACCGCTTTTCTGTTATACGTCCCCACAGGCCGGATAATCCGCCTAATCTCCTCAAGTGACGCCTCTGCTAGGGCTTGGGGAGTGGGAAATCTCTTGAATAGCTCGGGTGTGACTGAGTTGACGCTCCTGTCAGTGGTATGGGCTGATAGAATGGTGGCTATGAGCAGTTCGAACTCGTTGTTGAAATGCAAATAGGTCTGTGGCGCATCAGGATACTCACGTTTCAGGATGTCGATGATCTCTTGGGCTCGTTTCTTCGTGTCCAACGCAGATCGCCGTCTTCTCCATATTGAGCCTCTCGTACTTGTAGTTTCTCCATGATGCTGGCATTCTAGGGAGCGGAAACATGGGCATTGGTGGCGTTCTCTCTCACCGCGTCCTCGTTCACCAGTCCGTTCATGCCAATTGAGAGCAAGATGATAATGTTGAGGACAAAGATTACGGCAAAAAGTGTCGGTTGACTGAAATAAGTGAAGATCAGTCCAGCAACAAACGGCCCTGCTGATGAGAAGACGTAGATGATGAACCAAAACATTGCCAAGAACTTCGCGCTGTCAGCATGAGGGAGCTTCTTCTGAATCATTGTGGTGACAATCAACCACCAGAGGGCATCATTGATCCTCTTGAGAACGATTGCAATGAATGCGGTCGTGAACACGGCTCCAAGTCCATCGATAATACTCTCTGCTTGAAGCATGACCGATTCGGATGCCCACAGAGGAAAGTGAGGAGCCACGAAGAGGAGGCCCGTGCAAACGGGCATCATTGAATAGACTATGAGCGCTGTACGCTTGACACCGAAACGATCTGTCATCCGTCCTATCTTGAGGAGAAGAGGTACCGAGATGATTAGCGTCACAGCAAGCATTATCCCTATGCCTGTGATTGATACCCCAAGGGACTCGTTGGCGTAGATGAGTGCCCCGAAGTTGAACAGTGCATCACTGAACGCATCAATCATGATGATTGCTAACGCCCCGGGCAACACCCTTGCCAGAGTTTTGATTGCATGCCACATCTCCGAAACAAAGTCCCTCCAGACGGCCACCTCTCTTGGTCTGCTCTCAACTCTGCTCGGCTCCAAGTACACTGTTCTTACTGCAGAGCATATCACGAGTGAGATACCTGCGACTATCGACATCAGTCTGAAACTCACTGGAAACCCAAAGACTGGAACCATGAGATTGAAGGCAACAAGAGTCACAACGCCAAAGACACGACCTGCGTGGAAGAGGGATAGAGCCAGACCGCTGTGCTCACGCGGGGTGTTGTCCAAGATGTACGCTGAAGACCCGCTCTTGGCGATGTCCGTTGTGGCATACGATAAGAGTGCTAACACTATCATTATCGGTTCGGTAAACAGGCCTATCAACAGAAAGTAGCCTGCCATGCACAACATAGCGACGACGGACAGGGTCTTCCTGTTCATTGTATCACCAACATATCCGCCAACTACTCTGAACACTGCGGATAGCGATGATGAGATTGCAACAACCACTCCCAACGCGGCATAGTCCCAGCCGACCGCCCTCATATAGAGATTAAAGAACGAGTTCATTATGCTGAAACCAGTGAACACCCACGCGGTGAGCAGGTACACCGAATAATTGCGCCACGAGAATATGGACACCAGCGCTTCCGAAACCTTTTCCTCCGACACTTGAGAATCCCCCCTCACCGCGGCAACTGCCGCGTGTATCTCATCTCCATATCTTGTATCATCAAGGTCTTTTTCGTCTTTTGGTTGTTGTGTGGACATCCGGTGTGGCTCCCAGAACAGACAACAGGGCCACTAGCTAACTCAGCCACCAGCCCCGGTCATAACGGCTGTCCATGAATATGGCGTTGCACCAGGATGCCGTGGGGCATTCAGCTAGCCCCTAGGCATCCCAATGTACAGTGTTATCACTCATTGACAACTACGACCCTCACACTTCCGTCAGGCCTCGGCATGGCCACAAGGCGGTGTGTCACAAGGTCTGCTGTGAGTGTCAGGCACTCAGGGCTGCAGCCTGCATTGATGAGGTTTCTCACCGCCATCTCCAGATTCAATGCCGTCAGTCTGACGAGTTCAGAGTCAGTGAATGGGTCAACTTCTCTCCCAATGGAGAGCGACATTGCTGTGCTGGTTGTTTCGATACTTTCAGTTCTAATCACGTATTCATCCTCCGATTGTTGCTGGTTTTCTAGTTCTCTCAGAACGGTGCGGGATCAGGTGCATACGGGTCCATCTTTTCTCAAACCTCCTTTTCTCGTTGTCATGTTCAAGTGGCTCAGCAGCTCGTTCATTCAGAACGGTGCGGGATCAGGTGCATACG
>Ga0164318_10007363_pt1 | contig 10663 bp, 11 predicted proteins | sample GuaBasSedimGuay9_FD_113734 | JGI IMG/M metagenome (GOLD analysis project Ga0164318, IMG submission 113734) | Subseafloor sediment microbial communities from Guaymas Basin, Gulf of California, Mexico - Guay9, Core 4571-4, 0-3 cm | ecosystem: Environmental > Aquatic > Marine > Hydrothermal vents...
ATATTTGTAACTAAAAGCTTCAATATATCAACTATATTTTTCTTTCTCATCTGCTTTTTAAAAGCCTTATCTTTTATGATATGTGGTTGGTCTGAATAGTTATCCCAAGGAAAATTCAATTTATATCCTATATTTAATGTGAAGAGTTAGATAATCTAATATACTCATCACAATTCTTCAATAGATTCTTTTCACTATCTAGACAAACTATCTTGCCATCTTTAAATACTGCTATTTTATCAGCATTCTTAATAGTACTTAATCTATGTGCAATTACAAATGTAATCTTATCTTTACTAATCTCATCTAAAACTTCAGTTATCATAGCTTCTGACTTATTGTCAAGTGCAGATGTTGCTTCATCAAAGATTAAAATATTTGGATCTTTATACAAAGCTCTAGCTATGGCTATTCGTTGTCTTTGACCTCCAGATAAGTTTGTACCAAATTCATCAAGTTTTGTATGAATACCATCTTCTAAACCCTCTACAAACTCTAAAGCATGAGCTTGTGCTAATACATCTTTAATTTTATTTTCATCATACTTATGACCTAGTGCAATATTTGATGCTATTGTGTCATTAAATATATATACTCTTTGAGTTACTATAGCAATACTATCTCTTAAACTTTCAAATGTAAACTCTTTATGTTTATGATCATTAAATTTTATCTTACCTTTACTATTGTCATAAAATCTTAGTAGCAAGTTTACTAGTGAGCTCTTACCTCCACCACTATCTCCAACTAATGCAATTTTTTCACCTGCTTTTACTTTTAGGGTTATATCATCTAAAGCTAATTTAGCATTATACTTTAAAGATACATTTTTAAAACTAATTGAAGTAATTTTTTCTTTTAATTCCAAGCTACCTTCTACTATTTCAGGGTTTTGATTAAAAATATCATTAATTCTTTCATTTGCTGATAATGCAGTTTGGAACTTATTATAAACCGTAGAAAGTTTTTTTATAGGAGTATATAGCATAAATAATGCTGTCATAAAAGAAAAGAAAGCACCAACTGTTAGATTACCATTTATTACTTCCATACCACCCATAGCTATAACTAATGCAGCAGCTAAAGAACCAATAATTTCCATAATTGGAGAAACTAATGCATTCGCTTTAACAGCTTTCATTTGAAGGTTAAACATTTTTTTATTTTCAACTGAAAATGAATTTACTTTTGATTTTTGTGAATTATTTGCAATGATTAACTCTATATTGTTAAAAATTTCACTTAACATTGACATCAGAACTGATGCTTTCTTCTGTGTATCATGTCCTAATACTTTCATCTTTTTTGCTAGTTTAGATAATGGATATACAATAATAGGTAAAACTATCAATCCAAAAAAAGCTAATTTTGGACTTTGGTATATAACTACCCCAATTAATGCAACGATTGTTAAACTCTCAATAATAATAGTTGCAACAGTAGTTGATACAGCTGTTTGAATAGCATTTATATCATTATTTATTCTACTTAACAACTCCCCACCATGACGATTATGAAAAAACTTTAAATCCTGTTTTAAAATATGTCCTAAAAACTTATCTCTTATTATTCTAATAATATCAGTACCAATATGAGAGATATAATAAGTTTGTACATATCTTCCTATACCTTTTAAAGAGTATAATAGTATCACCATAAATGGTAATACTTGAAGCATAGATTCATCTTTATTAATAAAAATTTCATCAAGTACAGGCTTGATTACATATGCAGTACCACTGGTACCAAGAGCAACCATAATCATACCTATTAGAGCATAGAAAAACTGTCTTTTATAGTTTTTATAATACGGTAAATATTGTTTAAAAAATTGCTTCAATTTATACTGTCATTATGATTATTTATATCTTCATTTTTATGCATTAAAACCCTTTATGTATATAACAACTATTTTATACTAATTTAAATAAAATAGTTGTTAAAGTCATATTTTATATTAGTTAGTATCTTTTTTAATAAATACCTTATCTTTTCTTAAAAGATCAGTCTCAATTGATAATAAATCTAAAATAGTATCGTATATAGCCTGCTGTTTGTATTCTTCTTGCTTTTTAATACCAATAGGCATAGATGATTTTATTAACAATGGCACTTGTGCTTGTTCTGCTGGTAAATCAACCCCAGGAGGCATACCATGAAATATTCTGCCCTCTTCTAATAATGACTCACCATGATCCGAAAGATATATAAATACATATGGTTTTTTTATCTCTTCTAAAGTATCAATAAGATTAGAAACAACATAATCCATATATCTTATACTATTATCATATGAATTATATAGTTCTTCTTTTGTACAGTTATTAATAACATCTGGGTCTGTACATCGTGGTTTATAATATTGAAACTCAGGAGGAAATCTATCTCCATAAACAGGACCATGACTTCCAGCACCTATATGTAAAACAACCATTTTCTGTCCAGATGTGTAAGATTCTAAATCTTTTTTTAATAACGGAATAACATCTTCATCATAACATTTCCCACCATGTCCACAATTTGATACCATAACCTCTTTTACAGTACCACAATTGCCATAAAGTTTAAAATTAGAATAGCAACTTGTCGGAATACCTAATGCAGAGGTAATAGATGGCAATTTAATATCATCTCTTGACAATATATTTGGTAAAGCATAAATAGTTGAACCATATTTAGCTATTCCATTTAAAGTAAAGATATCATCTTTTTGTGACAATAATGGATTTGTATCTCGCTTATATCCATAAAGAGACAAACTTTTTTGTCTAGCAGCCTCTCCAATAGCTAATACTACTATAAGGTCATCTTTTGATAAAACTTTTCCTTCTATTTTAACAGGTGCACTATCAAACTTATAATTTCTTTTTATATAATGCTTAACTGCACTACCCATACCAATTAAAAAATTTACAGGAACAATTTGATATGCTATATATTTATTAGATTTATTTCCTGCTTTATGGATTGAATTAAATTTTAAATACACAGCAGCAAGTGCAATAATAATTGCTATAGCAAAAGTTGCAATAAGCTTTAAAGAATGCTTTACTGGTCGATCAAATATAATCTTAGTTCTAATTATTATAATAGCAGGTATTACTGTTAGAAATAAAATATGTAATGCCATGTCCGAAGAAAGTAATGACAAAGTTTCTGTAGAATCTGTGTACCAAACATTTAATATCATACTTCTATCAACAGCAATATCATATTTAGATATAAAATAAGTTGCAGCAGTTGAACATATCAAAATAAATATAGAGAAACCTTTTATAATATACTTATGTGCCAATATAGTAAAAAGTGCTATAGATAAAAATAATCCAACAATCATATACGCAATTAGTCCCGTAGTATCTAAAATACCTTTATCTGAAAACCACTTTATAAATTTTTCTATAATTATTGCATTATTTACTACAAATACAAATGGGATAAAAATTAATATATATTTTATACTTGATATTCTATATTTCATTATGTTCATTATTTTTCCTTAATTTTATTTTTTACATAGTTATCAAATGAGTCGCCCATTGCAATAACATGCTTTCTGAAAAATGGAGCATGTCCGTATAAAAGACTAAACTCTTCTTTTGCTTCATCTATTGATTTATTTGCAATTTCATACTGATACAATGCAGATACCAATGATGTTCTATCTGCTCCACCAGCACAATGTATAAGATACGGCTTTTTTGCATCTTTTAATAATTGAATAATTTCTGATGTTTTATTGTAGTCTAAAAATACTTTATTTGATAATTTATAATCAATATGCTTTATATTATACTTATTCGCAATACTAATCTCATCTTTATATATATCTTTTTTAGACTTTCCTCTAAGATTTATAATTGTTTTTATATTATATTCTTGCACATAATACTCAAGATTGTATTTATTTAATTGTCCTGAGCGATAAACACCATCATTTACTTGATAAAAGTTTCCTAGTATATGGATTATAACTACAGCTACTACTGTTATTAAGGATACAGTCCATGCTGTAAACTTAAATATTTTTTTAAACATTAATTCCCTTTATATATATAACAACTATTTTATAATAATTTAAATAAAATATGGTTAAAATCATAACATGAAAATTATATTATTTTGTAATCTACCATATTCTTTTTCTATACTTAAGCCACTTGAAGAAGAGATAATTAAAAGAAACTTTGAGTATATATGGTATATATCCTCTTCTATAGTAAACTTATTCCCTTATAAAGACAATAATTATACTTCGGATATAAATACAATTAAAGAGTTTAATAGTGATGCTATCTTCGTACCAGGCAATGATATACCTCATTTTTTACAAGGTATAAAAGTACAAATATTTCATGGACTTGCTGGTGAAAAAAAAGGACACTTTAGAATAAGAGATTATTTTGACCTTTATTTAACGCAAGGACCCTACTTTACAAATAAATTTAAAGAACTTTCAAATAAACATAAAAATTTTCAGGTAAAAGAAACTGGTTGGTGTAAATTAGATAAGTTATATACAATATCCGAAGATACAAATAAACAAAAGCTTTCTTTACTTAAAGAATATAATGCAAAACATATTATTTTATATTCCCCTACTTTCTCACCATCCCTAACATCAGGTATTAAACTTTTAAATACTATTGAACAGTTAAGCAACAACGATGATATATTAGTAATTATAAAATTCCACGATAAGATGGATAATGAGATAAAAGAACAATATAAACAAATAAAATCAAAGAACTTAATCATATCAGATATAAAAGACATCACTCCCCTACTTCAAACAGCTGATTTAATGATAAGTGATACCTCTTCCGTAGTTTATGAGTTTGCACTACTAGATAAACCTGTAGTAACATTAAATAGCATTTCTGAGCATATTAACTGGTTAGACTTAGATAATGAGGATAATATGCTTACAGAGGTTCTAAATACACTAGAATCAGATAACTATAAAACTAAAAGACAAAATACTATTGCATTATATCATCCATACAACGATGGTCAATCAGCTTCTAGAATGGTAGATGCTGTTATTGAGTATAAAGAAGAATATGGTGTACCTAAAAAAAGGAAGTTATCACTTCTTAGAAAACTAAAAATATATAATAAGTATGGTATATAATTGTGATAGAGCTTACTAAAGATTTATTTATTGCAAAAGGTGCTGATAGAGAATGCTATATACATCCAAGTGATAATAATAAAGTTATAAAAGTACAATACAACAATAATATAAACCGTAATCAAAATGATTTAGATATCTATTATTATGATTATTTAAAAGATAAAGATATCTCTTATTCAAATATAGCAAATTATTATGGAACTATTGAAACAAATAAAGGTATTGGATTGGTATTTGACCAAATCAAGGATTATAATAACTCTTTATCTAAATCTTTTGAAGATATAGTTACAAAAAGTACAATATCCTTAGAGCAACAAAATATACTACTTGATAGCCTTTCAGATTATTTATATTGTAATATGATAGTATTTGGAGATGTTGTATTGTCAAATATTTTATGTCAAGAATATCAAAAAGACACTTATAGATTAATAATCATTGATGGATTAGGGGCTAGAAGATTTGGTTATAAACTTTGGTTACATACCCATAGTACAATTTATACAAAATTTAGAATAAAAAAACAATGGAATAAGCTTATAAATAACTATAATAGTTTAATAAAATAATAATCCAACAACTAACATGTAATACAACACTAAATAAAACAGCAGTTGCCCCTATATCTTTAGCACTTTTAGCTAATGGATGAATATCTTTAGTAACTAAATCAACTACATTTTCAACAGCACTATTTAACAACTCTACAATCATTATTAGAAAAAATGTCACAAGTAAAATAAGCTTTGAACTTAATATCATAGGTATTAAAAGAATAGCTGGTATTATTATAAGTCCAGCTATAAGTTCTAACTTAAAAGAACTTTCAGTTTTAAAAGCGTGTATAAACCCCTCTAATGCATATTGTGTGTTTTTAAATAAATGATATTTTGGTTTATTGTTCATAATGCTATTTACCTTTTAGTACTTTTAATTTTTTCTTATTTTCAAGATATTTTCGTTGTTCATCTAAATAGAAATTAAATTTCTCAATAATTTCATCTATATTAATCCCTGATATCTCAGAATAGTATTTAGCCATAAAATCATTATCTTTCTGAACAGATGTTAACTTAGACATACTTTTCATTCTTAAATCCAAATCAAAATCTAAAAACTTCATTCTATTGACATCTATTATATAAAACTGATACTTATCATCAATCTTTTTTACAAGTATATTCCCTGGAGAATAATCAATATGATATACACCTTTATTATGAAGTTCATAACTAAACTCAACAAACTTTTCTAATATATCAACCTTATTCTCAAAATTATCATCTTTAAATACAGCTCGTATTTCAAAGTCATAATCAAAAAACTCACTTATATAAAAACTTTCATTAAATAAAAAAGTTGTATCAAATTCAATGTATCCTATTGGCTTAGGAGTATTTATATCTAATTCTATTAATCGTACTGAATTTTCATAAGACCTTTTTGCTTTTGAATCTCTAAAGAATTTATAAACTATTTTATTTATGATATGTGGTATTTTAAATGATTTTAGTACATATTTTTGCTCATTAAATTCAGATACTTTTATAACATTTCTTTTATCATATATAACAATATTTTTCTCTTTTGAGAAATAATCTTTTATATTTAGTATAAATTCACTATATTTAGATTCTATAACTTTATAATTCATTTTTATTACTTTCTATTTTATTCATAACTACATCATATATTCTATTTGAAACTTTACCATCAATATTACCACATAAATCTTTACTAAACTTCAATCTTTTATCTTCAAGTTTTGTAGGATTATCTAAAGCCTCTTTTGCATAGATAATTGTCTCTTTATAGTTATTTGCATTATCTAGTATAGTTCTATAAAAATCTTTACTCTTATCTATTCTTTTAGCAAGTTTCCAAGGCATTAAATAATACGACCATCTAAGTTTAAAGTATCTATTTGATACTACAGGTTTATTTAACGCAGCAAACTCAAACATAGCAGAACTCTCATCACTTATCATAACATCAGATATAGCTAAAAATGGCACAAGATTATACTCACTCAAAGGAACAACCACACAGTTATCATAAGACTTCCACTTATCAAATTTATCTAATTGTTTTTTGTATTGTTTTCTTTCATATGTTAAATAGTGTGGTTTAACTATGATATTGCACTCTTTAAATTCCTCTGGAAAATTATCGGCCATTTTCTCAATAGATGAAGGGAAAAATGTAGGAGCATAAAGTATAGTCTTCTTGTTTTTATCTAGATTATATTTATCAAATAGTTGTTCTTTATCTTCTTGTGTAAAATTAACAATTTCATCAAACTTAGAAAATCCTACATTAGCCAATTTATATTCATATTGAGGATATAAAGTTTTTAAAGTATTGTTCTTTTGTTCACCCTCTGTAATATATATATCAAAATACTCTATTGTCTTATAAAATGAAGTTGATTTAGTCCCTATTCCATGCTCCAGAAAAACTGTAACAGCATCTATCTCTTTAGCGATTTGGGAAGGATTTGCAAAAAATATTATATCTGCTTTATTATCCATAATATTATCTTCACCAAACATATATTCTAGATTATTTTCTTTTGCAATATCTTCCATATTTTTAGAGTTTTGCTTATCTGATAGTATATATGTTACCTTATGCTTATAAGAGTTAAATATTTTACTAATTGGTAGAAAATGGGGAAAGTAGTACGGATATGCTACATAAAAGTATATATTTTGTTGTTTATTCAATTATCAATCCTTATTATTTTCATATCTTTTTTGAACTAATAAAATAGACTTTTTTATAGTTATTTTTACTTATTTAGACTACTAATTGAAAAATCATCATTTTCATGTGTCCAATCTTCATTTGGTGTCTTCCAATCACCATACTTATAAGTTAAATATTTATCATAATCTTTAGGTATTTTACAAACTAAACCACAAAAATCTATTTCAACTAACTCATTAGATAGATATTCCAAAGGTGTACTATTTTCCTGTCCGTATGCCAACCAATAGCTTTTATTATTAAAATTATATTTAAAAAATATATCAATACAAGTATTACCTCTTCCAAAAATCCAAAATCTATTACTTCTTACTTTAGCAATTTGATAATTATCATTACTAGTAAAAGTTACTTTATCTTGATATATTTGTCTATTTTTTTCTTTTCTTTTAATATTTGCAGTTTTAAAAGTAAATAAATAAGTTCTATATCTATATTTTTTTTTAATCTCTTTTAAAATATCAGGTATTTTACAATAGTCTTCTTCATTTAATAATGATATATCAATATCATCATCCCAAGATATTAATCCTTTGTCTCTTATTGCCCCTATTAATGTTCCAAAATCAAGATAGTATTTAATATCATATTTATCTAACGTCTTTATTACAACAGACAATAATTTAATAGCATCATCTCTATTCTTTTTTATATAAAATGTTCTATTTGCCATTAGTCTAAATCACTTTTTAATCTCTTTAATATCTCAAAAGCCTTATTAATATCATCCATATTTATATCAGAAATCTTATTCAATGAATCTTTCAGCTGTGTAGTAGATATACCCTCAGTCCTAGGTAAATATACAACTTCACAAAATTCTTTAAGCTCATCAAACTTACCTTCCCAATCATGACCCATAGAAAATATATCAACATTATATTTTTTAATATCTTCTACTTTTTGTTCCCAGTGATGTTCAGGTATTACCATATCTACATATTTAATAGCTTCCACTATTGAAGCTCTTTGCTCATAAGGTATAAGTGTTTTTTTACCTTTAATTAGGTTAAATTCGTCAGAAGAAACTGCAACAATAAGCTTATTGCCTAATTTACTTAATCTTTCAAGTAACTTTAAATGCCCGATATGAAACATATCAAATGTTCCGTAAGTTAATACTATTTTATTCATATATATATTTTATCTAAATTTTACTTATTATAAATTTTTTTATAAAATGCTTTCCATCTTCTATGTTGCCAAAACCAATCATTTGGCTTATCTTTAATTTGTGATTCAAAAATATCCGATATATTTTGTGAATATTGTACTATTTCATCTTCTGTTAAATCTTTTTTAGGCTTTATTGGTTCATAAAAAATTGCTTTATGTTTTTCAAATCCATCTCGCTCTAAAATAAATGGAATCACAACTGCACCAAGCTTAGAAGCAAGTCTTACTGGTGAATCTGTTTGTGTAACTTTATGTCCAAAGAAATTAACAACTACTGCATCTTTTTTAGAGATACTTTGGTCTATTGCCATTGCTATTATTCTATCATTTTTTAAAGCTTTCAACATTTTCTTAGCAGCTCCATGTTTTTCAAACATTTCAAGATTATGGGCATGTCGTACTTTTTTAAACATTTTATTTATATATTTATTTTTAATTGGTTTACTTATTACTGATATTGGTCTAAACTTTAGTGATAAATAAGGAATCGCAAGTTCCCACCCGCCATAGTGTGCCGTTACTAGTATTATTTTTTTATTTTCCTTAATTGCATCTAATATATACTTATCATTACAAAGTGTGATTTTATTATCCATATCTTCAAGCGTAGAATTTTGTGTTTTAACAAATTCATATAAATTAAATAAAATATTATTATATGAATTCTTAACTATTATCTCTTTTTCTTTACTATTTAAAGTATCTTTATATGCTAAATCCAAATTTGTAAAAGCTATATTTCTGTGCCTTACATCAATTATATACACAAGTTTTGATAATAACAATAAAATATATTTCATAATACTTGTAGGCATTACTCTAATAATAAAGGCAAATATAATATAAGTAATATATAAAATATAATCAATCACTACAATAAATCCTTGGCAATATCAACAATATCATCAGATTCAATCTCATTTATACTAAAATCATTTTTATTCAATTTATAATGGTCAATCTCACTACTAGACTTAATAACTTTATTTATAGGTGTTATATAGACTCTATTTATTGGTGTTGGTCCAAAGATAGTAATAGATGGTATATTTAATCCCCAAGCCATATGTGTAGGTCCTGTATCATTTCCAATTAATAATTTACAATTACCAATAACACTTTTTAAGTCATTTAGATTTCCACGAGGCAAGATTGTTAAAAATTCGGATTGTTTTTCCATCCAAAGTGCTTTTTCTTTCTCTTCATCACTACCCCATACGATATATGTTGGTATCTCTAACTTATTTGCGATTTCTACAAACTGCTCTTTAGGATAGTTTCTACTCTCCCAAGTTGAGCCAATTACAAATAAATTATATGATTGTTTTTCAAAATCATATTTATTACTGTTTGCATAAAATAAAAATTGTTCTTTTTCAATAATCTCTTCTGAAGAAACTTCTATATCAAAAGGTTCACAAAGAACTCTAACATTTCTATCTATAGTATTTTTAGCATATCCAATAGTTACTTCTTTATCATAAAACAAACTAGAAATACCCTCACGAATACTATTCTTATCAAATCCAGCTATATAACTGCCAACAACTCTATTTCCAACTATCTTACTAACAATAG
>Ga0164318_10007364_pt1 | contig 10663 bp, 5 predicted proteins | sample GuaBasSedimGuay9_FD_113734 | JGI IMG/M metagenome (GOLD analysis project Ga0164318, IMG submission 113734) | Subseafloor sediment microbial communities from Guaymas Basin, Gulf of California, Mexico - Guay9, Core 4571-4, 0-3 cm | ecosystem: Environmental > Aquatic > Marine > Hydrothermal vents >...
ATGCCAAATCCGATTCACTTTCAATATTTTAATAGAGAGCATACTTGGCCCCAGAGTTTATTTGAAGAAGATGAACTTGCCCAAAAAAAGTCAGATATGCATCATCTCTATCCAACTAATCCAGATGTGAATAATCTGAGAGCAAATTTGCCTTTTGGTGATATTCACACTGTGTTTTGGGTTTCTATTTATGATACGACTTGTAAGTATGGCTTGAATATGGATGGAGAGGAATGTTTTGAGCCAAGAGATTGCCATAAAGGAGACGCAGCAAGAGCATTGTTCTATTTTGCTATTCGTTATGATATGGAACTGCCAGATATAACTGGCTGGCACCAAGAAATATTAAAGGAATGGCATACAACTGACCCACCAGATTCAAGCGAAATCACAAGAAACGAAGAAGTGTATATTTTACAAGAAAACAGAAATCCATTTATTGACCATCCAGAATTTGTTGACCTAATTGATTTTGAGGACTTTAGTAATCCTATTGGTGTGGACGATTTTGACTATATTAAAACAAGTTTGCATATAGTATCTTATCCTAACCCATTCAATTCGTCTACTAATATCTCATTTTTTATCACAGATTACACGGAATTAAATGGATTAACAGAAATAAAAATTTACAATATAAAAGGTGAATTGATAAATACTTTGACTAAGCAGATTGGTAAAACAGGAGAATGTAAAATTATTTGGAATGGAAAAGATGATTATCGCAAGGATATACAAAGTGGGATTTACTTATATCAGCTGAAAATTGGGAAGAATGTGCATTCTGGAAAAATTACATTAATTCGGTAGAATATTACTTATAGGACTTATGGAATGTTATTACTATAGAAAATGACCTAAAGTATGCTGGTTAATATATTTACTATCTCAGAAGAAGATAGTCCAGTAATTATATGTAATAAGAATAGGGAAGGTATAAGAATTATTCTGCTAATTATATTTAGTCCAAATATATTACTTAATAAAATAATTGCAAGTAATATAAACATTCCTTTTTTCTCCACCTTCTGAAAAGTAAAATACATCTTGTCAGACATAAATCCACCAATAACCTTTGAGCCGTCTAATGGTGGTATCGGAATAAGATTAAATAATCCAAGTATGATATTAACAAATATTGTAAAAAAGATGATGCAAGTAATAATATTATCAAGTGGAAAATGTAGAATTTTGTAAAGTATATTAAATATTATAGAGAATACAGCCGCTGATAAGAAATTTGCAATAGGACCTGCAGCGGCAGTTAGAGCTGTATCTTTTTTGTAATCTTTGAAATTGTATGGATTTATCGGTACTGGCTTTGCCCAGCCAAAGACAAATGGTGACCTCAACAATATTAACATTAAAGGGAAAATTATTGTACCAAAAATATCTAAATGTCTCATTGGATTTAAACTTAATCTTCCAGCCATTTTTGCTGTATCATCTCCTCTTAAATATGCAATGTATCCGTGTGAGAACTCATGAATAGTAAGAGCAAATAAAACCGGGAAAATATATACAATTAAACCAATAACATTCATTAAAAACTCCTTGCATACACAAGAAGATATAATCAAAAAATCATTGTCAAATTTTTCTTTAACTCTAAAAAGCTGATAGTTATATTAGTAATTAAGTAGCTATTCATTTGGAGATTTATATGAAACAATTATTTAATATGCTTTATCAAGAAATGGAAAAGCATAGAGAGCCATTTTGTCAGCATTTTCGGAAATGTGGTGGTTGTAGCTTGCAAGATTTATCCTATCCTAAACAGATAGAATTAAAAGAGAGATTTCTGGAAAAAATATTTGATAAAAAAATAACAGTAATTCCTTCACCAGTTGAGAAATATTATCGCGGAAAAATGGAATATGTATATGCATTTGGAAAACTTGGAATGCGAGAAAAAGGCACATATAAATTTGTAGTTGATTTGCAGGAATGCTATCTTTTATCAGAAAAAATGAGAGTGTTCCTACCAAAATTAAAAGCACTATTTGAAAAATATAATATTACAAGTCATAATTACTTAAATCATCAGGGATACCTTCGGTATGCTGTGATACGACATACAAAATTCAAAGATGAATATATGATAAATTTGGTTACTTATACTGAGGATGACAGAGTCAAAAAAGTGATGGAAGAAATAATGCAACAATATGATGCTCTTATTTGGAGTGTGAATTCAAAATTAGCTGAAACAAGTATTGGACATGTCCGAGAAATATGGAAAAAGGACAACATCTGTGAGCAGTTTGATAATGTGAAGTATCAGATTGGACCTTACTCTTTTTTCCAAACAAATAGCTTTATTGCCAAAGAAATCTATCAAAAGATAAAAGAGTATGTTTTTGGGAATGTATTGGACTTGTATGCTGGTGCAGGGAATATATCTATGTACATAGCAGATAAATGCAATTTTATAACAAGTGTGGAATTTAACGAGGCATCTGTTAAAATGGCTCATAAGAATATTGAATTAAATGGATTGACTAATATAGAAATAGTGCGGTCTATGTGTTATGATTTTCTTAAACAGAATCAGCATTTAGAATATGATTGGGTAATTCTTGACCCGCCTCGTACTGGATTAGAACGGACTGTCAAACAGATTAGTCGTCTTTTACCAGAAAGAATCATTTATATCTCCTGCAATGCCAAGACATTTTTGCTTGATTTAGACAAGCTTTCTGATAATTATAAATTAGAAGAAATAATCGGTTATGATATGTTTCCACAAACACCACATTTAGAATTATTCTCTGTATTGAATAGGAAGTAAAAAATGAACAAAGACCAATATAATCATAATTTCTTTATGCAGCAAGCGATTCAATTAGCTGAAAAAGGAAGAGCTAGGACATCTCCTAATCCTTTTGTAGGAGCAATAATTGTAAAGAATGGCACAATTATTGGCAGGGGTTATACTCAGCCAGCTGGCAAAGATCATGCAGAAGTGCAAGCAATTAAGAATGCTGGGAAAAAGGCAAAAGATTCTGTAATGTATGTAACTTTAGAGCCCTGCTGTTATTATGGAAGAACGCCTCCATGTACAGAAGCAATTATTCATTCTAAAATTAAAAAAGTAATAATTGGCAAAAAAGATCCTAATCCAAAGGTGAATGGTCAGGGTATTCAAATTCTGAAAGATGCTGGAATTGAAGTAAAATTAGCGAATAATCTGATAGCAGAAAAAATAGCAGAACAGAACGAAATTTATTTTACATATATTACCAGAAAACGTCCTTTTGTAATTATAAAAAACGCGCTTAGCTTGGATGGCAAAATTGCTACTGAATATGGAGATTCTAAATGGATTTCAAATGAAAAATCCAGAACATTAGTCCATAAACTTCGTAACCAAGTAGATGCTATAATTACCGGAGTCAATACTGTTAACAATGACAATCCGCAATTTACTGTTAGATTAGTAAGTAAAATCAAAGACCCGATAAGAATTATATTAGACGCAAAAATGAATATCAATCCAAACTCTTATGTAATAAAGAGTGCTAATAACATCAGAACTATATTAGTTACAGGATTTCAACAGGATCAAACCAAAAAAGATTTTTTACAACAGAACAATGTAGAAGTATGGAAAGTTAAAACAAAAAATAATAAAATTGATTTAAGAGACCTATTGAGCAAATTATATGAGAATGAAATAAGTTCTGTAATGGTAGAAGCTGGATCTTTATTAGTAACAGAATTTTTTAGGGAAAGATTATACGATAAAGTTTATTTTTTCATTGCATCAAAGATATTTGGAAGTCGGTCTAATCGGTATTCATTAGTGCATTCATTGGATATTGAGACAGTAGAACAAGCAATTTGTTTCAAAAAAACCAGTTGGCGAAAAATAGATTGCGATATGTTATTTATCGGTTATCCTTATTAGTGATTTTAAATATTGATAATTTGGGATTCAACTAAAAATTTGACAAGAGTTTCTATGTTTTCTTTTTCTGTTTTTAATTCTTGTGAACTATAAACAATGGATTAGATACTACCAAGCTTTGGTTTGGTAATGAGTGAAGATGATAGTCTTCGTCTTGATAAATCATCCTTCGTAATGACAGGAAAAGTATATTTTTTATTTTAAGACATTATATGTTGGAGAAAGCATGCGAGTATTAGTAATTGGAAAAGGTGCAAGAGAACATGCAATTATTTGGAAACTATCGCAAAGTGAAAAAGTAGAACAAATATTCGTTAGTCCTGGTAATGATGGAATGAGGGATTTGGCTGACAGATTAGATATAACAGAAATTAAGGATATTATCAATCTCGTTAGGAATTATGGCATTGATTTAACAATAGTTGGTCCAGAACAATCTCTTGCTGATGGAATTGTTGATGAATTTCAGAAGCTAAACTTGAAAATCATTGGTCCTACAAGAGATGCGGCTATAATAGAATATAGTAAAGTATTTGCCAAAAATTTTATGAAGAAGAATAATATTCCAACAGCCGAATTTCAGATATTTGACCATATTGTCCCAGCGATTAAATATATTAGAAATCATACTTATCCATTAGTAATTAAAGCAGATGGACTTGCCGCAGGAAAAGGAGTTGAAGTTGTTGACAATTATACGAGTGCGGAAATACTTCTCAATCAGATGATGCATCAGGATAAATTTGGAGCAGCTGGCAAAAGAGTTGTTATTGAAGAATTTCTGCAAGGGGAAGAGGCATCTATATTTGCGTTTACTGATGGGGAAAATTTTGTTTCCACTATTCTCTCCAAGGACTATAAACCTGTAAATGATAATAATCAGGGTCCGAATACAGGTGGAATGGGTGCTTATGCTCCAGCAGTATTTCCAGAAAAATTAAAAAAAGAAATTGAGCAAAGTATAATATGTCCTGCTATTAAAGGATTGCAAAGAGAAAACAGAATATTCAAAGGAATTTTATATGTAGGACTAATCATAACTGAAACAGGACCCAAAGTATTAGAATTTAATTGCCGTTTAGGAGACCCTGAAACAGAAGTGGTTCTACCTTTGTTAAAAAATGACCTTATTGATATTTGCTTAGCAATTATTGAGAATAGAATTGGTGAAATTGAACTTCACTGGAAAGCCAAATATTCTGTGGCTGTTGTTTTAGCATCAAATGGATACCCTTCTAAATATGAGATTGGGAAAGAAATAAAAGGATTGGAAAATGTGAAACATGACCAAGACAATATTATTTTTTTCTCAGGGGTAGAAAGCCGAAATAATAAGCTTTATACAAATGGTGGTCGTGTTATGGCTGTAACTTCCGTTGCTAATACTATTGAACAAGCAATAAAAAATACTTATCAAAATATAGAAAAAATATCTTTTCAAGGAATGCATTACAGAAAAGACATTGCAAATGATGGACTTAAAAAATTACATAACAAAAAAAATTGGTAAATTAGTAAATTGGTTACAAATTAACCAGTTCCACAAGTTCACAAGTTTTAATGGAGATACATTTCTAATGAAAAAAATCTTTGCTTTACGCTCTACGCATTACCCATTACGCTCTACGCATTACGCTCTACGCATTACGCTCCTTTTAACAGCATTCATTATACTAATAACCACATCTCTATCTTTTTCAAAAAATGAATACGACATCCTGAAACTAACAGAAAACTTTATCCAGATTAAACTAACAATTGACGATTTCTCATTTTATAAAGAAGAGATAGAAAATGAGCAGTTTGATAAAATAAAGATAGATGACTTTTTATTTATTCACGACCCAGGAAAGCCCTGCCTTCCTTTTATAACGAAAATTGTCGGATTGCCTGTAAATGGGACAATCAGTGCAGAAATCGTTAATCAGAAGTACAAATTTATTGATAATAAATATATCCAGCCAAATTTAACATCCATTACAACAGAAGATTCGTCATTTAAATACATACTTAAAAAAGATAAACTTTATCAAGAGAATAAATTTTATCCTAATAATATACTGTCAGCCAAAGAAATAGGTTATGTTCGGGATAGATATATAGGCAATGTGCAAATTTTCCCATTCCAGTTTAATCCACAAAAACGAAGAATTAAAGTATTCACTGAATTGACTGTTAATATTCATATTTCAGGGAATACAAAGTCGTTTAGTAAAGCAGATGGAACGAACTTGATTGATTATCTTGGAGATGAAATTATTAACAATAAATACTCAAAATACTGGCGTAAGGAAAGAGAACCTGCTAATTATAATTATACTGGGAAAGGTGAAAATTCCATAAAACGATTGAAACTTATTATTGATAAAGAAGGCATATATAAAATTACTTATGAATATTTGTCAGATTCGTTATCTGCTTGGTCTGGTAAGATTAATTATCCTTTTGATTTTAATATAGATAGTGTAAATCCTAAATATTTGGAATTGACAAATGAGGGACAAGTAGTGCCAATATATTTCTATGGAGAGAATGACGGTTCATTTGATACTGGTGATTACTTTGAATTTTATGCTGATATATATCATGGTGAGGAATGCTTTTATAATCCATCTGGCTGGAAAAATTGCTATTTTTTGGAAGAGACAGACCATTATGGAGCAAGGATGAGTATAGAAGATGGTGGAGTCCATGAATTGAATCCTTATAATTATTATGAAGTGAACTCTTTTGAACAGGAACTTCATCTTGAATATCAGAATACATATCAGAGATTAGGACAATTCAAATCTGGACGGGAAGACCATTGGTTCTGGAAAATCCTTGATGCACCAAGTTTAACTCCAATCAAGTTTAATCTTTATTACCCAGAGGAGACAAACCTTCGTGGATTCACTGCAAAAGCAGTTCTTTTTGGAGTAACATATCCTGATAGTCTCAGACCAAATCACCATTGTTTAATCTGGATAAATGATGAAATAATTGGACAATCAACATGGAATGGTCAAACTTCTGCCATTATTTCCAATTCAACTCCAATTTCTAACCAATCGTTAAATAACGGCGACAATACATTATACATTGATTGTCCAGGTGATACGCCTACTGGAAATTTAGACAGAATTACTCTGGATTATGTTAATATAAAATACTGGCGATTATACATTGCACATAATAATTATTTGAAATTCAAAAAGCCATCATTACCTGGGCTTTCACCAGATAGATTGATACAATTTAAGCTGGAAAATTTCCAATCAACAGATATTGATGTGTATAAGATAAATCAGAGCAAATTTGAAAATGTAAGTATTGAGTCAACAATGCCAGATGGAGGTCCTCCTTATGAAGTAATTTTGCAAGATGTAGTATTTGACACTGATACAAAATTTATCGCACTTTCTAATGATAAGAAACTTACACCTGAAAATATAGCCCCAGACATCCCAAGCGACTTGAAAAATCCAAATAATAAAGCAGATTATATTATTATTTCTAAACGGGATTTTATTGAAACAGAGGAAGTTGACGAATTTATTGCTCATTGGAAACAATATAAAAACTACGATGTTGTTCCTGTTGTATTAGAAGATATTTATGATGAATTTAATTATGGTAGAAATTCTACATCTGCGATTAGAGATTTTATTGCTTATGCTTACAACAACTGGCAAGCACCAGCACTTAGATATGTCCTACTTTTAGGTGATGGAATTTACGACCAAAGAAGCAATTCTTATGCCAGTAAATACAATATTGTTCCTACAATGATGGAATGGACATTTGAAGTTGGAATGACTATAAGTGATAACTGGTTTGTTTGTATTGTTGGAGATGATGATTTGCCTGATTTATCTATTGCTCGTATTCCAGTTTGGGAAAAGGAACAGATTGCCCCTGTATTTGAAAAGACAATGCAATATCATACAGATAAACAATTTAATGACTTATGGCGTAGGCATATTCTTTTAACAGCTGGTAAAGGCCTATTCCCGAGACAGCAGGAAGATTTGAAAGAAGAGTACATTCCTTACAGCTATAAAACAACTCGTGTATATCCAGAGCCGACTGGTGTATCAAGTGATTTTCAGCATTCACCAACAGATTTAAAGACATATATCAATTCTGGAGTATCTTTCTTGCAATTTATTGGACACGGTGGTGGGAATATATGGTCAGATTTAAATTTACTTACCCTTTCTGGCATTGGAACATTAAACAATAATCATTATCCTGTTGTATCTAGTCTCACTTGTTATACTTCTGATTTTGGAAATGCAGGCACAACATGTTTAGGAGAGAAATTTATTCTTGAGCCAGAAAAAGGTGCAATTGGCTTCTTTGGTGGTGCGCCTAAAGGATTTCTATATGCTGACAAGGATCTTGGCGCAATGCTTTTTAACAACCTATTTAAAAGAGGAATACGAAATTTTACTGATGTAATGACACTTAGTAAGATAGAATATTATTTATTTTATTATACGCTCTATCTTGGAGATCTTGACAAAGCTAAGACATTTATGAGAGGTTTTAATTATCTTGGGGATCCTGGTATAGAGATAGATTTTCCAGCAAAAGAAGAGCAAATTTTGCTTAATGGATATAACTTTGTTGTAGGAGATACACTAGAAATTTACCTTAACCTGCCTGATATGGATAATTTCATTATTGAGATTACTGATGAAAATGATATTACAAAGAAATTTTATTCTCATCCGCTTATACATAATAGTAGTGAACCTGTTTATAAATATACAATCCCGCCAGATGATAATGGTGCAGACACTTTTACAAGGATAGTTAAATTCTATGCTTATAATAATGAAAACGATTGTTTTGGCTATACGCAATTCAATGTCGGGGATAATATAATAGTGAATCTGCGAACAATTCCAGAAATCCCTACTGTGGATGACTCTGTTGATATTAAAGGTATATTTTTTGATAAGAATGGAATTGATTCTGTGCTATGTTATTGGTCTAATCCTGACACACTAATTTCTGCTGATTTTTATACTAAAATGATTTCCGATTCTGTGAACAATTACTCATTGGCTCAAAAAATTCCTGCTTTTAGTTATGGCACAACAACGAAATATCATTTTAAGATTATTATTGATTCTACAAATGTAATTACTACTGACGAATATTCTTATGTTATCAATGCAGTGGACATAGAAATTATGAATGTTGATTTGGATTATGGCAATAATTCATTTTTGTTAAAAGCAAAAATAAGAAATAAAAGTGATATTCCTAGTCCAGATTCCTGCAATCTTATAGTAGAGCATCACGGAGTTGCATTTGATTCCCTGTGGATACCTATTTTACAACCATTAGAAATATATTATGCTAATTTCAACTTACCACTGGAAAATGGCTTTAATAAGTATAATGTAATTGCTAATCCAGAACATAGGTTCGGAGAACGATCTTATAGTAATAATCAGAAGACAAAGGAGATTACATTAAATTATTTCAAAATAGAAAATGATTCTACTTATACTAGTTCGGATAATAATCTTAACATCCAATTTCCGTCAGATTTTATCTCACAGGCAAAGCAACAAGTATATTTTTACATAGAACAAAGTGAACATGAACTATCTCCTCTTAATCAACCTGATATTTATAGTGTAAAATTAGACAATGAGCCGAGTGCCACTTATTACAAAATTAGTTTTTTCAATGATTCTCTTTTAGCAGATAGTTTAGGCCATTTCAAAAATGGGAAGAAAATCATATTGACTTTTAATTATTCCAAGACGAATGAGGAGGTTCAGACAGCAGAGAATAGCGGTGAGTTCAAAATCTATCGGTGGAATCAGCAATATGAAAAATGGATATTAGTAGGCGGACAGACAGATACAAACAATGATAAAGTGATTTGTGATAACATTGGACAAACTGGTATTTATGCACTTTTTCGTAATCGTGATTATACAGTTCCTCTGATTGAAGTTAATGTTGAGAAGCAAGAATTTACAAATGGCGGATTTGTTGATAAGGATGCTGTATTTTCATACTTGGCTCGCGATGAAAATGGTATAGATATAATAGACCATACAATAGACCTATTTTTAGATGGGAATAAGGTTCCAGACCAAGACCTAAACTTCTCTATTACAAAAGGACATTTAATATCTATTCCTGTAAAATATCAATTAAATGTTGACACAGGTAATCATACAATAATTCTTTCTGCATCTGATGTGAATGGCAATTATATGGAAAAAGTAGTTAATTTTACAGTTAAAGCAGAATTTGATTTAGTAAATGTTGGTAATTATCCCAATCCGATTTCATTAGATACAGTTGAGCCAGAAAATGAAGGACGCACAAGATTTACTTATACTTTAACAGATGATGCGGATGAAGTTTCTATAAATGTTTATACTGTTTCAGGAAGATTAGTGAAAACATTTAATAATATTCCAATAGAAGTTGGTTATCATGAATATCCTCGTTCCAGAGAAGGTTGGGATTGTAGAGATGAAAATGGACGACTTTTAGCTAATGGTGTATATTTTTATCGGATAAAAGCTAAAAGAGGAGATAAAGAAGTTGAGAAGCTGATGAAAATGGCTATATTAAGGTAAGTCATTGGTTAATTAGTTAAAGAGATTAGACGCGAACAAATCTGTAACTCAACAAACTCATCGCAAAAGATTTATAAAATGGATAAAAAAATTCGTATAAGTTCGCGTCTGCAAGGTCGGTTAATTAGCCACGAATAACACGAAGAATCACGAA
>Ga0164318_10007365_pt1 | contig 10662 bp, 8 predicted proteins | sample GuaBasSedimGuay9_FD_113734 | JGI IMG/M metagenome (GOLD analysis project Ga0164318, IMG submission 113734) | Subseafloor sediment microbial communities from Guaymas Basin, Gulf of California, Mexico - Guay9, Core 4571-4, 0-3 cm | ecosystem: Environmental > Aquatic > Marine > Hydrothermal vents >...
CAGTACGATTTCTTCAAGGATTTCGATTATCCGCATTTCAACATCAGCGCCAATATCGATATAACTGAGGCTTTTCATTACACAAAAACGAAGAAGACTTCACTATTCAAAACAATCCTGTATGTGAGCATGAAAACGATCAATGCCATCCCGGAGTTCCGCACCCGGATTCGGGACAACCGCATCATTGAACATGATGTTATTCACCCGTCTTTCACCGTTGATGTTGAGGATAATCAATTCAGCTTCTGCAATGCCGATTACGATGAAGACGTCACCCGTTTTTTTCAAAATGCGGAAAACGCAATCCGGAGAGTCAGAGAAAATCCGTTTATTCAAAGCGATGTCACTCAGGATAATCGTGTTTACATCAGCTGTATTCCGTGGATATCCTTCACCGGCGTTATGCATCCGATCCACATGCATCCGGTGGATTCCGTCCCCCGTCTCGCCTGGGGTAAATACATTATCAATGATAATACGGTTAAATTACCCTATTCCATCCAGGCCCACCATGCCCTGGCAGACGGTTACCATGCGGGGCTGTTTTTCAAGCAATTTCAGGAAATAATTGATTATCCTGAAACGATATTTGCGAAATAGTTGACATTCTTGATTCTCATATCTCGTGTCTATTATCTCAAATCTCACTACCTGTATCTTCAAAAATCGTGACAATGACTGTGAAGTTGACTATATTTAGTTTGCAGCCGTAATATTTAATAACTGACCCGATCGGAAATGTTTATGAAAAAATGGATACTGATATTTCTGCTAACGCATGCAATCGCCGGAGCGCAGACAATGCCCCGGGAAATCCTCTTTATTCCCTGGAAGGCGGACTCCATGGGCAACGTTTATACGACACTTGATCCGGAAGGGCGCGTCGGACCGCAGAATTTCAAAGTCGATAACGGCTGTGTTTACCTTCTCGATCAACAGAACCGGGTCATCAATCAATATTCCGGCGGTCGGCTGGTTAATCGGCTCCCGGTGCCGCGCTCATGCCGGGATTTTATCATTCAAAATAACAATAGCTACACCTGTCTGGCGGACAATTCGATTATAAAATACAAGGACAGTAAACCGGTTGAAATAATTCGGCCATCGCGTTCTTTACCGCTGATTCGGAAAATCACGGAGCGCCGGGGCGAAATAATTGCCCTCAATCACAACGGAACAGCATCTAAAGTTAAAGACCGGCAATTAGCGAAGATCGGTAAAGCCGGCGAACCGGCCGATCGTAATCGCTACGAACTGAAAAAACTTTCCCGGGCAGCTGCACAGATAACAGTTTATGACGACAATGGAAACCTCCAAAAAGAAATCGATCTGGCCTTTGAAGATAATAATCTCGGATCTTTTAATCTGATTGGTGCAGATCAACAGGGACGCATCTTCCTTGATGTTGACCTGATTGTGCAGGAAATTCCCTTGCGGGTCAGGCGGGAGGTTAGAATTCTATCGGAAGATGGCACAATGCTGGGAAGAATCACTATTCCTTCCCATTACTATGCCATGATGTGGAACGATATGCGCCTGAGTGAAAATGGAATTCTTTACCACATGGTTTCTTCGGAGGATGGTATTCATATTCTGGAATGGGATGTTTCGCAGATAAACGAAGATGGTTTTCGGGGCGTATATCCCAATAAATATCAAAAATATCTGCATTATAACGATACCCTTTCCCCAGAACCCCTGGAAAAAAAAAGTCCCCTCAGTAAACCGGGCGCGTCGGTGACCCGGGCAGAAGCATTGGCGATTGGCGATACTTATGTCGTTCACAGCTGGACTGCGACAGCGGCCAATATTACCAACGGTTTAATCACCGATGCCGACGGCAATCAGCTCCGGACGCCTTCGTGGGTACAGGTTGGAAAGAATTACAAGGTGCCCTATAAATGGGGTGGATTCAATACATTGCCGGAGTATGACCAGGGATTGTCAGACGGAAAATCCGCCGGCGATAACGCAACGGCCGATGTCAGCCGGTTTGCCGTCGGGGTAGACTGTTCCGGCTTTGTTTCGCGCTGTTGGAAACTTTCGTCACATTACAGTACCCGCATGATGGATGATTATATCGCCCAGGCCTATTCTTCCTGGGAAGATCTGAAACCCGGTGACGCCATTCACAAACCGGGACATGTCCGTCTGGCGGTCAATAATAACCCGGACGGCAGCATTCTGGCCGTAGAAGCGGCCGGCAGCAGCACCGATTGGCGGGTTGACTATCGCACTTACAATTATTCAGCCCTTAGTGATTATACACCCCGCTACTATATCAACATGACCGGACCGGCTTTTCCCATAGCTCAGCCGGTATTATTATCGACAATGAATGATTCCAGAGCCCGTCTCACATGGTCTCTCAGCTCAAGTGACAATATCAGCGGAATCCGGATCAATTATTCGGTTGACGGCGAGAATTGGGAAACTCTGTTGGGCGATTCTCTGATTCCACCCGCTGTCACTGAATACGGCCGGGACTGGACCGATGGGCCGTTTTTTATTCAGTTGGAATCGATCAATAATGATGACGGAATTGCCGAGAGCCTCCCCTCCGATGTTTATGGATTTTATACACCGCCTTCCTGCACCGGTAAGGTATTAATTGTCGATGGTTTCGACAGGGATAACGGCAGTTGGGGATTACCCTATCACCCCTTTGCCGGTTGGATGGGAAAAGTCCTGGCGGAATTGAAAGTCTCTTTTGAGACGGTTGCCAATGAGACCGTCATTGCCGGTGATGTAAATTTGTCGGATTACCGGGCCGTTTACTGGATTCTCGGCGATGAAAGCACTGTCGATGAAACATTTTCCACAGCTGAACAGAGTCTTGTTGCTGATTACCTGAAAAACGGTGGCCAACTTTTTGTCAGCGGTTCCGAAATTGCATGGGACCTCTACGGGCAATCAGATGAAAGCGTAGCGGACAAAGCTTTTCTTCTGAATTATCTGCACGCTGATTATAAGGCAGATGATTCTGAAGATTACACTGTCAGCGGGACCACAGGCGGGATATTCGAAGGTCTGTCTTTCAGCTATGACGACGGCAATGATGGGATATACCAGGAGGATTATCCGGATGTAATTGCGCCGAAATCCGGGGCAGTTGCCTGCCTGAATTATTCCGGCAGCGCGGTTGCCGGGATTCAATTCGAAGGAACTTTTCCCGATGGTTCGGCATCGGGGAAGCTAGTCTATTTTGGTTTTCCCTGGGAAACCATTACCGACGGTTTTCAGCGAAAAAACGTCCTGAAAAAAGTGTCCGAATGGTTCGGATTTACCTGCGCCGGCATCGAGCCGGAAAATCCCATAATACCCCGGGAAATCAGCCTGAGTAACGGCTATCCGAATCCTTTTAACAGTCGGATTAATTTCAAACTGGACCTGAAAAAACCGGAACCCTTTGACGTTTATATTTACAATTCCAGGGGCAAACTTGTCAACCGGATTAATTATCCGGCAAAGGACCGGACGACTTATCTGCTGACATGGGATGGTCGTAGTAATCTTGGCGAGATTGTTGCGTCAGGCGTCTATTTTTTTCGGATTGTCGCCGGATACCAGAGTCAAACAAAAAAGATAGTATTTTTAAAATAAACGTGGAAATAATATGACCAGATTGACATTTTTAGGTGCGACAGGCACAGTCACCGGCTCAAAACATTTATTGGAAACCGACGGCAAGAAGTTTTTAATTGATTGCGGCATGTTTCAGGGTCTCAAGGAATTGCGGTTGCGTAACTGGGCAGAATTTCCGGTTGATCCGGCGTCGATTGACGCGATAATTTTAACTCATGCTCATATCGATCACTCCGGCTATTTACCCAAACTGGTTCAAATGGGATTCAAAGGAACCATATATGCCACTCCGTCAACAACCGATCTCTGCCGGATCATGCTGCCCGATTCAGCCCATTTGCAGGAAGAGGACGCCAAGTATGCCAACAAAAAACAGTTTACCAAGCATAAACCGGCACTGCCGCTGTATTTTCTATCCGATGCCGAAAATGCTCTGGATTTATTTGAATCGCTTCCCTATGGTAAAAAAATAGATTTGTCACCCAATGTCACCCTCTGCTACCGTGACGCCGGACATATTTTGGGGTCGGCCTTTGTGGACATTCGTATAAAGAATGGAGACGAAGAAAAACGGGTGCTGTTTTCCGGCGATCTCGGAAGACCCAATCAGCCGATTCTGCGTGATCCGCACACTGTTTTCGGGACCGATTACCTGATTCTGGAATCCACTTACGGTGATCGCCTGCACGGTGAAAGGGATCGGAAAGAAGACCTTGCCAGAGTCATTAATGACAGCTATGAGCGGGGCGGAGTACTGATAATTCCCTCTTTCGCAGTCGGCCGAACTCAGGAAATTCTGTATACAATTCGTGAGCTTGAAGAAGAAAAACGCATCCCGGTCATGCCGGTTTTCGTGGACAGCCCGATGGCCATTAATGCCACTACGGTATTTCAGAAAAATGCTCAGGACCATGATTTGGAATCCAAGGTGGCCGAGATTAAAGGCATTGATATCCTTAAAACAACCGACCTGCGGTTTGCCCGAACAGCTGAACAGTCCAAAGCGATTAACAGCATTGCCAGCCGGGCAATCATTATTTCCGCCAGCGGAATGGTCACCGGTGGACGAATACTGCATCATCTTTTCAACCGCCTGGCAAATCCAAAAAATACAGTTCTGTTTATCGGTTATCAGGCCGAAGGAACCCGGGGCCGCTCCATTCTGGAAGGCGCCGAAACGATTAAAATTCACGGTCAGCATATTCCGGTGAAAGCAAAAATTGAACAGATCAGCGGCTTTTCGGCTCATGCCGATTACAATGAAATCCTGGCCTGGCTGTCGAATTTCAATGAAGCCCCGAAAAATATCTTTATTGTTCACGGCGAGGCCTCACAATCTGCAGCTTTGAGCAAACGAATCCAGTCACGATTCAATTGGAACACCATGATTCCAAAATACCTGGAAAGTGTCACTTTGGACTGATCACATGCAGCTATTCGAAAAAGAGAATGCCAATCAACAAGCGTTATTACCGCCTCTGGCGGAACGGATGCGCCCAACGGTTATAGAGAACTTTGTCGGTCAGGAGCATCTGACCGGAAAAGGTAAAATTATACGGAAAGCGCTATCGTCCGGAGGAATCTTTTCCATGATTCTTTGGGGCCCGCCGGGTTCAGGCAAAACCACTTTGGCAAAGATAATTTCCCGGCAGATCGATGCCAGATTTTTTCAGCTAAGCGCTGTGTCGGCCGGGGTCAAGGATGTCCGCCAGATCATTGAACGGGCCGATATAAACCGACGGCAGGGTATAAAAACAGTTTTATTTATTGATGAGATTCACCGGTTCAATAAAGCCCAGCAGGACGCCCTGCTGCATGCGGTGGAAAACGGTTCTCTGGCTCTGATCGGCGCCACAACCGAAAACCCGTCTTTTGAGGTTATCGCACCGCTGCTATCCCGCTGCCGGGTATTAAAACTGAACACTCTGTCTGATGAAAACCTGGAAAAGATACTGTCACGGGCATTAAAGCACGATATTGTACTTCAGAAAATCGGGATTACGTTGAAATCGGAGGCAAAGGAATTACTGATTCACACGGTAAACGGTGATGCCAGGAAACTGCTGAACGCCATTGATATCTGTCTGCAATTGACCGATGCTAAAGAAAAACAGAAATTCGTTATCGACCAGGACCTGATCCGGGAGGCGTTGCAGCAACGTAAGCAACTCTACGATAAAAAGGGAGACTATCATTACGATGTCATATCGGCGTTCATTAAAAGTGTGCGCGGCAGCGATCCCGATGCGGCCGTTTACTGGCTGGCCGTGATGCTTGAAAACGGGGAGGATCCGCTGTTTGTAGCCCGGCGTCTGATAATTCTTGCCAGTGAAGATATCGGCAATGCCAGCCCTCTCGCACTCAGCGTAGCCACTTCCGGATTACAGGCAGTGCATGCTATCGGAATGCCGGAAGCAGCAATTGTTCTGGCTCAGATAACGAACTATCTGGCAGCCTCACCGAAAAGTAATGCTTCGTATCTCTCTCTGAAACAGGCCCGGAGCCTCGTTAGAGATGGAGATTTACCGGTTGTTCCCCTGCACCTCAGAAATGCACCGACGAAGCTGATGAAAGCCATGGATTACGGCAAAGATTATCGATATCCTCATGATTTTCCCGAAAATTTTGTGGACGAACACTATTTCCCGGAAGGAATGTCGCCCCGCCGTTTTTACCAACCTAAGGACAACGGTTCTGAAAAATACATCCGGAAACGCTTATCCAGACTCTGGCCGAAACGGTATAAAAATCCAACCGATGTATAATTGATGATATTTCCGTAAAAGACCTGTCTGTCCGGGGAAAATGACAGCGGGTATTAATTTAAGAATATAATAAACAATAATTAAGACAATATTTTAATTTAACGTTTTAATACTTTCAAGGTTGTCGATAAAAAAGTTGAATTTTATTATGCAGGACTTGATTTTTATTACAACACCCCGTAACTTTAGGCGTTATTTATAACTATAGGGGGCATATAGATGAAAAGAAAAATTGTAAGAGTCGGCGCAAGTTTGTGTATATTATTGCCCAAAGATGTTATTAAGACCATGGAATGGGATTTTGGTGATCCGATTGACCTGATTCTGGACGAAGAGAACGAAAAAGTCATTCTGCGCAATCCTCGTGAAGAAGACGAAAAGCAAAAGACATATCTTGAGGAGTTTGCCAAATTTCACGAGGATTATAAAGATGTGCTTCTGGAAATTGACCCCGAAGAAGAGCTGGTGAGGTAATCATGAGAAGAAAAATCATACGAGTCGGTTCCAGCCGTGGTATTTTACTCCCCCGGGAAGTAACCAAGGCTATGCACTGGGAATTCGGAACGGAAATCGATCTGGATGTCAATACTGATCGTAAAGAAGTAACTCTTAAGACCATTAAGGTAAGTTTGCCGGATGATTACAACCTGGAACACTTAAGAGGCATTGAAGAGCAGCTGAATCTGCATGCCGATGTGTTGGGAGGTATCGATGACTGACAATCAAAAGAAAGAACTGAAACTACTCTGTTTTGTCAACTGGATGGTTGCCAGGAAATTCGACGATGACTTTGGGGTGCGCGATCTTGATTCATTGAAAAGCGTTGTGAATTTGCCGGGTAATGGTTCACTGACCTGCTTTTTGGGAGAACGGTTATCAAACCGTAAAGATCTTTATTCGCAATTAGGCTGGTTTGTATATTACATGATTAGCGGCGAACCCTTTATCAGCAAAAACCGATCCGTTGTTTTGCTAATGCTGATCTGGGCGCTGAATTACTACCGCCTGGAATTTGATGTTGAAGCATTGACCGATTTTATCATTATGCTGGATCCGTTAAAACAGGGCAACTCGGATATTTCCCTGTGGCTTTCCAACAACTGCCGTTAAAATTACCTTTTATTTGGTTTTAATAAAAAGACACTCCTGTCAGGGGTGTTTTTTGCTTTATTAGGGAGGTGAATATGCATATATCCGAAATAATTGATGCCGCCAGAGGAGCGGCGCCGGTTGACTTGCTGATCAGAAATGTTCAGATTGTGAATGTCCTGTCTGCCGAAATAATTAAAACGGATATGGCGGTTTTTCAGGGTAAAATTGTCGGATTCGGCGACTATGATGCCCGGGAAGTTTTAGACGGGGAGGGTTTTTTTCTGGCGCCCGGTCTGATCGACGGGCATGTCCATTTGGAAAGTTCAATGCTGAGCCCGGCAGAGTTTACCAAAGCCGTCGTCCCGCTGGGCACAACAACCGCTATCGCCGATCCCCATGAGATTGTCAATGTTATGGGAATGGACGGTTTGAAATACATGTTGGATGCCAGCGCTGACCTGCCGCTTGAGGTCTATTTTATGATACCTTCCTGTGTGCCGGCGACTCACCTGGAAACCTCCGGAGCGGTGGTGACCGCCGATGATATGCTATCGTGGATCTCCCATCCAAGAATCCTGGGCATCGGTGAAATGATGAATTTTCCGGGCGTGCTTTTCAGCGTTCCCGAGGTTTTAGACAAGCTGCAGATCGCCGGAAAAAAGGTGATTGACGGCCACGCGCCCCTGCTGCGAGGGAATGATCTGTCGGCATATATCAGCGCCGGCATTCGCTCGGACCACGAAAGCTCCGATATCGATGAGGCACGTGAAAAGTTGCAAAAGGGTATGTTTCTGATGATCAGGGACGGCTCGGCAGCGCGGAACCTGAAAGATCTTTTACCGTTGGTAACGCCGTTGAATTCGCGGAATTGCGGCTTTGTCACCGATGACCGTCACCCCGATTTCTTGCTGGATTTCGGACATATTGATTCAATGATTCGGGACGCAGTGGCTTTCGGCATCGATCCGATTGTTGCTTTGCAAATGGCCACTTTGAACACCGCCCGATATTTCGGTTTGAAGCACAAGGGCGCCATCGCACCGGGCTATGATGCGGATTTCATTCTTTTTGACGATTTTGAGAATTTCTCGGTAAAAAAAGTCTTCAAAAAGGGTTTGCCGGTTGCCGAAAACGGACAAATTATAAAGTTGGCTGATTCTACAAAAATAAATTTTCCCGGAACAGTGAATATCAGCGATATTGAATTAACCGATCTGCAGATTAAAGCAGCCGGAAAAAAGATCAATATAATTGATATTGTGCCAAATCAGTTACTGACGAAAAAACTTGTCACCGAAGGGCGAGTTGAAAATTCACTGATGGTAAGTGATACTGAGAGAGATATTCTGAAAATTGCGGTAATTGAGCGGCATCATGCCACGGGAAATATTGGCCTTGGTTTTGTGAGGGGAACCGGTTTGAAATGCGGCGCCTTTGCTACCACGGTTGCCCATGATTCTCACAATATAATCGTGGTTGGTGTTGATGACAAAGATATCCTTTTCGCGATACAGGAAATCCGCCGAATGAACGGCGGTCAGCTGGTGGTCAGTAATCAAAAGATACAGGCGGCGCTGCCTCTGCCCATTGCCGGTCTGATGAGCAACTTGCCGCTGTCGGAAGTTCGTGAATCGATGGATGCCCTGAATCATGCGGCCCGTGGGTTGGGCTGTCATCTGGAAAATCCGTTTATGACGCTATCTTTTCTGGCGCTTCCGGTGATTCCCGATCTGAAATTGACCGATAAGGGACTGGTGGACGTAAATAAATTTGATTTTATTCCGTTATTTGCCGATTAGCTTCTTTATTTGAAACTTTCGAAACGGTTCATTTCGACATTTTTTCGTGTGGTGAAGGGATCAAATATTTGCCCGTTCATCGTCAAATACACACCGTGCGGGAGGGTCTGCACCGCCGCTACGGCGCAACCGATATTAAATGCGGCGTCGCTGTTTTTAAAACGAGCCGGTTGCATGGAACCGGTCAGAACGATGGTTTTATTCTGAATAACAGATAATGTTCTGGCGGTGTCGACCATGGTGTCTGTTCCGTGCGTGATGACAATTTGTTCATGTGGGTCCTGTGAGATTTTTTCGAGAATCAGTTGCCGGTCGCTTTCGTTCATATCCAGACTGTCTTTTTGCATGAGAGATTCCGTTTCATAGTCAAAGGATACATTGGCCTCCTGCAGGACTTCAACGATTTTCGGATCGCCCACCTGGTATGTGCTCTTTTGATCGAAATAGATTTTATCGATAGTTCCGCCGACGGTGAATATTTTGATTGTGCTCATGAATAAATCCTTCTTATCATTCTACGGCGCTTAATTTAGTACTAAAACATTAATTCGGAAACATTTCATAATGTGACGGAATTGTTTAATTTACTGAAAATATGTGAGGCTGTTATTCTATGAAAATGGTATTGAAGTTTGTTTGGCTTGTATGCGTGAGTTGGGTTCTTCTGTGGGCTGCAGATGAACAGCAGTTTGCCGATCTGGGTGATTTTACACTTGAAAACGGTCAGATCATTAAAGACTGCCGAATCGGATACAGGATACTCGGCGAGATGAATCCGGAAAAATCGAATGTCATTCTGTACCCCACCTGGTTTGGCGGCACCAGTGAAGATGTGAGCAGTTTGGTCGGCCCGGGCAAGCTTGTCGATAATACCGATTTTTGTGTGATCATCGTAGATGCGCTGGGCAATGGCGTCTCATCCTCACCGTCGAACAGTAAGAAGCAACATAACGAGAAGTTCCCGGTTTTTTCCATCCATGACATGGTGGAAACCCAGTACAAACTGTTGAATGATGTGCTGGGAATTCGGCATCTCTATGGGATTATCGGCGGTTCCATGGGCAGTTTTCAGGTATTCGACTGGCTGGTGAGCTATCCGGATTTTGTGGATAAGGTCTTGCCCTATGTCTGCTCTCCGGCGCTTACGTCCTATGACTTGTTGCGGCAGCAGATGGAATTGGAAATCATCGAAACGGCCCGTGATGCCCATTGTTCCGAGCAGAAAATTCAGCGTCTTACCAATATATATACGGACCTCTTTGGGCGCACACCGGAATATGTCGTCGAAAAATATCCGCTCGATGAATTTGAAGAATATTTGGGTAATTTCGATCGCGCCCCGTCGAAACAATTTACCTCATGGAACAGAGCCGGTCAGATCAGAGCCATGCAGCAGCACAATATTTTTCGCCGCTTCG
>Ga0164318_10007367_pt1 | contig 10660 bp, 10 predicted proteins | sample GuaBasSedimGuay9_FD_113734 | JGI IMG/M metagenome (GOLD analysis project Ga0164318, IMG submission 113734) | Subseafloor sediment microbial communities from Guaymas Basin, Gulf of California, Mexico - Guay9, Core 4571-4, 0-3 cm | ecosystem: Environmental > Aquatic > Marine > Hydrothermal vents...
TAAAAAATGTTTGTTAATCATGATGCGGCCGCCGGGATTTGAACCCGGGATCACTGGCTCGGAAGGCCAGTGTCCTTCCAGGCTAGACGACGGCCGCCCATTTTAGAGTTGTGATTTTTGGTTATTTGAGTTTTTGCTCGGGTATTGTTAGATCTCGTAGCTTCTTCCTTTTTCGGGTAAAATCGCATCATAGCCGGCTTTTCTCGCAAATTCTGCTAGGTCTTTACATGAATCCGGCTCGCCGTGGATCACGAATATCTTGGCGTCGGGGTTAAATCGCTTTAAATATTCTCTTAGCTCGCTTCTCCCGGAGTGAGCGCTGAAGAGGAATTGCTCAACCTTGGCTCTCACCTTGACATCCACTCCGCCGTGGACCAGTTTTCCCTCCTCTAAGAGCCTCGCTCCAGGGGTTCCTGGGATCTGGAAGCTCACGAGGAATATGGCTGAATAGGGGTCCTCGGCGACTCTTTCTGCGTAGAATACCGCTGGGCCTCCTTTAAGCATTCCAGCCGGACTTATGATTACTCCAGGTCTCTCCGCAGCTCGCTTCCTCTTCCTCCTATCGGTTATTCTAGTTATATGTTTAGAGGCCGAGTATAGTAGCTGATACCCATCTATGTATTCGCGGTTTTCAAGGAATAGATCTAGGACTTTGACGGCCATACCATCTAGGGCTACGAAGTCTCTAAAGCTGTATGCTTCTAAGACGCACATGATCTCTTGAGATCGTGAGACCGCGAAAGCCGGGACCAAGACTCTTCCACCAGTCTCGACGACCTCTTTAACACTTGAGACAAATCTTCTCTCAAGTTCTCTCCTCTCAGGATGTTCTATGAGAGCATAGGTGGCCTCGGTGATCACCGCGTCGACGTCCTTTGGTCCAGGCTCTAGTCCTCTCAACAATCTCGTCTTCTTCAGGGAATAGTCTCCGGTATAGAGCACGCTCTTATCGGCGTTTATGAGGACTTGTAAACTTCCAGGAATATGGCCTGCATTTAGAAAGGTTATCTCAGCGTCTTTAACCTTGATGGTTTCCCCATATTCGACTCTAATCCCCCTTCTGAGAAGTTCCTCGACCTCGAGGACCTCATATGGGACATAATATCCGCTGAGCTTTAGAAAGTCTCTTAGTAGGAGGTCGCAGAGCTTAAAGGTCATGTCGGTGGCATAGATCTTAGCATCCCCATTAAGCATGAAGAGCGGAGCTGCTCCACTATGATCTAAATGCGCATGAGAGATTATCACCGCATCTAAGTCTTTTGTAGCTACATGAGCTGGAAAGAGGGGTTCAGGTTCCGAGAGCTTTACACCATAGTCTAGGAGTATTCGTGCTTCCCTAGTCTCAACTAGGATCGCGGCTCTGCCAACCTCGCCCATAGCTCCAAGGAATCTAAGCCTCAACCTGTATCACGCTCTACCCTACTTAGTTCTTGGATATCAGTTGACATGATAAAGATTATCCTTCAAGCTCTATTCACGTCCTTAATCGAATTCCGATAAGCCCCGCTAGGAATATCAGGACTCCTATGAGAATTACTCCCGCTCCGATCAGGTATGGATATAGGAGTTCCGGGCGATAGAGTATGAGGAAACCGAAGATAATCACCAAGACTCCGATCGAACATAGAGCTACTTGACCGAAGCTTCTCGGCAGGCTTATCACCGCTTTTGACGATTCAACCCTTTTACCTCTGAAAATTGCCATCAGGAGAAAGCCGACTCCCATCCCTATAGCTCCGCCAACATCAGGTCTTCCGAAGAGCAAGCCTATTCCTCCGCCTATGAACATGCATGCCACGAAGACGAGTCCTGAGATCTCCTTGCTCTTTTTCCCCTCCTCGCTCATTCCATTCAGTAGGACCTTAGGGATAGATATATCTCTTAATTTTTCGATCAATCCCAATCAATTAGGCTTGATTTTATCCCCGTTTCATGGAGAGCTTTGAGAAGTTTTAAAGCCAGTTCTTTTAGATGCTTTGATCTAGAACTTATTACATAAATTCTCTCATAGCCTCCGGCTTTGAGCTGCTCGATCATGAGTTCAGCTAAGTTCTCTGAAACGTCCTCGATCAAGGCTCTCGGATAATTTGTCTGGGAGAATGGGTAAGTGTACTTAAGCTGGTCTGGAACTAGGCCATAGGGAGTTCCATAATAGGCGATCTCAAAGACATCTTCTCCAACGATCCTCTTAAGCTTTTCAAAACCGATCTTCCTATTGAAGGGTATTAGGACTAGATGCTTTTCATGAGCTGATAGCTTGAAATAGTTCTCCATCAATCTTCTTCTTGCCCTTCTAATCCTCGGTCTCTTTAAGCTGAGTCTATCGAAGAGGTTTATTCCACGTCTACTCGATAAGGGTGTATGGTTCTCCATGAGCCTCAATAGATCTTCATTCTCCATAATCCATCTAAATGCCTGATAAAGTCTTGGATGACTTCTCGCCCTAATCTCAAGCAACTCCATTAACCTACCATCTCTAATCGCCTGCTTGATTTCGCGGATCTCCCTAAAGCATGCATAAAGGTTATGTGTGGCGATTAATCGAGTTCTCTCCTCTCTCTTCATTTCTCTAAGTTCAGTTGGGGTCATGTTCGAACAGATTGGGCAATTACATGGAAAATAATCAATTCTATCTATTCTAAGGGTTCCAGTTGAGGTGATGTATCTTTCATCTTTGGCGTATAGATAATAGCTCGCGGAGTCGAACATGTCCACTCCGAGGGCGACTATGAAGGGGAAGATCATGGGATGACCTGCTCCGAATAGATGTAATGGTCTTCCGAAGCCGACGACTACTCTAACAACGTAGATCATCTCGAATAATTTCTCAAATCTATAGCCTTCCATTAGGGGAGTCGGGCTTCCAAGAGCATAGAGATCAAAGTCCATTTCTTTCTCAATCTCAGCGCATCTCTGAAGTAAATCTAGATAGGTTCCGCCTTGAATCGGAGCTGCCCAAAGAGCTCTCCTAACACCCTTCTCTTTCAAGATATTCAAAGTTATCTCGATATTCTTTAAGGTCTTCTTAACGGACTCTTCAGCCTTCTTCTTCCCGCAGATTCCGGTCGGTATATCGAGTGGAACGGCAATATCGGTCCCAATTTCCTCTTCGAATAGGGCTATCTCTTCAGGGGTCGCCTCGACATCTCCATACTCTAAGACTTGATATCCGCCACTGTCGGTCATTATGACTCCGTCAAAATCCAGTATTCTATGGACTCCTTCCTCCAGCGCGCGCTCCCTAAGCCTCTTAAAGATTATATACGCATTCGTTATCACGGCTTCAGCCCCTAAGTTTTCTTTCATCCACTTGGCCGAGATGGACTGAGTTACGGGGTTTATTACCGGGAGGAATAACGGGGTTTCAGCTTGCTTGCCTTTGACTTTGAGTCTTCCAATTCTACCGAGTAGATCCTCGGCTAAGACCTCGAACATGCCTCAATCAACCTCTTAGAAAAGCATTTAACAAATCTTCCCGAAAAACGGGTTAAGACTAATTAAGTTGATGGATTTGAATGGCTTAGGAGCGAGTTGATGGAGACCGAGATCGTATTTGAACCAGGCTTGAAGGACTTCAAAGCGCCAGGAGCCATTCTAATCGAGGGACTTCCGGGAGTAGGTTTAGTGGCTAAGGGTGCGGTCGCCTATCTACTTGAGAGCCTCGGCGGAAAAAGAATCTGCAGATTCTATTCACCATATTTCCCAACAGCCGGATATATTAGAGATGGTAGGCTTATCCCAAGCTTCGCAGACCTATATTTCGTTGAGAGTCCAAAACCCTTACTCCTTCTATATGGGAACTCTCAGCCGTCATCCTATTACGGGCAACATGAATTCTGTGATAAGGTTCTAAAAGTAAGCTTAGAGATGGGGGCGAACTTCATTTTAACTCTCGGAGGATACGGTAAAGAGGATGTCTCGGAGGAGAGAAGAATTTACGTATCTTCAACGAGACGTGAAATAATTAAGTTGGCATTAGAGCGGATTGATGCAGAGGTATATGATGGACAGATAATAGGTGCCGCCGGGCTTTTGATAACTCTCGCAGGAGACTTGGGAATAGATAATCTCTCGGTATTGGTTGAAGCTGGTGGAACCACACCCGACTTCTACTCGGTTCGCAGGGCATTAGAATCGGTCAATAAGCTCCTAGATCTGGGATTAGAGATCGGGGATATATACTCGATCTCAAAAACCTATGTAAACGCGGTTCAACGTTTTGAATCATAATTTGAAGAGGTGCAAAGAATGAGTAAGACTTCGGCGAGATCTCGTGGAATATATCTTGAGACCTTTTTTGGAACGGCCGAAGTAGGCTTATTCGCGGTCCCAACCGAGAATATATGCCTAATTCCTCCGAGGCTTAAGCTTAGGCAGAGGAAGCTCATCCAAGAAGTTCTCGGAGTGAAGGTGATCCCAACAACCCTCGCCGGCTCGATACTCTTATCACCTATGGCTACAGGGAATAGCAATGGCCTGATCTTATCCAAGATGGTTTTAGATGAAGAGGTAGAGAAGATAAAGAAGTCTGCCGGCGATATCAATATAGAGCTTTTGGAGAGCAAGTATACGGCGGTTGGAAATCTCATTTTGGTGAATGATAGGGCGGCTCTCATAAGCACAATTCTCCCGAAAAAAGCTGAGAAGCTTATTCAAGACACTCTTGGGGTCGAGGTGATTAGAGGTAGGATAGCAAATAGAAGCTATGTCGGATCGTTGGCGATAGTGACGAATGAGGGTGGACTCGTATATGCCGGAGTATCGGAAGATGAGGAGAAATGGCTGAGCGAGATCTTCAAGGTAACCCTTCTCCCAGGAACCGTTAACGATGGAGTGAAGTTCGTTAGAAGCGGAATCATAGCGAACAGTAAGGGAGCGATCATAGGATCCGTTACGACGGGTCCGGAGATGATGACGATATCGAGGGCGCTTGGAGTCTAGAGATATAGTTGGATGTGTGGTACCCCTCCAACCTTTATGACCGCCTTCTCTACTATGAAGCCCTTTTTCACGGCGTATGAGATAGCCTTTTCGCCGAGCATGTTCACGATCGTCGCCTGCTTGAGATATTTATCGAGATCGTCTCTCGCTATCAGGACTCCTCCATAGAAAGATTGGCTGACCTCGATCGAGAACTGTTCATTTAGCTTAAGTCTCTTGCCTAACAGTTCCTCATCGCATACGGCGAGAATGGTCTCGCCGGTCTTTGAGTGATGTAACTTGATCCAGAAGCGGTCGGCCATCTCTCAGTCCCCGCTCAGCGACCCTCGATAATCGTTGGATGGACTCAGATATAAGTGAATTTTTCGGAAATGTTCAAGTCCTATGGCTCTCAATCTAAATATGTTAATGAGGCGGTGATGTTGGGATGAAGGAAGCGCTCATGAACAAGATCGCTGGAGAGATAATCTTATCACTAAATCCTGGAACCGTGATGAGGAAATGGAGAACCCTATTCAACCTCACACAAAGCGAGGTAGCGAGACTGATGGGAATCTCATCCTCGGTTCTAAGCGACTATGAGAATAATAGGAGGAAATCTCCTGGAACGAATTTCGTCAGGAGATTTGTAGAGGCCTTGATCGAGGCGGATATGAGGAAGGGTGGAGCGAATGTCAGGAGATACTCATTGCTCCACAGAGACCTGAGTTCAGCGGTCATAGATATGGCCGAGTTTGATTCTCCGAGAAGCGTTGAGGAGATGATAGAACTACTCGATGCGGAGATCTTGGTGGGGGAGAAGTGGAGGGATTCTCCGCTCTATGGATACACCGTAATAGATAGCTTAAAGGCGATAAGATATCTGGAAGCCCTCGACTTCCTATATCTCTTCGGAAGAAATCCCATGAGAGCCATGATATTCACGGGAGTGAGTAGGGGAAGGTCTCCGATGGTCGCTGCAAGACTATATCCGGTGAAACCTAAGGTGATAGTGATTCATGGGCCAATAGACAAGGATCATGTGGATTCGCTTGCAATCGAGCTGGCGAGACTTGAGGATATATGCTTCGCTTTAAGCAGGGCCGGGAGCGTCGATGAATTGGTTGAGAAGCTTAGAAGACTTCAGGAATGATCCCTTAATACGAGTCCAAACAATCTTTATCCATGAACCCCGTCAAGGACATAAAACTATGGCCCAGGATGAGAGTCTCAGAACTATTGGATCAGTTTGAGGAGTCCGGGGGATTCGGTGCAAGATATCTCGGAATGGCTTCAAGAATTCTCTTGGAGATGCTAAGAGATGAGGAATGCTTTAGATTTCTATCGTTTGTAGCCGCCCCGATCGCGACCGGGTTCAGGGGCGTTGTGGCCGAGGCGGTTAAGCGGAAGCTGTTTCATGCAATCATAACGACGTGCGGGGCACTTGACCATGATATAGCGAGGTCTCTCAGTGAATACTATAATGGAAACTTCAGACTCGATGATGGAGAGCTTAGAAGAGATGGATATCATAGACTTGGAAGTGTGGTAATTCCGCTCGAATCCTATGGCCCGACGATCGAGAAATTCGTCCAAGAATGTTTGGAAGAAGCTTATTCAAGCGGTGTTAGGGAGGTTGGAAGCTACGAGATTTCAAGGATATTGGGCGAGAAGCTTGAAGATGAGAACAGCATACTCTACTTGGCCGCGAGAAATGGAGTGGAGATATTCGTCCCGGGAATCATGGATGGAGCCGTTGGAACTCAGCTCTGGCTATTCCAGCAGAGAAAGAGAGACTTCAAGCTAAATCTATTCAGAGATTCTGAAAGATTATCTGAGATCGTGTTCAAGGCCAAGAGAACTGGAGCCATTATGATCGGCGGAGGAATATCAAAGCACCATACTCTTTGGTGGAATCAATTTAAAGATGGATTGGATTACGCGATCTATATCACGACGGCATGCGAATATGATGGAAGCTTAAGCGGAGCACTGGTCAGTGAAGCTGTTTCATGGGGCAAGGTTAAGCTCGAGGCAAAGAAGGTAACTGTTCACGGTGATGCCACGATAGTATTCCCAATCCTTTTAGCATCGGTTCTCGACAAACTTTAAGAGATCCCTACCTGTTCATTATCCGCTGTTCCCTGACGAACTGTAGGTGGAGGATTCCATTGACATAGGATCTCTTCAAGATCTTAACCGGATACGGTAGCTTGATGGTCTTCTTAAATCCCTTTCCACCCCTTATCAGGAGCTTCTTACCTAAGATCTTGACGGAGACCTCCTCTTCAGGACCTGGGACTTGAGCTGTGAGGATAAGTAAGTCTCCATTCTCAACTAATTCAAGCGGATATTCGATCTTCGGCCTATAGGTCTTTAATGCCTTCTTAACCTCCTTAGACCAATAGAGTCCGAGTAAGACTATAATGCCTATTAAGATCAGTCCTAGAATTCCTCTTCCAAGTCTCAGCATTAGGGAGAAGAGTATGAGTAATAGTAGGATTGCGAGGATTCCTAGGATAAGCTTCGAGGCTTCCTCGACGTGATCTTCTCCCTTCACCCTTCCCCAATAGTCTCGGTTCCCAGGGATCTTTTAAGAATTAACCGCTTAAGATCCTGATGTAATGTAATTCTACGACCCCCTTCTCCGAGAATATGGAGCCCACGTTAACCGTGTTATTGAGTCTCCAGACCAATACTCTATCCAATCCCTTTCCAAGAACCCACGAGTTTATGAATCTGCTTAAATTCTCTCTGAGAAGCTCAGGAGACCTATAAGTAATGTTTTCCTCCACGAAGATTAGATTCGCGTTTATCTTCTCCGGATAGACGATCCTGAGCTTGAAGTCTCTCAAGATGCTTATAGTGAGATTGTAGAGGTCTACTCTGGCGATTGTGGGTGCAACGCCACTTAGGCTTTTCAAAAACGAGTTAAAGGATTCTTCAGGCGTGGATCCCAAGCCTATAAAGTATTTTCCCGTGAACTCGGCGCCGACCGTAGCTATAGTTCCGAGCTGGGCAACCACACCTCCGGCGGGTGATGTATAGACTGGGATCACGTAGACAAGGTAGTCTCCTATTTGATAGAGGATGGTTTCGCCTATTCTGGGATTCTCTAGGAGGGTTCTGAGCTTTCTGAACTCCGCGAATCTCTCTAACGCCTCTCTAGCGGCAGATGGCCCCAGAAGTTTCACCTCAGATCCTATTGGAACCTTATAGAAGACTTTTCCCCCAAGATTTGGATAATCGTTCCTGACGACCATGAATCCAGCTAGATTTCTTCCAGGAGAACCTCTCAGCTGAAGCGATAGGAGTCCAATGAACTCCGGTCTTTCAAATCTAGGAGGCTGAGCAATTATATAATATACATGGACCCCCTTGGGTATCTCATAGAATTCTCTCGCTTGGATATAGGTCGCCGGATCTTCAACATGATATATGTTGAACATCTCGACTTGATATTCAAAGACTTCTTCGGGGAATCTCGCTTGATGTTTGAGCCAATCTGGAAATTCTTCGATTAACAGGTCTGGATAAGCATTCTTTATGAGCTTGCTGATGAAGTCATCCTCAACTATCAATAACCTTATTTCTCCATCATAGACATCTATCAAGGAGTAACCTATGAATCGGACGAGTTCATGATCCTTACTCCATGGAACCCTACTAGCATCGAGTCTAATTATCAGCGGCATGAGCCAATAGGTTCTATTCCCATCAGTTACTGGAAACATGTCAACATACGATCCTCTCCAGATATACGTGAAGTAGGGGAGGATTAGCTCCAGTCTATCGTACACGTCTCGATATCTGAGTATCCTAACCTGTTTATCGGGATATGATAGGAAGAAGGTAACGTCGAAGAACCAGGTCATCGGAGGTGGCACGATCACTCCTCCCTTTCCACGATAGCTGACCCCGGTCACCTCATCGCTCTTCTCTTTTCCCATGATTATCGCGGCCCACGTGGTGTCAAATAATCCTCCTTCACCGTAATAGATCCTCCTCTGCTTGAAGAATATCGATGGATTTATTATTGTTCCATTATTCGCATCGAGTAATAAGAATCCGCTGGGAACATGAGTATATACGAGGTGCTCGTTATACCAGATGTCGGCAGGAGGAATCCCGCTTGGCAGAACCGGTTTCATGGATGCGCTCCAATAGAGCCTGTTCCTGAACCGCAGGATATCGGAGTCTTCAAAGTCTATATACGGTATCAGACCTATTTCTGGCTTAAGCTTTGTGAAGGCCGCATCCCAGTCCCAGAGCCTAACCGTTTGGAGATCTCTGTAAATCCTTGAGAGCTGTGAGGAGTTTAGCGTATTGGTTTTCGCGGTAAAATTATAGATAAATGTTTTAACATCATCTATATCTGCGAGATACCTGTTTACGGTTATCTCCTGCTTGACATATGGGCCGAGCCACTCGACTTTCCTAGCATCCGCTATACTGTTTTGGATTGACGTTACCGCGAATATCGTTAACAGTATTAGGATTATTGCTCCAGCCTTAATGGTATATGCATAGATGAATCCGGTCTTGGTCTTGTCGAGATATACGAATACGATCATTATCGCGGAGATGATGAATGCCCCGATTATGAATATCCTGGTGTTATAGTCTATGTAGCTTGGGAAGAATAAGTTAAACCCAGTCCATGCAACTCCTACTGCTATTAATGCTTCGATGGTTTCTATTGGGATCCTGAGGAGTCCCGTTCTCAAATAATTCACAATCGATTCTGAGGTCGCCTTGATGAGCATAGTCAAACCAACCAAGAGTATCAGTCTGAGTCCAAATGCCGAGAGAAGCGGTGGAAGCAGTATCGTCAAGGCTGGAGTTGAAGATATCACGATCATCGCCGGAGTTACATCATTAATGTTTATCGGAAGGAATGATAGACTCATCACCCTCGGTATATTATTCAACCCGAAATCGACTCCACTTAAGGCGGCGAGGACCCCCATTCCGAATATACTGTTTGAGAGCAGTAAGGTTCCGATTAAGGTCTTCGTAGCCTGCCATGCCAAAAACTTGCCGGGGCTCATCTGATATGCTGAATAGTCGAGATCCCTCAGCTCGATATATCCAGCTCTGCGATAAAATTTTATGAATAACTTGAGAAACCAAAACGTCAGCGAGTTTCTCTTCTTAAGATTAAATCTGAAAAACGCTATGAAGGATAGTATGAGTCCGCCGATCAGGGAGAAATAGAATGGTCTTACGAATAAGTCTCCGAACTCCCAGAGATTTAGAGTGAACCAGACGCTTTGAGATATGGAGACTATGATCATGATTATAGCTAGGATCGCTATGAGAACATATGAAAGCGGTCTTCTTGAACTTCTACGCCGCAACTCGGACACCAACCCCTACGGATATTTTACTTCTTAAACGGTTTAGCATCCTTCCAGAGATAATCGAAATATACTTTGGCTATTCTCGCGAGGGCTACGTGATCCGACCAAATCGCGATGCTGGGGGCTTCACCCTCTTCAGCTGCCAGAATTATTATTGCCTCTTTCGAGTCCGAGATCGCTCCTCCGCCGAACATCTGATCTCTAAACCTGATCTCCGCTATTCCTTCAAGTTTTTTAGCGATATTCAGGTCGCATGAGCTCGATAACATGACCTTGATTTTACCACCTTTATTAGCTATCAAAGCCAATGAAGGGAAGATAAGGTTCAGGAGCTCTTCATTCATCCATGGAGCGGCTACCTGCAATTCGCTTTCACA
>Ga0164318_10007368_pt1 | contig 10659 bp, 19 predicted proteins | sample GuaBasSedimGuay9_FD_113734 | JGI IMG/M metagenome (GOLD analysis project Ga0164318, IMG submission 113734) | Subseafloor sediment microbial communities from Guaymas Basin, Gulf of California, Mexico - Guay9, Core 4571-4, 0-3 cm | ecosystem: Environmental > Aquatic > Marine > Hydrothermal vents...
GCCTTGAATGATGAAGAGAAGATCGCAAAACTCCTGATGGACGGAGATAAAGACCGGATGATTCCACTGGTAGAAGCCGCACGTCATGCCATTGCCCCTGAACGCATTGTTAATGAGATTTTAATCGACGCCATGAAAGTAGTCGGCCAACTGTTCGGCTCCGGTCAGATGCAGCTGCCCTTTGTTTTACAGAGTGCAGAAACAATGAAAACGACTGTTGATCATCTAAACCCTTACCTGCCTAAACAGGAGAAAGCCGTCGATACTACGCTTATTCTTGGCACCGTTAAAGGCGATGTGCATGATGTCGGTAAAAACCTTGTGGACATTATTTTGAGTAATAACGGCTACAAAGTTGTTAACCTTGGCATTAAGGTTGATCTGGATAATTTTGTCAAAACCTTAAAAGAGTCCAATGCGCAAGCCATCGGGATGAGCGGTCTGCTGGTGAAATCGACACAGGTGATGAAAGAGAATCTCGAAGCGATGAAAGAGGCTGGAATCACGGTGCCTATTTTACTGGGCGGTGCGGCACTGACACGTACTTTCATTAATGATTTTTGCCGCCCTTTTTATGATGGGCCGATTTTCTACTGTAAAGACGCTTTTGACGGGGTCACGGCTATGAGCCGCATTGAAGCCGAAAATTTTGATACGGATCTGCATGGCAAAGAGGGCATAGAAAAACCTCAAAAAGAGAAAAAAGAGGTCATTATTCCTCCGTTTAAAGCGCTTAAAATGCCATCACGAGAGGTTAATGTTCCGACACCGCCGTTTTGGGGGCGCCGTGAAATTAAATTTACTCCGGCTATGATTGAGATGGTATTTGAGTGGATTAACCATAAAATTCTCTTTAAATCACGATGGGGATACAGCTCTAAGGGGATGAGTAAAGAGGAGTATGAGACACAGCTCGAAACAGTCGTCTGGCCAGCATACGAAAAACTAAAACAGCGTTTTATCGATGAAAAGCTATTTGAGCCTACAGTACTATACGGTTACTGGCCGGTACGTTCAGATGACAACAGTCTGCTTGTGTTTGATGAGCAGGAGGGGTGGGCATCTGAAAAAGATGTCAACTCTGAACGTCTTGAAGATGTCATCGGCCGCGCAGAACAGGTATTTACTTTTCCACGCCAGCGTAAACAGCCTCATCGAGCTATCAGTGATTTTTTCCATAACGATCGGCATGATGTACTGGCATTAAGCTGTGTCAGTGCAGGCAGTAAGCTCAGTGAGATTGAACGTGAAATTTATGAAGCGGGCAACTATACGGAGTATTATCAATTCCACGGTCTGGGAGTTGAACTAGCAGAAGCCTTGGCAGAGATTGCGCATAAGCAGATACGTCTTGACCTTAATATCTCTGAAGGTGAAGGCTCAAAACTAGGTGATGTTCAGATGAATAAGTATCAAGGTTCACGCTACTCATTTGGTTACGCCGCCTGTCCTGATTTGGAGCTCAACCGTCCACTTTTCGATCTACTCAAACCTGAAGAGTTTGGCATAGAACTCAGTGAAACATTTCAAATTCATCCGGAGCAGTCAACGTCGGCACTGGTAGTGTATCATCCTAATGCAACTTACTACAATGTATAGGTATCTTTTTTAATCGTTCTGATATGAAAATCTTTTTTTTACTACTCATCATCTCTCTTCAAGTGCACTGTGATGATGAGAGTATTGCAAAAAAAGCCTATCAGGCAAATATAAATGCACTCATGATCTTTACCTCTCAAGATGGCTTAAATACAGGACACTATCGCTTTACAAAGATTGGTGTAGAAATGGACATCTACCATCTGCCGTTTCTTTATCATCTTAAATCAAGCTATGAAAATATAAACTTTTTTGTGATGGGTAATATTGGCTACAGTAGAACAAAGCTTGATGATAATTTTCTACGTCCTGTACCTCACGAAACTCCTGTAACACTTAACTATCAGAATCAACTACGTACCTATACAGGGGGGCTTGGAATCGGCATACGCTATCACAACGATTATGGCTTTAATATTTTAACTGGAATTGAAATGATCTACTCTCGTACAGGGATCAAAGTACTTAGTGCTGATGATGATCTCGGAGATGCTATCAAAGATTTTTTTGATGGAAATTATAATAATAATCTGACCTACAAATTCTTACTCTCATTTGAATACCGCAAGGAGTACAGAGGATTTCATCCTTACGCCGTTCTTAACTATAAACTTTATGAGACAAAAACCGACTTCTCACTAGATGAATTAATGACATTTTCAACGCAAGCTAGTGTATCTACATTTGGCTTTGGTACTGAAACACCACACTTGTATGATTACAAAGATATGTACTTGACACTCGAAGGCTATCTTTATGGTCATTACCTTAGTGGTGATATTACAAATATTTCTGGTTTTGATACCTATTATACCTTTGGAGTAGTTGCTTATTGGAATACACCTCAAAGAATCAATTGGGCTGAACGTTTTTTTCTTGAAGCGAGCACAGTTAATTCAACTGGTCTTGAAGGCTATAATGTAGGGATAGGTTTTACTGTAGATTTTTAACGTAAGAAGAAGCGATGCAGTCGAATTAGACTACATCGCTATGCTACTTATTTGTAGCGATAAGTAATTCGCCCCTTATCAAGGCTATAGGGAGTAAGTTCGAGTTTAACACGATCACTCGGTAAAATTTTAATATAATGCATACGCATTTTACCGGCAATGTGGCACAAGACCACATGAGAATTATCAAGCTCTACACGAAATGTTGCATTCGGCAGTGCTTCAACTACGGTACCATCAACCTCAATGACATCAGTTTTAGCCATAATGTATCCTTTACACTTTTGAAAGTATTTCTGCTCTGCCGTTTATTACAGCAACAGTATGTTCATAATGAGAACCACGTAATCCGTCTGAACTGACTACATCCCATTTATTCTCTAAAATAACCGCCTGATCTTCTTTTTGACAGATCATCGGTTCAAGACAAAAAACCATCCCATTTTTAATTTTCGGACCCGATTTAGGGTTAGACCCTTCAAGATAATTTGGAATTTCAGGTTCTTCATGGGGCTTTCTACCGATCCCATGACCGCAAAAGCCACGCAAAGGTACAAACCCACGTGAGAGGATAAACTGCTCGATCTCATGCGTAAGCTCTTTAAAACGCATTCCAGTTTTGATAATATCAATCGCATAATAGAGTGTATCTTTCGCGCAAGCAATCAGTGCTTCATCCTCAACCGTTAGTTTTCCAACCGCTACAGAAATAGCTGCATCACCAAAGTAACCGTCTAATTCGGTACCGATATCGTAACCGATTACATCACCTTCTTGAAGTCTATAATCGCTAGGAATACCATGAATAATCACCTCATTAAGCGAGGTGCAGACTGCATTTGGAAAGCCGTAAAGGCCTTTGAAAGAGGGTTTGGCACCATGACTTAAAACATAAGCTTCAGCCATAACGTCAAGTTCCTTGAGGCTCATACCAACTTTGGTATTTTCCTCAAGAAGTTTAAGTGCGCCGGCAACAATTTTGTTAGCGGCGCGAAGTTTTTCTATCTCTTGCGGTTTGCGAAGCGCAATGGCCATTTTTATAGACCAACCGCGCTAAGAGTTTCATACTTGCTCATATAGATCTGAGCTTCAATTTTACGCATTGTATCAAGTGCGACTTGAACCACAATCAGTACTGCCGTACCTCCGAAGAAGAACGGTACACCGATCCCCTTCATGATGATCCAAGGTAACGTTGCAACAAGTCCGAGGTAGATTGCACCCGTAAATGTTAAACGACTTGCTACTTCATTTAAGAACTCAGCGGTATGCACACCCGGACGAACACCTGGAATGAAGCCGCCTTGACGTTTTAGGTTGTCTGAAATATCTTTTGCATTAAAGACAATCGATGCATAAAAGAATGCAAAGAAGACCACAAACAAAAAGGTCAGTACATTAAAGAAGTAGCTGTTTGGATTCAAATAATCCGCCACTGCCTGAATATACGGGTTTGTACTTGATGAGAGTATTGTCATCGGGAACATCAAAATCGCTGAGGCAAAGATAACCGGAATAACACCAGATAGATTCACTTTAATCGGAATATAGTTCATCACACGTTTGTTCTGGTTTTGCATCATCGTCTTTTTGGCATAGGTTACCGGTACGCGCCGTTCACCAAGCTCAACATAGATAATAACGCCAACCGTCGCCAGTATGAGGACTAAAATAGCGATCAGAGTAATAAAACTCATGGCACCGGTATTTATCATTGTTACCGTCTGACCAATCGCACTCGGAATTGCCGAAACAATACCTGCAAAGATAATCAAAGAGATACCGTTACCGATACCATTTTGTGTAATCTGCTCACCAATCCACATTAACAACATTGTTCCGGCAAGCATCGATACCGCTGCAACAAGTATGAATGTGTTGTGATCGACTAAAATAGCACTTGAACCGTCTTTACCTGTCAATGACTGTAGACCAATACTCACACCAATTGCTTGTACGATGGTAATTGCAATCGTTGCATAACGAATGATCTGCATATATTTCACCATGCCATCACGCTCTTTTTTCATCTGACCAAGATTTGGGAATGTCGCTGCAAGCAGTTCCATAATAATCGAAGCCGTGATATAAGGCATAATACCAAGGGAGATAACAGAGAGTCGCTCAACTGCATTACCACTGAACATGTTCATAAGACCAAGAGCATCGCTGGAGTGTGAATCAAAGAATGAGGCGATGACGGCAGTGTCAACACCCGGTACCGGCACATAGGCCAGTAAGCGGTAGAGAAAGAGAAAACCGATCGTAATTAAGATCTTGTTTACTAATTGCTGGTTCATCTATTTGCCAGTAGTAGTAACGTTTTCGTCTTTAATTTTTGACGCTAAATCTGAAGCAGATTTACCGACAAGTTTTACAGCTGTGACAGACTTGCCAAGCTTATGCACGCCAGCAATTGTTTCAAGCGTAATCTCATCAAGCTCTGCAATCACTTTAATACGTTCTACATTAATCACGTATGGTTTGACATTATGTGAAAAGAAACCAATCTTCGGAAGACGTTTCGCCAATGGCATCTGACCACCCTCAAAGTTACGTTTACGTTTGTAACCCGAACGAGATTTTTGACCCTTTTGACCGCGTGCCGCTGTCTTACCCGTTCCCGAGCCTTGACCACGACCAACACGCTTACGGTTCTGTGTTGAACCCTCAGCCGGTGTTAAATTTTCAATACCCATGGCTTATCCTTTCATCCGTGCAAGTGCTTCAACAGTAGCACGTACAACGGTTGCTGGATTGTTTGAGCCAATAGACTTAGTCAGAATATCCTGAATACCTGCAAGCTCAAGTACCGGACGCAATGCACCACCCGCAATGACACCCGTACCTTCAGATGCCGGCTTCAATAGAATACGACTTGCATTATACTTATGCTCGATATCGTGTGCAATTGTTGTGCCCTTAATCTTAACATCAGTAAGATTTTTGAACGCATTATCAACCGCTTTACGAATAGCGTCTGGAACCTCTTTTGCTTTACCCATACCGTAGCCGACAGTACCATTCTTGTTACCGACAACAACCAGTGCAGTAAAACGAAAACGGCGTCCACCTTTTACAACTTTAGTTACACGACCGATGTTAACGATCGACTCTTCAAAATCTTCTCTATTAATAGCTTCCATCAATCGCTCCTTAAAACTTAATTTCATTCGCACGGATTGCATCAGCAAACGCTTTTACAACGCCATGGTACTGATAACCGTTACGATCAAATAAGATCTGACTAATACCAGCTTCTTTAAGTTTCACAGCAAATGCTTCACCTAATTTTGCGGCATCTTCTCTATTTGCTTTTAACTCTAATGCTCTAGAGTTAATTGAAGCCAATGTTACCGCCGCAGCATCATCTATCGCCTGTGCACTTAGGTAGCGGTTAGAACGAAAGACAGAAACACGTGGCAGTGCAGCTGAACCTGTGATTTTCGCACGGATACGACGCTTTCGTTGAATACGTTTTGCAGCTTTTGCTTTTGTTGTTTTTAAATTCATCTTATCGCCCCTTATTTACCAGCAGTTTTACCGGCTTTACGCACGATATGCTCTTCCATATATTTAACACCTTTACCCTTGTAAGGCTCAGGAGGACGGAATGCACGGATCTCAGCAGCAGCTTGACCAACCTTTTGGTTATCATTGCCTTTGATGGTAATAACATTTTTCTCAACACTCATCTCAAGTCCATCAACAATATTATAGTTGATGTCATGTGAATGACCAAGTTGAAGATTAAGTACTTTCCCCTTAACAGCGGCACGGTAACCAACACCGTTGATTTCAAGCTGCTTAGAGAAGCCTTTTGTCAAACCAGTGATGATGTTAGCAGCTAAGGCACGGTAAGTTCCCCAAAATGCACGATCCTGACGATCATCAGAGTTTGTACTAAATGTCAATGTTTGACCATCAACATTGGTACCAACATTTCCTTTTGTATCTAGTGTACGTGTCGCTTTACCTTTAGTAAAAGTAACGATATCACCGTCAACTTTCATGGCAATATCAGCTGGAGCTACAACAGGTTTTTTTCCAATACGTGACATATTATCTACCCCCTACCAAACTGTACACATGACTTCGCCGCCAATGCCAAGCTCGAAAGCTTTATCATTAGCGAGGACGCCTTTAGATGTAGATACAATGATCGTACCGTAACCGTTTTTGAAACGTTTGATGTCAGCTGCTGGCTTATAAACACGACGACCCGGCTTTGAAACACGTTTCATCTCATTGATAACCGTTTTACCATTTTCATCATACTTTAATACAACGTTAATTGTTTTCTTTACGCCATCTTCAATCACGTTAAAACTTTCAACGTAACCTTTGTCAGCTAAAATATCAACCATCGCTTCTACTGATTTTGAATGAACCAAAGTAGTTACATCCAACTTACGCATTGCTGCATTACGAATACGTGTCAACGAATCCGAAATTAAATCATTAATCATTTATTTTTTCCTTCATTGCTAGATGCATAAAACGCATCTGCTACTGTCAGTAGTTTCGACTCGGTATTACCAAGAAGACTTTCTAACACCTGGGATTAAACCTTCATTAGCCATTTTACGAAAACATACACGGCAAATACCGAAATCACGAAGAACAGAGTGTGGACGACCACAGATCTGACAACGCGTATAAGCACGAACTTTAAATTTAGGTTCGCGCTTCTGTTTAGCGATCATAGATTTCTTAGCCATTATCTCTTCCTTTTGCAAACGGCATACCAAACGCTTCAAGAAGTGCGAATGCCTCTTTGTCACTATCTGTAGTAGTAACCATAGTGATATTCATACCGTGAATTTGCATGATTGAATCATAATCAACTTCAGGGAAGATCAACTGCTCAGTCAGACCGAAGTTATAGTTACCACGACCATCAAAACCATTACGTGGTGTACCACGAAAGTCTTTTACACGCGGAAGAGCAATTGAAATCAAACGATCCATAAATTCATACATTTTAGCACCGCGCAGTGTTACTTTAACACCGACTGGCATACCTTCACGTACTTTAAAACCTGCAACAGATTTTTTTGCAGAAACAACCGTAGCATGTTGACCAGCAAGAGCACTTATTGTATCTTGGATATTTTGGATAAGCTTGTTATCTTTCATAGCAAAACCCGTTCCGACAGAGATAACAACTTTTTCCATTGCAGGAATCTGCATAGCATTTTTGATCTCTAACGTCTCTTGAAGCTGTGGCTTCATTGCAAGATATTTCTCTTTAAAACGTGTCATGAATTATGCCTCCACTTTACGGACATTTGATGCATCAATCGGCATCTCTTTGTTAATAAATCCGCCTTTTGTATTCTCTTCTGTCGGCTTAATGCTCTTTTTAGCAACCTTAACGCCTTGAACAATTACTTTATTCTTCTTAGGCATAACCTGAAGAACTTCTGCTTTTGTCCCTTTATCGTCACCAGCGATGATCTCTACTGTATCACCTTTTTTATAGTTAAACTTTGCCATTATACAACCTCCGGAGCCAGAGATACGATTTTCATAAAACCTGCATAACGTACTTCACGGCTGATTGGGCCAAAAATACGTGTACCGATAGGCTCTTTTTTCGCATCAAGAATTACCGCTGCATTATCATCGAAACGTATCAATGAACCATTCTCACGGTGCACCTCTTTTTTCGTACGAACAACAACTGCTTTAACAACCTGACCTTTTTTAACTTTACCTGTTGGTACCGCTTTTTTAACAGAAGCAACAATAACGTCACCTACTGAAGCATAGCGGCGTTTTGATCCACCAAGTACTTTAATACACATGATCTCTTTTGCACCTGTGTTATCTGCAACATTTAAACGTGTAAAACTCTGAATCATTACTCAGCTCCTTTTACCACGTTTTTAAGTCTGAAAGATTTAGTTTTAGAAATAGGACGACATTCAACTGCCACTACCTCGTCACCAACTTTCAAACTGTTATTCTCATCATGAATGAGATATTTTTTGAAACGTTTGACAACTTTATGGTAACGTGGGTGCATTACACGGCGCTCAACAACAATACTTGCTGTTTTGTCACCTGAAATTTTTACGACGGAACCTTGGATTTCACGTTTATGTGTCATTGTGATCGATCCTCACTTCACCGCGCTAAGCGCAGTGTTAATACGAGCAATATCTTTTTTAGCGTCACGAAGTTCGCTTGTATTAGTTAATTGCATCATTTTTTGCTTAATCTTCAAAGTAAAAAGCTCAGTTTTTTTCTCTTTGAGCATTCCCTGAAGTTCCGCTGCTGTTTTTTCTGCTAAATCAGAATATTTCATTGCTCATCTCCGCAGTAATAATTTTCGTTTTGAATGGGAGTTTATGCATTGCAAGCAGTAGTGCTTCACGTGCAACAGTCTCTTCAATTCCTGCCATTTCAAAAATGATTCGGCCAGGTTTGATATTCATAACCCACTGATCTACAGCACCCTTACCTTTACCCATACGTACTTCAAGTGGCTTGGCAGTAAGAGGCTTGTCAGGAAAGACACGAATCCAGAGCTTACCTTGACGTTTAATGTGACGTGTCGCAGAAATACGCGCTGCTTCGATTTGGCGAGAGTTAATACGTCCCGCTTCCGTCGCTTTAAATCCAATATCGCCAAATGACAATGTATAGCCAGAACGCGCGTATCCGCGGTTACGGCCTTTCATCATTTTACGATATTTAGTTCTTTTAGGCATTAACATAATTAATCAGCCTTTCTTGGAGCACGCGGACGACGTTCACGTTTCTCACGTTTTTCTTCTTTTGGCTCTGCTTGGATACCTTTAGTCAGTACCTCACCTTTAAAGACCCATACTTTAATACCGATAATTCCGTATGTGGTATGAGCTTCAGCAAAACCGTAATCAATTTTTGCACGAAGTGTATGAAGAGGAACACGTCCCTCAAGGTACCACTCAGTACGAGCCATCTCTGCACCGCCAAGACGACCAGAAACAGAAATTTTAATACCCTTTGCACCTGAGCGCTGAGCATTTTGCATTACTTTTTTCATCGCACGGCGAAACGCAATACGACGCTCAAGCTGAGTACCAACATTTTCAGCTACAAGCTGTGCAGCTGTCATTGCTTTTTTCTCTTCTTTTATGTTAACGGCAATTGTCTTACCAATTAAGTTTTGAAGATTAGTTTTGAGCTTCTCAATGTCAGCACCTTTTTTCCCGATAATAATACCTGGACGTGCAGCAACAATTGTCACACGCAGACGCTTTGCAGTACGCTCAATGATGATGTTATTCACACCCGCATAGTAAAGTTCTTTTTTCAAGAAGGTACGTATTTTATAATCTTCACCAAGGTGTGCTGGTGCATTTTTAAAATTCGGATACCAGCGAGATTCCCAGTTACGATTGATACCGAGGCGAAAACCGATAGGATTGACTTTATGACCCATAATTATTTACCCTCTACTTCTACTAAAATGTGTGCTGTCGGTTTACGGATACCAGACGCCATACCACGAGCCCGCGGACGGAAACGTTTTAACACCGGACCGTTATCTACACGGCAAGATGTGACAACACAATCTTCTGCTTCATTACCACTGTTTGCTACTGCAGATGCAAGAACTTTAGAGATAATCTTAGCTGCTTTATTTGGTGTGAACTCAAGAGCAGCAAGTGCTTCTTCAGCATTCATACCCTGGATTTCACGTGCAATCAGACGAGATTTGATCGGAGAAACACGGATAAATTTTAATAATGCTCTCGCCATAATTATCCTTTTCTCTGTACAGAGCCCTTGTGGCCCTTAAATGTACGTGTTGGAGCAAATTCGCCAAGCTTGTAACCAATATGATTCTCTGTAATATAAACAGGAATAAATTGGCGACCGTTATGAACGTTCATTGTCAAACCGATCATTTCTGGCATGATCATGCTACGGCGTGACCATGTTTTGATTGGCTTGTTGCTCTTAGCCTCTTTGGCAGCGAGCACTTTTTTCATTAAATGGTCATCTACGAAAGGACCTTTTTTTACTGATCTAGCCATCTATCTACCTTTTAGGATTTGATTTACGACGAGTGATAATAAGTCTATCACTTGCTTTTTTACGACGAGTTTTCGCA
>Ga0164318_10007369_pt1 | contig 10659 bp, 10 predicted proteins | sample GuaBasSedimGuay9_FD_113734 | JGI IMG/M metagenome (GOLD analysis project Ga0164318, IMG submission 113734) | Subseafloor sediment microbial communities from Guaymas Basin, Gulf of California, Mexico - Guay9, Core 4571-4, 0-3 cm | ecosystem: Environmental > Aquatic > Marine > Hydrothermal vents...
CCGGTTTGGTGGCTTTCCGGTTCATGTCTTGGCCCTCCGAGCTTTCGACCTGGCCCGCTCCCGCCGATGCGCCTCCAGAAGACGCACCCGCCGATCCTCCCGCGGGAAGAAAAGCGTGATGCTGGTTCCGCCGCCCGGCCGACTCTGTACCTCGATTTCACCCCCGTGGTCGCGGACCACCCGCTGCACTATCAACATCCCCAGTCCGGAACCGTCGGCCTTGCTGGAAGCAAACGGCTCGAACAGCCGTCCCATCTGTTCCGGGGAAATGCCGCTGCCCGTATCGCGGAACGCCACCGCCACGAAGCGATCGGTACTGTCCAAGGAAATCTGCAGCAATCCTCCTCCCTCCATTGCCTGAGCCGCGTTGCGCACAATATTGTAAAAGGCCTGACGCACCTGCTCCGGATCAACCAAGGCCGCCGGCAGCTCATCCGGAGCCTCGATTTCCACCAGCACGTCCCGGTTCTCCAGTTCAACCCGCATGAAGGCGATGACCTCCTCCACCAGCTTGCGCAGATCTGTCGGCTTCGGTTCCAGTGGAGCCGGCCGGAGAGCGCGCAGGAACTGATGAATGATCCGGTCCAGGCGTCCCACTTCCTGACGTGCCACACCCAGCAGTTCCAGCAGGTACTTCTTCCTTTCATGGTCCAGCTTCTGAAGCTCCCGCTGCAGCAGTTGCAGATGGATGTTCAGCGAATTCAGCGGATTGCCGATCTCATGCGCCACGCTGCCCGCCAGAATAGTAATCGCCTTCAGGCGCTCAGACTCTATCATCCGGCTCTGCTCTTCACGCTGCTGCTCCACATCGCGCGCTATCACCACCGCGCCGCTCTCCCGGTCACTGACCAGCGAAAGGGGCACCACATAAATATCCAGCAAGCGGTGCTCCGGATAGTTCACCTCAATGCGACGGGTCAGCACTGCTGACCACTCCGGGCCGCCACTGTGATCCATCAACGCCTTCCACTCGATTCCCGGAAGGAACTCCGCCAGTTCCCTTCCCAGCACCTCGCCGGAACGGACCCCCAGCATCCGCTGCGCAGCCCGGTTCGCGTATTCAATCCGCGCATCTCCGTCCACTGCAATTACGCCCTCCTGAATCGCTTCCAGCAGAGACTCCAGCAACCCACGCTCGCGGGCCAGCCGCATCAGGTGCGTCTGCACGCTGTCCGGATCCAACCGGTCCAGCCGCTCGATCAATTTGTCCCAGAAACCTTTTTTCATTCCGAGCACTCGCGCGACAAATTGTCTCACCTAATGTATGATGCAGTCACTCAAGTTGCAACTGCTCATCCGCAACTGACACGTAGGCAACCGGACCACGGATTCACCTCAAAACCCGCGGCCTGCAGCCAAGCTACCGCCTCTCCGGACAGATTCCGCCCCTCCACCACGTAGGCCGAAAATTCGCGCCGCGGCTGACTCCAGATCCGGCGCCAGGTATCGTATTGCCGCAGGAAACTGTCGTCGGCTTTCAGGGGAGCCTCGCCCGCCATCTTCATGAACGGTCGCGATATGGCATGCAGATCCAGGACGCGCGCTGTGACCTGTCTAGCGGCCTCCATACCGCTCAGGCCGCGCCCGTCAATCACAATGGGATCGGGAGCTTCCAACTGCGGCGGGCGCCAGCGCGGCTCCACGCCCAGAAACCGACACAGCCGCCGGTAAATTCGCAATGTTCCGGCATACATGCCTTCCAGAGTGCGACCCGCCAGGTGAGGTGAAGCAAGGCATATCGGCGGCAGGACTATCTCCGATCCGGGACAAAAAAGTATCCGGTTTTCCCACCACCAGACGTCCATCACGAACTCCACCGAGCGGTTTCGGCGTCCCAGCTCGGGGTCAACGATCCAGCCGCGTGAAGTATTGATGATCAGCCGGCACCGCGGCGCATTGCGCAGGAAAGAATCGTTCACCATGCGCAGGGTGGCATCCCGGCCGCGCAGGGTGAGTGGTACATGCAGGGTAACCACATCGGCCCTCCGCAGGGCCTCCGCGAGCGTGACCAAGCCTTTCTCCCCCCGCCGGGCGCGAGGCGGATCGTTCGCCAGGACGCGGATGCGCATCCTCGCGAGACGCCGCATCACCGCCCGGCCCGTGTGCCCCCTCCCGATCACCGCCACCGTCGGGCGCACTCTCCGCCCGCGCATCATTCCGGAAGCAACTCCGCTCTGCAGGTATGCCGCCACCACATAGTCCGCCACCGCCTCACGATTACAGCCCCGCGCCGCCGTCCAGCGGATGCCGCGGCGGCGAAGGTAGCCGATAGCCAAGTGATCGAAGCCCGCAGTCGCGGTCCCCACGAACCTCACACGGCTTCCGGCGAGGAGTTTCTCGTCCACCCGCACGGTCGAGCGGACAACCAGCGCGTCGGCATCGCGAACGGCCTCCGCGGTGAGTTGATCAGGGCGAAGGACCTCAAGCTCTCCCAGCGATGCAAACGCCGCCTCCGCACCCAACACATCGGAAGAACAGACTATCTTGATCCGCCGTGGCATGATTCCCCCGTCTGCCAGAGTACCACCAGCGTCACTTCATCGCGATTATCCTCCCGCTTCGCCGTCGAGTTCAATTCTCTTGTCCCGACCCTGCCCGACCAGCACAATAGCCATGCATTGAGTTGCGGCAGTCGCGCACCTTTTTGAGCGAAGGCTTCCACCAGTGGGCGCAAAATCAATAAGACATGTAATGGAATACGCCGCCGTAAGGGTGACGATGGCTGTCTTTTCTGTTCTGCCGCACCCGGTCGCTCTGTATGTGGCCTCCGGTCTGGCTTCCGTCACCCGTCCTCTGGCGCAACGGATCATCCGCGAGGCGCTTCGGCGTGTCGGCGAGGTATTTCCGGACATGACGCCCGAGACGCGGCAAATGGTGGTAGCCCGGGCGTGGAAAAACCTGTTTCTCAATGCGGCCGAGACGGCATCGGCGGCAACTTTCTCGGAAGCGCAGCTCAGAAAGCGCGTGGACATGACCGGTCTGGCGAAATTACGAGGTCTGATGAAGGACCATGAGGGCCTTATCGTCGCGGTTCCTCATCTGGGCAACTGGGAGCTGGCCGGCCTGGGACTCAGTATTCTGCAATTCCCGGTGATCACGATCTTCCGGGCGCAGAAAAACCGCCTCGTGGACCGCTATCTGGAGCGGCTGCGCTCCCGCCGAGGTCTGATCTGCGTGGACCGGGATGACCCGTATGTTCTGAGAAAAGTCGTCCGCCATCTCCGGCGGGGAGGGGTGCTGGCCATTCTTCCCGATGTTCGGGCCCGAACCGATGCGGTAGCGGTACCCTTTCTGGGCGCCGAAAGTATGGTCCCGCGCGGAATGGGCATGATCGCCTGTCTCAGTGGCAAACCGATCCTCCCTGCCTTTGCGCTTCGTGCAGGTACGGACCGCCATGCGTGGCACACGCTTGAGCCGGTCTGGCCGGAAAAGGGCGATCGGGATTCGGCCATCGTGTCGGTTACGCGGTCAGTGTTCGCGCAACTGGATGCCGTAGTGCGGCGCTATCCTGACCAGTATTTCTGGTTCAACCGGCGCTGGATCCACGATCCCCTGAATTAGATCGCCCGCAGCTGCTCTTTCAGACGCCCACCTGGAAGCGGGTAAAGCGGCGCACAACCAGATTATCTCCGAGCTGGCGGGCCTGCGCGGCCAGCCAATCCTGAAGGCTTACCGCCGGGTCACGCACGTACGCCTGTTCAAGAAGACAGACCTGGGAATAGAATTTTTCCAGTTTTCCGGAAACTATTTTCTCCACAATGTGAGGCGGCTTGTTCCCGGCCTGTTGCGCATAAAGCGCCTTCTCTTTCTCCAGCACTTCAGAGGGAACCTCCTCACGCCGCAGATACGGCGGGTTGCCGGCAGCGATCTGGAGAGTGATATCCTTCACCACCGCCCGAAATGCTTCGCTGTCCGCCGTTTCAGACCGGTTGCAGCCCACCTCCACCAAGACCCCGATTTTTCCCCCCAAGTGGATATAGCTGGCTATCAACCCGGTGTCCTGCAGCGCATAGCGCACGTGCCTCCGGAAAACTATGTTTTCCCCGATCTCGGCAATCTTGGAAACCACCAGCTCACGTGCCCGTTCTTCCCACCCTTGGCCGGACTCCATTACCATTCTCAGAAGCTCATCTACCAGTTCCCGGAAACTCTCGTTTCGGGCTACGAAATCGGTTTCACAGTTTACTTCAACCATCACGCCGATCCGGCCGTCCTCACTTATCCGGGCGCCCACAAGGCCCTCATGTGCCGTGCGCGAAGCTTTACGGTCCGCGATAGCCGCGCCGCGCTGGCGCAGAATCATGATTGCCTTCTCCTTGTCGCCGCCCGCTTCCTCCAGCGCCTTCTTGCAGTCCATCATGCCCGCGCCGGTTTCCTGGCGCAGCTCTTTGACCAAGGCTGCCGTAATCTCAACCATTTTCCGACTCCTTCACAACTCCACGGTTCCCTGCACCTTCCGCAGCTCCTGCTGCTTCAGAATCCTCTTCAGCCGCGGCACTTTCACCGCCCGGAGAGGTGCCTTGTCTAGCCTTCTTCACTTTCTCCAGTACGGCGGCCCGGGCTTTCTTCTCGGCTTCCTCGCGTTGCCGCCGGATCTCCTCGGCGCGCCGTTCCCTTTCCTTCTCCTCAGCCGCCCGCGCGGCCTCGCGGCGCTCGTGTTCCTTCAAGGCCGACTCGATCGCCGAGGCAAGTACATTGACCACCAGTCGAATGGAACGGATCGCGTCATCATTTCCGGGAATCGGATAATCCACCATATCGGGATCGGAGTTGGTATCAACGATCGCCACCACCGGTATTCCCAGCCTGCGGGCTTCAGCAACCGCGATAGCTTCCCGGTTGGTATCCACCACAAAAACCGCACCGGGAAGCTGCTCCATGTCCGCGATGCCCTCCAGATTCCGGCGAAGTTTCTCCAGCTGGCGGCGCAAGCGGGAAACTTCTTTTTTTGACAAACGACTGAAAGTTCCGTCCTTCTCCATCGCCTCCAGGTTGCGCATTCGGGAAACACTGCTCCGGATCGTCTGGTGGTTGGTCAGAGTTCCGCCCAGCCAACGGAACGTCACGTAGGGCTGGCCCAACCGCTCGGCCACTTCCCGGATTATATCGCGGGCCTGCTTCTTGGTTCCCACCATGAGGATTTTCTTCCCGGAGGCAACCACCTCGTATACAAACCGCCTGGCTTCCTCCAAGCAGGCGAGAGTCTTGGCCAGATCGATGATATAGATGCCCTTGCGCTCATCGTAGATGAAGCGCTTCATCTTGGGATTCCAGCGCTTGGCCTGATGGCCGAAGTGGAGACCCGCTTCCAGCAGGTCTTCAATCTTGACATTGAAGTTCGAGTCGACCGCCGTCTCACTCACTTATGCGTCCTCCTTTTTCTCCCCGCGCCACCACGGGGAAATCCGCTTTGACCGCGGCGGGACGAGCCGCGGTGCTCGCTTCCGCACCCGGTAGGTTCGTCTGCTGAGTGCCCCGGGGCTCCCCGGCACTCAACAGGGCGGGCAATATACGGTCGAAGACCCTGCCGCGCAAGGGGAAAATCATCCGCGGCCCAGAAGCTCAGCCAGACTGCGTCCCAGGCGGGAACAGGCGTACGGCTTGCTGATGAAAGGAACACCTTCGGCATGAAATATGCGCCGCGCTGTATCCGGCGGAAATCCAGATACCGCCAGCACCTTCACGTCCGGCTTAATCCGGCGCAGCTCCTTGTAAACCTCTTCACCATTCATGAACGGCATGACCACGTCTACCACCACTGCCGCCACCTCGTCGGCTATGCGCCGGAACTGGGTCAAAGCATCCTCCCCGCCGCCTGCCACTATCACTCGATAGCCCCATCTTTCCAGGCACTTCTGCATCACCCTCAGCGCCAGTGCGTCATCATCAACCGCAAGGATCAAAGCCCCCTTTCCCGGGGGAACCCGCCCCGCCTCCTCCACCGCCGCGGACACCGCACCTGCCACTGCGGGAACATAGAGGCGGAAGCAGCTGCCTTTTCCGGGCTCCGAATAAACCTTGACCCAGCCGCCGAGCTCTTCTATCCCGTGCTTCACGGCCGACAGTCCCAGGCCCGTTCCTCCCCGCTTGGTTGTGAAAAAAGGATCAAAAATTCGCTTGAGGATATCCGGCGGCATGCCGACCCCGGTATCCGTAACCGAAAGCACGACATACCTGCCTGCAGCGCGGGCACCCATATCACGTACCTCGTCCTCGCCCACCTCCACCAGATCCGCCTCAATGGAAAGCGTGCCCCCATCCGGCATCGCGTCCCGCGCATTGAGGCATAGATTCAACAAGGCCCGATAAAGGACATTCCGGTCGCCCATCACGGGCACGATATCCAGATTCTCCGGTTTCAGAAGCGCCACATTGCGCGGCAGTACCTTGCGCATCACTGCGGCCACATCGTCGATCAACTGCTGCACTGCCACCGGCTCGCTGCGCGCGCCTGACCGCCGCGTCAAGGAAAGCAGCCGCGCCGTCAGTTCATTCGCCTGACTCACACCGTCCCGGATGCCCCGGACCACTTCCGGCATTTCCTTTCCCAGGGGAGTCTCTTCAATCATCGCCGCGTACGCCAGGATCACCGTCAGCAGGTTGCGGAATTCGTGGGCCACCGCCAGCGAGACGTTCTCAAGCAGTTCCATCTGTTGAGATTGGAGAAGCTGTCTCTCAAGGATACGCTCGCGGGTAACGTCGCGCGCGATTATCAAATGAACCCGGCGGCCGTCCTCCGCTTCCAGCCCAAGGCACTTCAGATGCAGGAGGACCGCGTGGCCGTCTGCCGTCACCGCACTGGCCTCCCCCTCCCATGAACCCGCCCTGCCGCGTCCCTTGAGTACCCAAGACAGGGGGCGCCCCATACCGATCTGAATCCGCCGGTCCAGCTCCTCCAAATCAACTTCCCCTGCGGCATCTTCCACTTCCAGCATCCGACGCATTGCCCGGTCCATGTAGATGACGCGTCCCGCCGCGGAGATAATCATCACACCTTCGCTGATGTACTCCAGCGCCTTGCGTTCCAGATCGGCAAAGTCCCGAGACCCGCCGCGCTTCTCGGCCCCCTTCGCCACGATCACCTCCTCAGCTGATTTATCCGCAAGCTGCGGATGAGCCACCCCTTATTCACGCCGCCCCGTGAGTCAGGGAGTCGGCGCCCACATCCTCACGCAAAGATCGTTGCAGCCTGGCCACAACAAATCCCGCCCCTTTCACTAATAGGCCCGCGCGATTATAACGCGATGCTGCGCCGATCTGCCAGTCATTAGGCACGGGCCTTCCCCTTCCTGATCAAACAAAATACAACGCACAGTCACTCCCAATTCCTCCTGAAGTCGCTCCTCGTCTTCTGCAGACCCATTCCACCAGCAGAGCGCAAATCCTCCCTGACGCTGTCCCGCCTGACCCGGGTCACCGAAAAACTCCTTCAGCTCGTCACGCGTTGACACAGTCACTGTGTTTTCACGCAGGAACGCATGGGCCCGATCCCAGATCCTTTCCTGTATCTCATCCAAGACCGACTCAATCCGTGAAAGGAACTCACCACGCCCGACCACCTCTTTCTCCCGGGGCGACCGATCGCGCCGATATACGGTCACCACGCCTTTCTCCAGGTCGCGCGGACCGATTTCCACCCTCAGCGGAACCCCTTTCTTCACCCATGACCACATCTTCTCTCCGCCTCTGAGGTCCCTGCGATCCACTTCCACCCTGAGCGCCTCTCCCCCGTAACGGCGCTGCCGCAATTCCGAAGCAAGCCGATCGCAGGCCTCATTCACCTTCACCGCAACCTCCTGCTTGTGAATCACCGGCAGAATCACCACCTGGCGCGGCGCCAGCACCGGCGGCAGAACCAGACCGTCGTCGTCGGAGTGGGTCATCACCAGTCCCCCAACCAGCCGGGTGGACACACCCCATGAAGTTGTCCAGGCATATTCCAGCTTACCGCTCCGGTCGAGGAAACGGATGTTGGAGGCCCGCGCAAAGTTCTGGCCCAGGAAATGCGACGTACCGGCCTGAAGAGCCCGGCGATCCTGCATCATCGCCTCAATCGTATATGTGCGGACTGCTCCGGGAAATCTCTCCCGCTCGGTCTTCTCCCCCTTCACCACCGGCATCGCCATGAAGTCACGGGCAAAACGCTCGTAAACATCCAGCATGCGCAGCGCCTCCTCCTGAGCTTCCGCCGCCGTAGCATGAGCCGTATGTCCTTCCTGCCAGAGAAATTCCGTTGTGCGGAGGAACATGCGCGTGCGCATTTCCCATCTCACCACGTTGGCCCACTGATTGATGAGCAGGGGAAGGTCCCGATAAGACTGTACCCAGCGTGAGAACATCTCGCCGATGATCGTCTCTGACGTGGGGCGGACTATGAGAGGCTCTTCCAGAGGGGCAGCGGGGACAAGCTCCCCGTCTTCATTGACTTCCAGGCGGTGGTGCGTAACCACTGCGCACTCCTTGGCGAATCCTTCCACGTGTTGCGCCTCGCGCCGCAGAAACTCCAGCGGGATAAAGAGCGGGAAATAGGCATTCTGGTGCCCTGTCTCCTTGAACATGCGGTCAAGATGCTTCTGAATGTTCTCCCAGATCGCATAGCCCCATGGCTTAATCACCATGCATCCACGCACCGGTGAGGGCTCCGCCAGCTCGGCAGCCTTCACAACCTGCTGGTACCATTCCGCGTAATCCTCGTCACGGGTGGGTTGAATCGCGGTTTGCCGCATGACCTGTCACTCCTTTCTTCCCGTAACGGTTACTACCACCCTGCGCCGCCGCGGGCGTATGTCACATTCTACGTGTACCACCTGCTGCCAGGTGCCCAAAAGTAGCCGCCCGTCATGGAGGGGGATCGAAAGCGAGGGGCCTACCAGAGCAGCCTGAAGATGTGAATGGGCATTGCCGTCGTGCCATGCCTGCTCATGGCCGTAGTCCCGGCCTGCGGGAATCAGTCGGTTCAGTACCGCCGCCAGATCACCCACCAAGCCCGGTTCATACTCGATTGTAGTGATGGCGGCGGTGCTGCCGATGTTGAAGAGGTGCACAATACCTTCGACCGCACCTGAACGTGCCACGATCGGAGCAACCCTTTCGTCCAGCGGTGTTACCCACCCATGGCCGCGCGTCGAGAATTCGATCACATCCTGATGAAACACAATTTCGCTCATCTTGGCATCCTGCCTCCTTGACTGTCCTGCCCTTATGGGTAGTGTTATAGCCGCGGTTGCCGGATGGTGTAATGGTAGCACAGCAGACTCTGGATCTGCGTGTCTAGGTTCGAATCCTAGTCCGGCAGCCACTTCCTCCGGCGCTCACGCCAGCCGAACGGGCATCAGGACGTACAGAAAAGCCTCCGTGGTCTTTATTACCCCGGGACTGAGTTCATCGGTCAGTTCGAGGATTACCTCATCGGTGTCCAGAGCGCTCAATGGCTCGATCAGAAACTGCGGATTGAAGGCGATGGTAACATCCTCACCGCCGTATTTCACGGCCATGCTCTCCCGGGCTTCACCGATGTCCCTGTTCTCTGCCGAAATCTCCAGCCGGTTCCGCGCGAAATCCAGTTTCACCGAGGGCGCCTGGCTGCTGGCCACGATTGCGGCCCTACGCAGGGCATCCAGAAACATCTCGCGCTCAAGAACTACGCGCTTGTCACTGGCCGCAGGTATCACCTGGCGGTAGTTCGGGTAGGTACCTTCCAGCAGCTTACTTACAACGAGGGTGTCACCAAACTCGAACGCCACCTGATTCTGACCCGCACGGATAACCATGTCTCCTTCCTCTCCCAGCGTCTTCTGGAGCTCCTGAACCGTCTTAATGGGAACCACCATGTCCACTTCGGAACCGCGCGGAATCTCCATCTCGGTCTCATGAAGCGCCAACCTTCTGCCGTCGGTCGCCACCACAGTCAACTTCTCGCCCTTGAAACTCAACAGCACACCCATCAGGATAGCGCGCCCCTCTTCTGACGGTGCCGCCGCATAGGAGGTTAGCTCCAGGAGTCTACGGAAGGTGCTCTGTTCCAGCGTGAACGATTTTTTCTCCTCGATGTCCGGTGCGGGCGGGAAGTCATCCTTGGGAATGCCGATGATGCGAAAATATGATGACCCACTACGGATAGTGGCATTGTTCTTGGTGTCCACCTCCAGTTGCAGCTCTTCGCCCGGCAAGGCCCGGAGAATGTTGATGATGTGTTTGGCCGGCACAGTGGTTGCTCCGGCGCGTACTACGTCAGCCTCCACCCGAGCCGTAACAGTAACGTCGAGATCAGTGGCCGTGATCTTCAGACTGCCGTCGGCGGTCTCCAGCAGAACATTGTTCAGAACGGGCAACGTAGTCCGAGGCGAGATGATGGCTTGAATCTTCTGTAGAGCAGTTACCGCAGGGCCTCTGGCTAACTTGAGTTTCATGATTCAGCCTCCTCCCGTTGCATCGCAGGATTCCCTGCGCGAAGAATGTCTTCAACATAGGGTGAATAGTATCCATTTCATGATGTTAGTACAGCATATTATGAGCTGTTGAAAGTGATGATCCCGGAAGAAAAACTGTTGCAGACGGCGGTTTGATCTCCATCGGGCCTGTTGAGAATGGTGAAGGCAACTTGTGCGTAGTATGTGAACTTTGAGGAGGTCAACCGGGCGACCGACTGAGATGCTCCAG
>Ga0164318_10007370_pt1 | contig 10658 bp, 12 predicted proteins | sample GuaBasSedimGuay9_FD_113734 | JGI IMG/M metagenome (GOLD analysis project Ga0164318, IMG submission 113734) | Subseafloor sediment microbial communities from Guaymas Basin, Gulf of California, Mexico - Guay9, Core 4571-4, 0-3 cm | ecosystem: Environmental > Aquatic > Marine > Hydrothermal vents...
CACCATCCACTCCTCCATGAAATACCGCTTCTTCCATCTAATGGAGGAAATCACGGACAAAATAAAAAAAGAGGAAGAAGAAGAAAAAAGAAAGCTAAACCTAAGGAAAATGCTAAAGGGAGAAGCAGACCTAGAATTCTTCTCCAAGTATCCGGAGCTCCTCAAATCCGTCAAGAGGGAGCTCATCTCTCTCCATCTATTGTTCGTATTTTTCATCGCCTTCGCATTGACTCAATACATCTGCGAGAAATCGACGATCTCTCTATACTTCCTACCCTTTTACTTGGCTTTATATCCTCTACTCATAGTAAGGACCATCAAGGTGTTTTCCTTAAAAGCAAAGGGAGAGAAGCAGGAGCAATCCCAAGAATAGCGAATCACGAATGTAAATTAAAACAGAGAAATGAAATCAGAACCCAGTGGGACCAAAATGGAGGAGAAGCAAGTACATCCATAGACGACGTTCAAGGTGTTACCTTACTGGAGGACTCTCTACTTACAGAATTTCCCTAGTAATAAAGGAGAAAATTAGGATTGAAAAACGGATTGGCGCTCCCGAGTTCAAGACACCTCGAGGGGAGGTAAGTTTATAATAGTTGGACACCCCATCCAACCAATCGGGAAGCATATGAGAGGCAATTTCCTCCTGTTGACAATCCTTTTGATCTCTCTAATATCAGCTTTAGCTCTGAACGAAGAGGAAAGCAATAACAATGGAACCAAGGAATCATTACTGGAAAACAAAGCCGTTCAATTTGTGAAGATAAAAGACGACCTAAATAGGACTATTTACCTCCGAGGAATACCAGAGAGAATAGTCTCCCTAGCACCGAGCAATACCGAAATGCTCTTCGCCTTGGGAGCCGGAGACAAAGTAGTGGGAGTGACTTCCTATTGCGATTATCCTCCTGAAGCTAGGGAAAAGGAAATAGTTGGTGGGTTCCTAGACCTGAACCTAGAAAAGATTGTTTCTCTGAATCCAGACCTGGTTTTGGCCTTCGGAGACCTTCAGCTGGAATACGTGAATAGGCTAGAGGAACTGGGATTCAAAGTCGTGGTATTCAATCCAAAGGACCTAAACGGAATATACAGGAACATATTGACCCTAGGGAAGATCTTAGGGAGAGAGGAAAAGGCAGTTGAGATAATATCCGAGATGAAAGGGGAAATTACGAAACTAAGAAAAAAAGAAATCAAGGAAAGGAAAGTCTTGGTTCTACTTAGCTGGGAGCCTCTATACGTAGTTGGAAAGGGAACTTTCCTGGACAATCTCCTAGAGGAGTTGGGAATAGAGAACCTAGCTGAGGAAAAGGGATATTACGTAATGAGCCCAGAGGAATTGATCTCAATTGATCCGCCAGTGATACTCTTCTTAGGAGGAAGAGAGACCATCGAATCTCCCCTGAGAGAGAAGCTAACTGCCTTCAGAGAAGGAAAGGTCTTCTACTTAGACCCAGATTTAACTACTAGGCCTGGACCGAGAATAGTTTTGGGGGCCAAGGAAATTGCGAAGGCACTTGACCCCTAGGCTCCTTTTCTCCCTTCTTTGTGTTTTCTTGGCTTTTCTAATCCCCCTCTCCCTTTACATAGGAGTAGTCAAGATACCGCTAAGTAGCTTATTCTCCTCTGAAATAATAATCGAGATGAGGGCTCCTCGAATAACCATGGCCTTCCTAGTGGGTTCTTCCCTTGCCGTGGCAGGAGCGGTAGTCCAAGGGGTATTCAGGAATCCATTAGCTGAGCCTTATCTCCTGGGAATATCCTCAGGAGCAATTCTGGGATATTCCCTTTCTTTCTTCTTCCGAGAAGAACTCGCAATTCCATTGGCATTTCTTTTCTCTACTTTTCCAATTTCCCTGATTGTTCTGGCCTCCACATCCAAGGAGAAGACGATACTCCTCGGGATATCTATTTCCTTCCTAACCTCTTCCATGGCATCTCTACTTATGTACTTGAGCGGGGAGAGACTCTACAAGATATTCCTCTGGATAATGGGGTGCTTCCACTTCTCTACTTGGAAACAAGTCCTTTTCTTCTTTCCAGTGTGTTCTTCCTATTTCCTCCTAGTTTCCCTTTTCTACAGAGAACTGAACTCCTTGCAATTCGGAGATGAATACGCTGAGCAAACTGGAGTAGATCCAACCAAATACAGGAAAGTATTTCTATTGAGCTCAAGCTTCCTAGTTTCAGTTTCAGTTGTATTTTCCGGAGTGATAGGCTTCGTGGGATTAGTTGTCCCACATTTGGTAAGACTACTAACCGGAAGAGGAAACTACAAGTACTTAATACCAAATTCAATACTCCTGGGAGGAATTCTCACTCTATTAGCCGATGACTTATCCAGATTGGTTTTGGCGCCCAGGGAAATACCAGTCGGAATAGTCACGTCAATTACGGGCTCGCCCATTCTGATATACCTCCTCTGGAGGGAGAGCAAGTGGCACTTCTGAACCTAATGGGAGTATCTGTGAAATACAATAGCGTAGAGGCCCTGAAGGGAGTCTCCCTCTCCTTGACTCAGGGGGAAATCTTAGGGGTAATAGGCCCTAACGGCTCTGGGAAGAGCACTCTCCTGAAAGCCATATACAAGGCCCTGAGGTTCGAGGGGGAGATAAAAATAAGGAACAGGGATCTCTTGGAGATGAGTAGGAGGGAGATAGCCAAGCACATATCTGTGGTCCCACAGGAGTTCCATCCGGAATTTCCCTTCTCTGCTTTGGAATTAGTACTCACAGGGAGGACCCCACATCTCTCTCCATTGAGGCCCGAGAGCGAAAAGGACTTGAGGATAGCAGAAGAGTCCCTTGAGGAAATGGGGGCAATTCACCTTAAGGACAGGGACTTGAGGAAGATGAGTGGAGGAGAGAGGCAGAAGGTTCTAATAGCTAGAGCTTTGGCTCAGGAGGGGGAGATATTACTCATGGACGAGCCAACTTCTCACTTGGACATGAGGAACTCAATAGAGACTATGGAAAAGATCAAGGAAATAGTATCCAGGGGAAAAGGAGCAGTAGTGGTAATGCATGATCTCAATTTAGCCTCTAGATATTGTGACAAGTTATTACTCCTCAAGGAAGGAGTAATACATTCTATGGGAAGACCAAAAAAAGTTATAACAGAAGAGAACATCGAGGAAGTTTACAGAGTCAGGGTGAAGGTTTTCGGTGATCCGCCCATTGTCGTGCCCTTGGGGGTAATTGGAGATGAGAATCAGAGTTAAGCTCTACCCATCCTCTGGGAGGAGAGAAGTCATATCTTCGGACGACTTCCTCATAGTTTACGTTAAATCTCCTCCTGAAAAGGGAAAAGCCAACAAGGAGCTAATAGCCCTCTTGAAGAAGTACTTCGGAGCTAGGGAAGTCGAGATACTCAGGGGATTTAAGAGTAGAGATAAGGAAGTGGAAGTCATCTTCTAGAGACGAATTCGCTTTCAGCAGAGAAGAACCTAAGAGGTCTATCCATGTCTTCTTTTACACCTATTCTGTGACTCCTCAGTATCTTCCCGGGGGGAAGTCCACGATCTTCTATTCTCAGGAGAGAATTCCCAGAAGTCAAGTCGATTCCATTCAGTTCCTTGGTTATTCCCATGGCCTCAGTGAGTTTCCCTGGCCCATTGGTTAATTCTCTAATCCCAGATTTCCTCCTTTTTAGCATCTCTTCAATCCCATCTATGGGTTCTATGGCCCTAATCAGGACAGCAGATGGAAATCCCCTCGGCCCAGTGACCACGTTGAGCAACCAGTTCCCGTGTACTCCGTAGATGAGGGAAAAACCTGGGTCTCCTAACATCCTTTCCCTTATGGACCCTTTCCTTTTTGCTCTGGATGCAGGATCCTTTTCCCCGTAATAGGCCTCTGTCTCGACTATTTTTCCAGAGAGGACTCTTCCTCCTAAAGACCTGACTAGCACTTTGCCTATCAGTTCCTCTGCCACCACTTCAGGATTCCTGGAGAAGAACCTCCTCTCGAGCATTTCTCCCCCTCCTAGTCGACAAATTTATATTTTTCACTAGAAGTTGATGGGGATCCCAATGTCTCAGACCTCATGCCTAGCCTTGATATTTGGGATCACCCTAGCACTGGCTCAGTACAATCCCTGTCAATTTACTATTCAAGAGCAAAGCATAAACATTACAATCGATCGGGAGGCGAACCTCACCGCTGATTGGGAGTGTATAGAAGGCGAAGAGATTAGGGTAGACAGGGACGAGGACGGGAAGTACGATTTAATAGTTGAAAACGGCAGGGTATGTAGGAGAATCAATGAGTTTTGCGCTGAAGGCGAGATCATAAAAATTGACGAAGACGGAGACGGGAAGTTTGAGTCTATCTTGAAAAAAGGGAAGATTTGTGTGAAGTCCATTGAATTCAGTTACAGCTACGAAGGCATACTCTCGCTCATAGAGAAGTTCTTCAGAGGATTGATGGACTTGATCAGGAGGATTACTAATTTTATAGTGTAGGGGATTCAAGCGGATCTGGGAGCTCTGGCTAATGAAGGAGAGACTCCTAGGGAAATACATTCTCTTCCTTCTACTTATTTCTTTTTGTTTCAATACGTTCGGATCAGTAATTGGTCACTATATCTCCGCCGAGGGAGAAGAGGGGACCTGTCTAGCGATTTTCCCAACGGAGAAATGGGGTCTAGGAGCCCTACTGAGATTCTCGCTTGGCACTTCTCTAGGGTTCTTCACGAATAATGCCTCTTTGGACATAATGAAATTTTACTCATCGGTTCTTTGACCATATCACTTCGTTTATTCAATTGTTTCGCCGCATCCACGCGTATTCTGGATAATTAGGACTTACGAGAGAGACTACAATTTCCTCGGAGTGAGTTATGCAATTAAGATACACTACGGTTACATCATGTACGAGATACCCTTCTGGATCGAACATAAAATTTGGCCTTAGATAAAGTACTTCTTCCCCATGCTTTCCCCAGCAGTATCCTACTCGTTTTACACAGGATCAATCATTGCTACTAAGTGTTGCACATCTCCACATCCAAGAGATAGAATTCTAGCCCAATTCGGAATCTTACCACACAGCCCCTTCGAGATTTCCTCGACGATTTTCGCCATAGTAGCCACCCACCTAATCACCTACGCAGGCTTCAGAACCATTTACTTCTCACTCAAAACCCTCCTTAGGAGAATGAGCCTCTCTGACCTAAAGAGGGAAGTCAAGAGGAGGTACCTGCTAGCTCTCAGGGAATCCAAGTACTTAATCAGCTGGGCAATCTTCCTTTTGGCAATAGCTGCTCTCCTAGAGGGATTCGCTCTAACGATCTATAATCCCCTGAAGGCACAATACTACCCCTGGACAGTTGTTCTTTACCACTCCGTCTACGTTTCCATATTTCTCTGGATTATTTACTTGTACCACAAGAGAATGAGGTTCTCTACTCCTTGGAAAGAGATGAGAAAGATATTAAAAAGAGGAAGTTAGGCATTAAGAAAACCAAGCAGCGATAGTTAGATTATTCCTTCTCTCTTCAACGCTTCCTTTATTTCGGATATCTCTCTCCTCATTTCTGAGATCTCTCTGGAGAGGAACTCCCTGAAGTCCTCTCTACTCCCTCTTAGTTCCCTAATCACTTCCTCTCTGGTCTCTACTATTTCATCTCTGACTGAGTCTACTTTCTCCCCAACCGAATCCACCTTCCTCCCAACTTCCTCTACTTTCTCCCCAACCGAATCCACCTTCCTCCCAACCTCTCTTATCTCCTCCGTCAAGAGCTTGAAGTTCTCGTCAGTTCTCCTCGAGAACTCCCTGAACTCTCCCCAATACTCTAGGAAAACTGAATGCATAGCTCCGAATCCCTCTTGTAACTCCTCCTCTAGGGAACCGAACTCAACTGAGAAGTACTCTAGGGAGGGATCAACCTCTATTTCTTCCTTAGAGATATCTCTTATGGAGATCGGTCTAGGAGCTCTCTCTAAGGAGGAAAGGAATTCATCTAGTTTCCCCTTCTCCCCTTGGATTATCATCTCAACCGAACCGTTGGGCAAATTCCTTATCCTCCCAGATAAACCTAATTCCTGAGCTAACTCAAGGCAAAATCTTCTGAGCCCAACTCTTTGGACTCTCCCCTTCAGGAGTAACTTGAGTGCTTTCATGTCCATGAGTAGCTTCCGTCTTTTATAAATGATTTACTCTACTTGGAATCCATAGAGGTTTTCACACACATTTCCTTCAAACGTCACGACGTGTTATCAAAGTCCTAACGATACAAAACAAGCGAAATAAGTGGTATAGAGACCTCCTAAGCAAGGGAAAGCTTCCCAATAAAAAGAGGAGCCGAAATGACTACATCATCGTATTTCCTACTCATGGATTCACTTGAAATCAGCAAGTCACGTGGAATATCCCCAATACTTTCCTTTTAGCTCTCATTTCGTTAAAGACTCTGGCTGCCTCTTCAGTTCTGAGTTCTATGACTTCCTTTCCGACTAAAATTTCCTTAGCGTTATCATGTAGTGAAAGAGCCCCGTAAATTCCTTTACCAACTACTAGCACTTCGAAGTCCTCTTCTGACAAGTATAACTCAATCTCTTCTCTGTCGAGTTTATGACTGGTGCCATGTACTCTCTTTGAGATTTCCTTCCGCCTCTTGATGACTTTCCCAGAGGGAAATATCACTACATCGTGTTCGTATCTCTTTCCTCTTATGGTAATTCCACCGAAGCTTACTTCGGAGATCAACACATTCACCTCCGAGAAGCTTTAACAGATGGAAGTCAATTGGGGAGTGGGGATGAATATGCTTTACGCAGTTTTAACAACTACCGATTCGGAAGAAATAGCCGAAAGAATAACCAGAACTCTACTGGAGAAGAGACTAGCCGCTTGCATACAAAGAACTAAAATAACTAGCTCTTATTGGTGGAAAGGAAAAATAGAGGAATCGAAAGAGATATTGCTAATAATAAAGACTTCTTCGGAAAAATATCCAGAGTTAGAAAGAGAAATAAAGAAAATACATAATTACACAGTTCCAGAGATAGTAGCTCTTGAACTTAAGGAAATACAGGAGGACTACGAGAATTGGCTCCTAGAAACTCTCTCGCAGAAGTAGAGAAAGAGCTAAGGGAAGTAGCTAGTATACTGGTAGAGCTAGGGATGGCTGAGGCCTCAGGAGGAAATCTCTCAGTCAAGTTGGACTTAGATGAATTTCCTAAGCCAACTAGAGAGCTGGAAATACCATACTATGAAGGTCCGGAGATGACTCTCCTTATTACTCCGTCTGGAAGTAGAATGAGGGATCTCTCAAGAGGAAGAGGAAACTTCCTCCTGATTAAAGCGAAAAAGGGAAAACTACTAGTCCATGGGAGAGGAAAACCAACGTCTGAACTTCCCACCCATTTGCTCTGCCACTCCTCAATGGAGCATGAGGCTTTGATACACGCCCATCCCAAGGAGGTAATAGCCCTCTCCATAATCGATCCGGAGAAAATACCAAAGCTAGTGGAAATATTACCAGAAATGAGGTACTACTTCCCAAGGGGTATAGACGTAATAGAAGGAGACCCAGGCAGCATAGATCTCGCTCGTAGAACTTCAGAGAGGATAGAGAAGTACTGCGTGGTTTGGAGGGGTCATGGGGCCGTTACCTCAGGGAAAGACGTTTGGGAAGCTTTGGACAGAATGGAGCTCATTGAGAAGGCCTCTTACCTAATGAGAATTACTAGTGATTTTAAGGGCCAACCCCTCTAGTACCTCCTTCCTGTATCCCTCCACGAACTTTATGGATCCTGCAGCTTCGTGTCCTCCCCCGTCAATTTCAGCGTATGGCATCTCTCTCTTCAAAGAGTTTATTATTTCGTTCAGATTCACTTTGAGCCCTTTTATCCTGATCACAGCGAAATCAGGTCCATGGGCAATTGTCACTACTTTCTCCCTGTTCTTCCCTAGTTCGTCGTGGACTATTCCACACGTCTTCCCAGGAGGAGGATACTGAAACCTCTGAGAGTATTTCTCCACGTCCAAGGTGTTAAGCAACACTCCATTCATTTCAATTGATTTAACGCTCTTGAGTACGCTTCTAAGCCTCTCCTCCTTTTTCCTCCTCACTTCATCCCAGATTATATCAAGGAGTTTTCTTTGCCTCTCTAGATTCCCCAGGCCAAGTATGTCTTCTATTATTCCTCTACCGGGAAGAAACCTGAGATGATAAGCCTCGTGATCTATTGCCTCGGCTATTACTTCTAAATCCTCCCTGCTTAGTCCCTTACTCTCAGCTAGCTTTAGGTATTCCTCTAGCAAGGGGTGCTCAGACCTGTCAGCAACTAGGGAGACCGCTGGCACGTGTTTCACTTTATCAGTTATCGAAGGAGAGATCATCCTAGCTAGCTCAGTGGCCAATACGCCAGTGGTTAGGTTCTGATCCCCTCCTACTAGGTAAGGATTAATGTGCAAAGCGTATTCTTCTACCTTCTCTGAGGGAAAGTGATGATCTACGACTATCGCTTCTATACCGTAAGCTTTGAGTCTCCTGAGAGCAGGCAAATCCTCTTCACCTGACCCATTATCAAGGAGAACTATCAGAGGAAATTTCTGTCCGAATCTGTCCCTGTCCTCTATTGAGATTGATAGATCTCTAAGAACATCCTCTAATTCATAAAATGGGGCTTTACTTGGAATTCTCTTGTAGTAGTGCCATTTCGCCTCTGGGTCTGGGATATTCTTCTCTATTAGGGGAAGGAGAGCCTGCTCCAAGACTATAGCCGAGGAAGTACCGTCAGCGTCCCAGTGGTGTCTCACTACTATTGGCCTACCACTGAAAACAGCCCTTTTAATTTCTCTAGCCGCCTCCTCCAATTTCCTCCTCAACTTCACTAAGGTCTCGTCTTCCACTAAAAACTGAATTTTACTCGGTTTTGATCTCTCCTCTATTTTCTTGTTTATTTCTGATTTCAGATCGATTGCTTCCTTCCCCCATAGTTTCTCCATTCGCATTATTTCCAATTGTATCTTATCGAAGTGGGAGGTCACTCTGCCTATTACCTCTACTAGGTCCCCAGTAGAGACGTGCGGATACGCTCTCATCCCAGGGGAACCGAAGGCCACTGCCCAAGTGAGGGAGGACCCATCCCCTATTGTGAAGACGGTGGGACCACCGGTAACTTGTATTTGAATTACTTCTCCAAGTATTTTTACTTTCCTACCTATTAGATCCCTAAGACTAAGTATATCGACAGATTCTATTTCCTTCTTTACCTTCTTCTCCAATTTGCCCTTTGCATCAGATAGAGTGAAGTCTATTTCCATCTCCTTTGGCCTAACACTCTTGACTTTTACCACAACCTCCTCCCCTACTTTCAGCTCTCTTTTGGCTTCTTTTCTTTTTATAAGACCTACGACGTTAGAATTCAGGGAAACGAAGAATCCTATTTTTTCTACTTTAGTCACTTTTCCTTTATAGACTTTGTTTTGGAACACATCCTCGTAGTCACAGGTTTCGTCCAATATCCTTACTATTTTCTTGTCACACTCTTTACAGACTTCTAGGTCATCGAATTCTGTTATCTCATTTTTGCATAGGTCACAGACTGTTTTCTCTCCATGGCCATCACAGGAAGGGCATATTTCCTTCCTCTCTATTTTTCCTTTTCCTCCACACTTCTCGCAAGTTCTAACATCTATTAGTTCGTCAATTCCCCCCTTTCTCATCTTTACTTTTCCCGTTCCACTGCAAACCTCACACTTCATCCAAGAAACCACTATTTCCCCAGTACCTTCGCATTCCTCGCACCTAATCCTCAATTGGACCCCCTCTATTCTCAGTTTGTCCCAATTTCAGGCTGAAGAGATCTTCTTTCTCCTTAGACTCGTTTAAAGGACACGATTCTTGAAAGAGTTTCAACTCGGTTTAAAGATTTGGGTCTCTGGAACTTCAACTCCTGTCGAGGGCAAATTGAGCGACCACTAGGTCTGTTGGAGGTGAAGCTATCAAAAGGAAGAATCAGATTAATTGTATGAGTGTGCGTGCAAGCTTTGATAACTGCTGCAGTCAAAGAGAAGAACGAATCTTCGTTTGAAATTGGCGGAATGAAGTCGAAGTGATAAAGACGATATTTCATGCCCCATAGGTTAACGGAATTCAGCTATCTCCAGGTAATGGAATCAATTCTTCCATAGGAGCAATTCTCCAATTCAACTCTAAATTCTCTCCGGATAGGCTGAGGATACATTCAGCAATGGATTCTAGTTCAGCCTGAGAGAGCCTCATTTCTGATTCCTTTCTAGAGATGTAGTCACACAACTCTTCTATCCTCAGTACCCTGACTGTCGGACTCCTTAGTTCTAACTCTACTTCAGGATTCGTGAATACTACTATCCCTTCAATCCACGTTATTTTCCCTTTGAATTTCTCTCCTATTAGCCTCTTGATTTTCAGAGCATTGAGCTTTACCTGCATACTCGGACTAGATATTTCTCTGTCCTCCTCTGGCCCCCAATAAGGTATACCCCACTTGTTCACCCTCCATCCCTTTTCATAATGCCTCATCCACACGTCTCCATTGCAAATTATCTTTCCGGAGTAGTTCTTCGTCTCGATTACAAATACTCCATTTGGTCCTAGCACGATGTGGTCTATGTTCCCTTTGCCTAATTTGACGTCATTTATTAAATAGTAGTCATCGCTTAGGTCTA
>Ga0164318_10007372_pt1 | contig 10657 bp, 11 predicted proteins | sample GuaBasSedimGuay9_FD_113734 | JGI IMG/M metagenome (GOLD analysis project Ga0164318, IMG submission 113734) | Subseafloor sediment microbial communities from Guaymas Basin, Gulf of California, Mexico - Guay9, Core 4571-4, 0-3 cm | ecosystem: Environmental > Aquatic > Marine > Hydrothermal vents...
AAGTTTCTCTCGATCTCGAGGCACGGGCCCGCTTGGTGGAAGACCGCATCCTTCCCCTCTTGATACCTCTAAACAAGAAAAGGATTGATGAGATATGCAAAAGCATGGGAAAAAGGGCCGAAATCCGTATCACGGTAATCGGGCCTGATGGCAAAGTATACGGCGATTCTCACCATGATCCTTTGACCATGGACAATCATGGTACCCGGCCCGAGGTTAGGGCGGCTATGCGGGAGGGAACGGGTGAGGCCATCCGGTTCAGCAGGACCCTGCAAAGAAAGCTGATGTATAAGGGCGTGGTTGTCCGCAAAGGAAAAAGCATAGCCGGTGTTCTTCGGACCTCCATTCCTGTGGATACAGTCGATAAAGCCCTTCATGCCATTCAACTCAGAATAGTGCTGGCGGGACTTTTTATTGCTCTTGTTTCAGCAGGCATGAGCTTCCTGGTTTCCCGCTATACGAGCAGGCCGCTTGAAGAAATCCGTCGGGTGGCGGAGGCCTATTCCAAAGGAGACCTTGGAGCGAGAGCCCCTGTTTCCAAGATAAAGGAAATTGACGAAATAGCCGGCACCATGAAGGGGATGGCCGACAGTTTACGTGAGCGGATTGAAACCATTACCCGTCAGCGAAACGAACTGAGCACAGTTCTCAGTAGTATGATGGAAGGGGTAATCGCTGTAGATCTTCAAGGCAGGATCCTGAGCATCAATGGAACGGCTGCCCGCCTTTTTCATGTGGATCCGGAAAATGGCGTGGGCATGATGATTGAGGAGCTTTCCAGAAATCCGATGCTGGCCGGTTTCGTGACACGTGCCTTACACGAGCAGGATACCTTTGAGGAGGATATGAATATCCGGGTGGGAACCGAAGATGATCGAATCCTCAACCTTCGCTCCACCTCATTGCTGGATGCCAATGGGGAACGAATCGGTACACTTCTGGTCATTGCCGATGTGACCCGTGTAAGAAAACTCGAAAACATGCGACGGGACTTTGTGGCGAATTTGTCCCATGAGATCAAGACCCCCATAACAACTATAAAGGGATTTGTTGAAACCCTTCTTGATGGCGCACTGGAAAACCCCGATGACGCACTGCGTTTCATGGGTATTATAGAAAAGCATACCAGGAGACTGGAGGCCCTGGTGGAGGATCTGTTGACTCTCTCCAGGATTGAGCAAGAGGGAGAGTTTGCCAAAACAGCCTTCGAGGAATTCAATTTGAGAGGCGTCCTCAATTCCGCGCTCCAGCTTTGCCTGACAAAAGCAGAGGCCAAGGGGATCACGGCTTCGCTGGATTGCCCTGAGGTGCTTCCGGCAAGGGGAAATGCAGGTCAGATAGAGCAAGCGGTTGTGAACCTCCTTGACAACGCAATTAACTATAGCCCCCGGGAAAGCAGCATTCGTGTCAGTGCGCGGAAAAAAGACGCGGAGACAGTAATCATAAGTGTCACTGACCAAGGTTATGGCATTGCTCCTGAACATATTCAAAGAATTTTTGAGCGGTTCTACCGGGTGGACAAGGGAAGGAGCAGAGCTGTCGGTGGGACCGGCCTCGGCCTCGCTATCGTGAAGCACATTGTCCAGGCCCACGGTGGAGAAATTTTTGTTGAAAGCACCCCGGGAAAAGGCAGCACCTTCACCATACACCTGAAGCAGGCTGGCCTCAATAAACAATAGCCCGGGCCCCCCTGAGCCCCCTCTCCTTTTCATCCGTCTTTCGGAGGGAGGAGCGTGCGCAGCGGGGTACTGTACCGCATTGCGCAAGCCCCTCTTCAATTTATCGGAAGCTTACCACTTAATGACGAGGTCGGCCTGCAGAACCTTCTGCTCTCTGTCCGTATCACCATTGATAGGTTTGACATCAAAGTAATAATCCACCCCGAATGACACGTGTTTTGCCAGGCCGAGTTTGAATTCTACCTCGCTCCCCTTGACATCCGTTGCGCCCCCATAAAAGTCACTATCCGGGAGAAAATCAGGCCATGCGTCTTTTTCCAATCTTCGATAGTTATATTTCACCTGCCATTGACCCAGTCCCTTCACTTTTTTGTGTCCGAACTTTACTCCCACTAGCCAGCCCTTGCTGTCATCATCCGCGTCCGATTTTACGTACTGACCGAACACGGCCACCAGGGGCACCGGGCCGGGAAGATGAACACCGAATTCTCCGTCCGCGGCCAGGGAATCATAGTCCTGGGTGAGATCCCCCGCTACATCAACGCTGTTGGTCCCGGCACTGTGGGCGAACGCATTTCCGGTCACATTGCTGAAATCATAATAGGTGCCGGCTACCTTGAAGTACATAACCTTTCCTATTTTCACCTTGGTACCCACCTGGACCAGCCACATGGCAGGGTCATCCTTATCGGTCTTGTATTCGTCGAGGATGAAATAGGCGGGTGTTACAAAGATTTCGGCTGGTGCAGCCTTGAATTTCAAGTGGGCCGCTGCGCCGTCCGGCCTGATGTCTCCATCCCACAGGAGGTCTTTTGCACCCCAGATGGGGTTTTTGAATTTTCCACCGATGAGACTCGCCCAAGGGTTGGGCGTAAACTTTGCGTAAGCGTAATCAATCCGGGCATCCGGAGATTGAAAGGTGTTCTCAAGGGTCTGGTTTGTGGAACGGGGATCATTTCTGCCCGATGCCAGTCCAAAGCCAGCCTTCCACTGGTCATTAACCTTGCTTTCAGCGCCGAATCGCCATCTGATCCGGTATCTCTCCCGAGAATCAATTCCGTCGTTATCGGTATCTTCATACTGGTACCGAAGCCTGAAATCCCCTTTTAACTTGATGTTCTTGACCCACTTGGGAATTTCCATTGTGGTCTCGGCACCTTTGCTTTTGGACGCCTTATTCAAGAGTTCCTGGCCGTCCGACTCGGAAAGGACACCCCGTTGGATCAGTTTCTTGATGAGCACATCTGTTTCTCCGGCATGAACCGTTAAAATGGGAACAAACGCGAGCGTAGTGAAAAAACCCGCAGCAAAAATGACCATAATAAATACCTTCTTCATACTTTTTCCTCCATTTGTTTTTTTGTGTATTTTTGTTCTGGCGATTTCCCTTTCCTCATTTCTTTCCTTGTTCTAGGTATCACCTCCTTTCGTACAAGAAGCAAAAGTGATCGGAGATGTATTTCTGCTCCGCTACAGTTAGGGTTTTATGAAGGAGAAATGAGTTTTCTGTTAAAAAGCTGAAGAGGCCTCTTTTAATAAAAAATTTGTATAGCCCTCATTCTCGACTAATATTTGAGGCGCATTCTTCCTCCACGAGATTGCAAGGATAAACTGTTTTTGGGACGGTCCCATTGTTCTCAAAACGAGAAACAGTCTTTATTCTGTGCCATTAAAACAGGAGGCCATGCTTCATGAAGTTTCCTGAAACCCATTTTCTCTTTCAGACATCGCTTCGATACATCCTAAATGTACTGATGATTTTCATTATCCTGATACTGGGAGTCGGCCTTGCCAAACCCATTTATTCTCTTAGAGAAGTGCTGGTGGATATTTCCATAGGGCATAGTTTTCATAAGGTCGTTACTGATATCTTGAGTTTCCTGGTGGTCATTGAATTGTTCAGGAGTTTTGTTGATTTTTTCGGGGCACACCGGTTTCGCCTTCACGCTGTAATCGATCCTGCCCTTGTCTTACTTATGAGAGAACTCATCGACATTCTTTACAACAACCCATCGATTCACCTGAAAGAGCTGGTTGCCCTAGGATTTGTTGTTCTATCTCTGGGCTTGGTGCGAACGCTCGCGGTTCGATACAGCCCGGGACAATCTGTAGACGTGGAGGGCATGTAGGCTTTCACCGTTACAAAATGCTTTTAATCAAAAGGAGTAGACAAACATCATAGGAGGAGTAGACAAATGGAAGAAGCGATTATCCTGTCAGGTGAGCGTAGAGATGATGATACGTTGATTAGTTTTATTCGGCTGTTACTTCGCCAGTCCAGTATCAAGGTAATATCAAAAGGAACAAGGGGCGTAGATATTTATAGCGGGAGAAATTCTGCTATAGAAAAAGGGCACGACTGGGAGAAGCAACACCTCTCATAGAGAAATGGCGCCAATTCCTAAAGGGAAATGTTCCGAGGTGGCTTCGTTAGGGGCGAGAATTTTTTAACCCTTTGCCGGCAGTGAAACAAGGAAGTGGGACGTGTTCTCATCAGGTCTGTACCATAGCCTGCCGCCATGACATGCCACGATCTCCTTCACCAGAGATAAGCCGATACCTAATCCGCCTTGCTTCCCAGAAGCTCGAGGAGTCGTTTTTGCCGGTTCCAGAAAAATATCTTTCCGGAGGTTGGCGGGGATCGGATCTCCATAGTTTTGGATATCGAAAATGAGATCTTTCCCCATTTGAGTTATTGCTATAGCAATTTTTGTCCCCTTAGCACCATATGCAGCCGCATTCTTCAGGAGATTCCTGAAAACAGACTTCAGGAAAAATCTGTTTCCTGGGATACACAAATCTTGCTTTCCAGTAGACTCGTCAGGACGCCGTATAAGTTCAATCCGTTCCTTTGGTACGTCAAGACAAATTTCGCTCAGAACCGGCTCTATTACCTCTTTGAAAACGTTCAGGCTTTCCATCTGAAAACCGACTGTTCCTTTGCTTGCCAGAATGATCGCAATGGAATCCTCCAGCATGCCGATCATCCTCTCAATTCGATGGAATAAGGTATGGATTTGACTCCTGGCAACTACGCCTATCATTCCCTAGAACCCCCTCTCCAGTAATGCCAGTACGGCGCCCATTGAAACAAGCTCATTTCGGCAGTCATGTGAAAACACTTTCACTAATTCATAGGCCTGTTCACCATCGGCAAAAAGATTGTTTGTCGGATTTGGGGTTTGGGATGAACGCACAGCAGTCATTTTATTTCCTCTTTTCCATTTCTGTGTTGGGTTGAAAAGCAATTCCAGGCAGAGACGAGAAGATCCGTGTTTGGGTGTTTTCCCTTCATGAGCAGAAACCGCCATAAGAAAAGAACGCTCACCAAGAGGCTTCCTGTGACAGTAATGATAAGAGTCTTCATAAGAGGTTCTGCCCGGTTCGGATTTCTGTTGCCCAGATAGAAAGGATTAAAAAGGAGAAATGTGAGGCCGTGATTAGGGTGTCATGAGAATTATGTTAATTTTGCTGACGCTTTTTGAAACACCTCATTTCTCATGGAAAATTCACAAAACGCTCATCAAAATTGAATAGAGACAGGCAAAACTCTCCACAACGAAAATGGAAAAAAGAGCAAAAGTGCTCTCAATAGGAGCACAGGGGATGGTGGATGAAGCGGATAGTGCTTGTGGGTAACAGCGAGAAGCCGAGTCAAGTGCTCTTGGAGTGCCTTCAGTACCTTTTCCCCGAGTGCGAGGTCTCAGTTGTCATGCCGAAAGAGGACGCACCCGTTGCGAGCGAACGAGAGTCTGAAGTCATGGAAAGACTGCAGCAAGCCCTGTACACACGATAGGCCCTGAGGGTGTTGACGCAGATCAGTGGAGAATTTGACCAAAATAAGGAGAAAGAAGAGATATCAGTAAAGGACACGGCCCATTTTCATCATATCTTCATACAGTCGTAACGCCATTCTAACAATCCATTCCTACTATCATAGCGGACTTGCTGAAAATGAGAAATCCAGTTTCCACTGATATCGAAAGGAGGTGATATACGGGAGGCGCTAACAAAATACTCATTTTCCCCTAATAGAATCCTAACAATTGATTATTAAACTAGAAAAAATTCATGGAGGTATGAAATGTTCAAAACAACTTTGAAAATGATGACGATTATTATTGGTATTTCCCTGCTCTTCGGTCTTCCTTCAAGCTTTGGGGCAGAGGTGACGTCCATTTCGGGCGCAGGGGCGACATTTCCGTATCCTGTCTATTCAAAATGGGCGGCCGCGTACAATAAAGAAACTGGCGTGAAATTCAATTATCAGTCCATTGGCTCGGGCGGAGGCATCAAGCAGATCAAGGCAAAGACCGTTGATTTCGGCGCATCAGACGCCCCGTTGAAACCCGCGGACCTGGACAGGTCAGGCCTGTTGCAGTTTCCCATGATTATGGGCGGAGTGGTGCCTGTGGTGAATCTTAAGGGGGTCGGGCCCGGTGACCTCAATATAACCAATGCGCTCCTGGCCGATATTTATCTTGGGAAGATAATAAAATGGAATGACAGCCGTATCAAGGCGGAAAATCCGGGACTTTCGTTGCCGTCCAAGAGCATCATGGTGGTGCATCGATCAGATGGTTCGGGCACAACCTGGATTTTCACCAATTATCTCTCCAAGGTAAGCATGGAGTGGAAGAACAAGGTAGGGAACGGCAAGGCGGTTGCCTGGCCGGTGGGGATCGGCGGCAAAGGCAATGAAGGCGTTGCCTCCTACGTCAAGCGCATCAATGGATCCATCGGATATGTGGTATATGCCTACGCCTTGCAGAATCATTTGCCCCACGTGAGACTGAAAAACCGCGCCGGCGTCTATGTTGAGCCGTCAAGAGAGACATTCCAGGCTGCTGCGGCAAACGCAGACTGGGCGAATGCAAAAGGTTTTTACATGGTTCTGACCAATCAGCCCGGAAAAGACAGCTGGCCCATTGCCGGTGCCAGTTTTATCCTGATGTACAAGAAACAGGCGAAACCCGATACTGCAAAGGCCGTATTGAAGTTTTTTGACTGGGCCTATCGGAACGGTGCAAAAATGGCGCAAGACCTTGATTACATTCCCATGCCCGCCAACGTGGTGCATCTTGTTGAAAAGACGTGGCATCGGGAGATCAAGGATTCCCAGGGCCGACCCATCTGGAAGTAATCCCGGCGACACGTTTCAAGATGCAGGTTTCGGTGTTCAGGGAGTTTTATCTGACATCTGAAACCTGAACTTGACCTGCGACCTGTACAGCAACTTCACCTCCGCTATGGAGTATGGGGCAACGGGACATCTGGCTAACCAGGATACACGCATGAAAACGGAAGAGACACTTGAGAATGCCACGAATACCAGTATTCAACGGGGCGTGTTCCTGGACAAGCTGTTTTATCATGGCACCCGCATTTTCGCCTGGGTTGTCTTGACGGTAATCGTCGCCATTCTTGTGTCCCTGTTTCTTGGCGCAACCCCTGCCCTCCGGAAATTCGGTTTGGGCTTCCTGGTCAGCACCGCATGGAACCCGGTGACAGAAGATTTTGGGGCATTCGTCTCCATTTACGGTACGTTGGTCACATCGGCTATCGCCATGCTCGTCGGGGTACCGGTAAGCTTTGGGATTGCCCTGTTTATTACCGAGCTTTGCCCGGTGTTCCTGAAACGGCCTATCGGAATCGCCATCGAACTCCTTGCAGCCATTCCAAGCATTATTTACGGCATGTGGGGGCTCTTTGTATTTGCTCCGCTGTTTGGCGATTATATTCAGCCATGGGTTTCCGATAACCTGGGCAATGTGCCCCTGGTGGGGGCGCTTTTCAGCGGGCCTCCGCTGGGGATCGGGGTTCTCACAGCCGGCATTATCCTTGCCATCATGGTGATCCCCTTCATGAGCGCAGTGATGCGGGATATGTTTGAAGTCGTCCCGCCCCTATTGAAGGAATCCGCTTACGGCATCGGCGCAACTACCTGGGAAGTTGTTCGTCACGTGGTACTGCCATACACGAAAATAGGGGTTGTGGGAGGCATCATGCTGGGACTGGGCCGGGCCCTGGGAGAAACCATGGCGGTGACGTTTGTAATTGGGAATGCGAACCGTATTCATGCCTCCCTGTTTATGCCGGGAAACACCATCTCATCAAGCCTGGCAAACCAGTTCACCGAGGCGGTCGGTGAGATGTACACATCTTCTTTGATCGCGCTTGGACTAATCCTTTTCCTGATTACATTCGTGGTACTGGCAGCGGCAAAGCTCCTGCTCTTTCGCATTGCCGGCCGGGAAGGGAGGCGGGGCTGATGCAGCGATTGGGTAATGTTGGCCTCTATCGCCGCCGTCGGTTTGTTAACTCCCTGGTTCTCATTGGGTCCCTGGGGACCACGCTTTTCGGGTTGTTCTGGCTGGGGTGGTTGTTGTGGACCTTGCTGGGTGAAGGCCTGCAGTATCTCAACCTTTCCATTTTTTACCAGGCAACACCGCCTCCGGGGAGCAACGGGGGGCTCGGAAACGCCATTCTGGGGAGCATTGTATTGACCGTAGTAGGCGTCCTGATCGGCGCGCCTGCCGGTGTATTGGCGGGGACCTACCTTTCCGAATTCGCGCGGGAGTCAAGAGCGGCGTCGGTCATCCGTTTTGTGAACGACATCCTTCTGAGTGCGCCTTCCATTATCCTCGGCGTATTCGTCTATGAAGTCGTCGTGATCCACATGGGACATTTTTCAGGCTTTGCCGGGTCCCTTGCCCTTGCACTGATCGCTTTGCCTATCGTGGTTCGCACGACGGAGGATATGCTGCGCCTGGTGCCGAATGCCGTGCGCGAGGCAGCGGCCGCACTTGGTGCCCCGCAATGGAAAGTCACCATCGCGATCGTATTCCGTGCGGCCAGGAGCGGGATTCTTACTGGTGTGCTGCTGGCCGTGGCGCGTATCAGTGGGGAGACCGCCCCGCTGTTGTTCACGGCGCTCAACAATCAGTTCTGGAGCCATTCACTGAATGAACCTATAGCGAACCTGCCGGTGGTAATTTTCCAGTTTGCCATGAGCCCGTATGAAGACTGGCAGCACCTAGCCTGGGCAGGGGCCGTTTTGATCACCTTGACCATTCTGCTTATTAATATTTTGGTGCGACTCTTCTTGAAAACACCAAAATCGAGGTACTAAGACAATGAACACAAAAAATGCCCCCGGTGCGTGCACTGCTGTTCAGAATGGAAAGCCGGATGCAACACCTGTGCTGGAAATTCAACAAGCCTTGGATTCTAGGGACCAAGACTGTCTCGAACACAAAGCAAAACTCTCCGTGCGTGAGCTTGACTTCTATTATGACAAATCCCAGGCTTTGTTCTCCATTTCCCTGGACATTCTCAGAAACAAGGTTACGGCATTCATCGGTCCGTCGGGGTGCGGAAAATCGACTCTCCTGCGGTGTTTCAACCGCATATATGAGATGTACCCCAAGCAGCGCGCAGAGGGAGAAATATTGCTGGACAGCCGAAATATTCTTGGGCCGGGGGAGAATCTCAACCTGCTGCGGGCAAAAGTGGGGATGGTATTTCAGAAGCCCACGCCGTTTCCCATGTCCATTTATGACAATATCGCCTTCGGCGTGAAGCTCTATGAGCGGCTTTCCCGCGTGGAAATGGATGAGCGCGTGGAATGGGCTCTCAAAAAGGCCGCCCTATGGGATGAGGTGAAAGACAAGCTGACTCATATCGGAACGGATATCTCTGGAGGGCAGCAGCAGCGGCTCTGTATCGCCCGTGCCATTGCTATCAAGCCGGAGATACTACTCCTTGATGAGCCTGCCTCCGCCCTCGACCCTATCTCAACTCTGAAAATAGAGGAACTGATTGCCGAACTCAAACAGGAATACACTATCGTGATCGTCACCCATAACATGCAGCAGGCGGCCCGGGTCTCTGATTACACGGGATTTCTTTACTTGGGAAAGCTCATTGAATATGATGAGACATCCACGATGTTTACCAGACCCAGGAAAAAACAAACACAGGACTATATTACCGGGAGATTCGGGTAATGAAAAGGCACTTGCAGGTAGAGCTGGAAGAATTGAAAAGGCGCATTCTTTTGATGGCGGGCATGGCTGAAGAAAGCGTGCAAAATGCGGTGAAAGCTCTTAAGGCCAGGGACTTGGAACTCGCGCAAGGAATCATCGATGGAGATCAGGTTATAAACGAGCTTGAGGTTGAAATAGAAGAAGAATGCCTGAAGATCCTGGCCCTCCATCAACCCGTTGCCGTGGATCTCCGTTTTATCGCCGCTGTCATCAAGATCAACAACGACTTGGAGCGTGTGGGGGATATGGCGGTCAATATCGCTGAGCGGGTACTGGTGGTGGCTAAAAAACCTCCTGTATCTCTTACCTTTGACTTTGACGAAATGGCCACAAAGGTTGAGACGATGCTGAAGCTGAGCCTCGATTCCCTGGTGAACCTGGATGTGGATATGGCCTACAGAGTAGGATTCATGGATGATGAAGTGGACGGCTTGAAGATCCGCTGCTATGATCTGGTGAAGGACGCATTAAGAAACGAACCTGACCGGGCAAACTCTCTCATCAATCTGTTCCTGGTTTCCCGGCACTTGGAACGTATTGCGGACCATGCCACCAATATTGCGGAAGATGTCATTTATATGGTTGAAGGACAGATTCACCGCCATAAGCTTGAAGTGTACGAGTGAGGATTCCATCCCCTGCCGAGCAGATGCACCTGCCCGGAAATTCCTTTGCCATGTTTTGCAGCCATGATAGCCTGTTTTTTAGAATAGTCTGCGTAAGCACAAACCAGGAAACGCAAATCGTAGTTTTGTATTGCTTTGAGATCATTTGCTTTTGATAGTTTTCAGGTCTTACGCTTAGAATAAAGCCCTGACCTTCTCATACTTTCCGATTCTTTACGATTTTAATCCCAAAAAATGGGCAGCCTTTCCTCCTGCGAGAACACCAGATGCCACGCATGGCATAATTCCACCACCTATCGTGCCG
>Ga0164318_10007374_pt1 | contig 10654 bp, 10 predicted proteins | sample GuaBasSedimGuay9_FD_113734 | JGI IMG/M metagenome (GOLD analysis project Ga0164318, IMG submission 113734) | Subseafloor sediment microbial communities from Guaymas Basin, Gulf of California, Mexico - Guay9, Core 4571-4, 0-3 cm | ecosystem: Environmental > Aquatic > Marine > Hydrothermal vents...
AACATCTCCACCATTCCTGAAAACGAAAGAATGGCTGGCAGAGGCTGGTAAAATGAAACCATACATCGGTGTTCTTGCCCTTCAGGGGGGGGTATCGGAGCATGTGAACATGCTGCGAAGCATAGGATGTTCCACAGTGGAGGTCCGTCTTCCGAAAGACCTTTCGGGAGTACACGGTCTGATAATACCCGGCGGCGAGTCTACCGCACTTATCAGGCTGCTTATTCGGTGGAACCTTATCACTCCAATTAAAAATCTTGCTGAAGCAGGTGTTCCGGTCTGGGGCACCTGCGCCGGTGCTATTCTGCTCTCAAGTGAGATCACCGAGAAAAGCCACAGTGTTGATCAACCTTCCCTTGAACTGGCCCCTGTCCGCGCTGAAAGAAACAGCTTCGGCAGGCAGGCGGCAAGCTTTCAGGAGAATCTTGTGATCAAAGGTCTTGAAGAACCCTTTCCAGGTGTGTTTATCAGGGCACCGCTTCTGTTTCCACTTTCAGATAAAGCGGAAGTACTGTGCTCTGTTAAAGAGGGGGCTGTCTTCATAAGGAGCGGAAACATCTGGCTGAGCAGTTTCCATCCGGAGCTCACAGGCGACACCAGAATTCACACAATGTTCGTAGAGGGTGCGGTAGTTGGCTCTCAGTCCTGACACAGAGTGTTTCGAATGTTTCAAACGGGGTTTCTCCGATTTTACGGCAAGGGCAGCTCTTCCATCAGAAGACTACGACAGACTTGTTGCAATGGTCAACACAAACCTTGAAAGAGGGCTGACTCCCCCTGTTGCAGGAACAGAATCGTGGGCACTGTTAAGAAAACTTTCCAAAACCGGCAGTGACATTTTCGCAGGTGAAAAGAAACACTTTACAGAGCAGATGCTGCTCCAGTACAATGAACTGAAAAGCATCTGTCTGAACTCTCCGAATCCGGAGTCCATAGCCCTCGCTGCTGGAACATGGTGCAACCTGGTGGACAGTGGACAGGGAACTCCACTACCAAAAATACAGGACCTTGTGCAAACTTTTTCAACACCTCTGACCGTTGACCGGTCTGCAGAATTTCTCGAATCTCTGAAGCAGGCTGACACACTTCTCGTTCTGGGTGACAATGCCGGTGAAACAGTTATGGATCGTCTGTTTCTTGACATTACACAGTTCAGAGGATTCAGGTACTACATGACCCGCGAGCTTCCTGTGATGAACGATGCAACTGTCAGTGACGCGGAAATGGCAAGTCTTGATCTGGTTGCCGAGCTGGTTTCCAGCGGAATCGATGTTCCGGCAGTTATCCCGGAAATGCTCACCGGAAAAGCAAAACAAATATACGATTCCGCTGATATCATTCTGGCCAAAGGGCAGGGTAACCTTGAAGGGCTGTTTGGCTTGAATGACTCAAGGGTTTATCATTCATTTGTTGTGAAGTGCCCTGTGGTGTCCAGGGCCACCGGAATTCCCATGGGAAGCGGAGTTTTCTGCCGGTTTACCGGCACTGGAGGTAAAAATGCCTATCTATGAGTACTACTGCAGCGGATGCAACACCATATACCAGTTCCTCGTCCGCGGCGAAAGAAAAGAAATCAAATGTCCCAAATGCGGAAACGGCAACCTTGAAAGAGTAATGAGCCAGTTCTCAACCGCATCATCAAATTCAAAGTCGGATGATGACCTCGCGGCAGACATGGCTGACATAGACGAAAATGATCCCAGATCAATGGCAAAGGCAGTCCGCAGAATGGCTGATGACATGGGCGAAGACCTTGGCCCGGAACTGGAACACGCCCTTGAGCGCCTTGAAGCAGGAGAGGACCCCGAGAAGGTGGAACGGGAGCTTGAGGAGATGGGCTTCGGCGAAGACGGCGCTCTGCCCTCTTCTGCACCGGGCCGCGACCCCGGTCTGTACTGATGACAGATACATCATGCATCAATAATGATAAGCTGCCTGTATGGATCATTACCACATCCGGATGGGGCGATGATGCAATCAGTAGAATAAACGCGTATGCCGGAGTGGCGAGGAGATGGAAACTTAACATTGAATTTTCCAGTAAACTGGGGACCTTCACCAGTTACAAATATGCCCCGGCAGCTGCAAAAAAAATACAGGAACAGAATGAAAATACTTTTGAGGCATATCAAAAGGAATTCGGCGAAAACTGGCAGCAAATATTCATTGAAGAAGTTAACAGGGAATTTGCAATCTGCGGAGAATAGGCACTATATTCTACGCAAATAATGCGGAGAATAAATGAATAGAAAAAAATACATATACCAACATGAAGAATGGCCGGATTTCATCTGGGATATCGAGACACTGTCGAATCTGCTGGCAGATGTTAGAAACACACAAGGCAAGTTGACAGGCAAAATGGAAGCTCTGGGCTTCAATCTACAAAACGAAGCTTTTCTGGAAACACTGACAGCAGATGTATTAAAATCAAATGAAATTGAAGGTATTGTTCTAGACAAACAGGCAGTTCGTTCATCTATTGCGCACAGACTGGGAATTGATGCTGGTGATTTGCCTCCATCTGACAGAAATATTGAAGGAATTGTTGATGTGATGTTTGATGCAACAGGTAATTTCGAGGAACCTTTAACAAAAGAAAGGCTGTTTGGCTGGCACTACGCCATGTTTCCAATGGGTAGAAGCGGGATGTATGAAATTACAGTAGGCAGCTGGCGAAATGATTCACCAGGCCCTATGCAGGTTGTTTCAGGCGCAATGGACAAGGAAAAGATTCACTACGAAGCACCTCCTGCAGAATTGATAGACAATGAGATAACTGTGTTTTTGAACTGGTTTAACAAAAAACCTGATATTGATCCGGTGCTGAAAGCCGGTATAGCACACCTGTGGTTTGTAACACTGCATCCTTTTGAAGATGGAAACGGAAGAATAACCAGAGCGATTACAGATATGCTGCTTGCCCGTTCAGATGGTCTTCCCCGAAGATTTTACAGTATGTCATCTCAAATACAGAAACAGAGAAAATCATACTATGAAATTCTTGAGAGAACGCAGAAAGGAAAACTTGATATTACAGAATGGATAAACTGGTTTTTGAATACGCTGCGAAAAGCAATAATGAATTCGGAAGATACACTTTCGTTGATAACCAGGAAACACAGATTCTGGAATACTTACGGAACCAGAATTAAAAACGAGAGACAAAAAAGACTACTGAATAAACTTCTGGAAGGATTTACCGGAAATCTAACAACATCCAGGTGGGCTAAAATTGCAAAATGCTCACAGGATACCGCGTTGCGGGATATACAGGATTTGATCGACAAGGGAATACTTGTACAATCAAGTTCGGGTGGAAGAAGCACGAAATACAAATTGGCTGAAGCACAGCAGATGTACAATGGTCGGTAGAGTTTTACACTTAGACTAAATCAGTCAGCAACGTGCAGCACTGAACAGAAGTGCGGAAAACACAGCCACTGCGTATATATGCGAAACCGTCACAGTACGTTCAACGCACTGCGATAAATCTATACCCCAAACCAAAAGATATTCATTACAGGCTGAAGCTGCCCTCCCGTATAAGACAGGCCACAGCCTCTATGTCTGCCACGAACTGCCTGTCGGCTTCCAGAGGGGGGAAAACAACTGAAACTGTGTCAAATGTTTTCTGTGTTCCTTTTCCCTTCCGGCCGCGATCAAGGAATCTGTGTGCCTGAACTGCAGCAACAAGCTCTGTGGCCAGAACATGGCAGCTGTTTCTGACAATATCAGATGCCTGCCTGGCAGCGGTTGTACCCATACTTACATGGTCTTCCTGGCAGCCGCTTACAGAGATGCTGTCCACGCTTGCCGGGTGAGCCAGCACCTTGTTCTCACTCACAAGAGAAGCGGCAGTATACTGAGCAATCATCAGACCTGAGTTGATTCCGGGAGATGCGGCAAGAAAAGCTGGCAGTCCGCTGAGGTCGGGGTTAAGCAGTCTTTCCGTTCTTCTCTCGGAAATGTTTGCAAGTTCCGCAATGGCTATTTTGAGATGATCCGCAGCAAGGGCAATCGGCTGGCCGTGAAAGTTACCACCGCTGACGGCGCGGCCGTCTTCCATAAGAAGCGGGTTATCGGTGACCGCTTTCAGTTCTCTTTCAAGGGTGGTCTTTATGTATTTAAGAGCATCCCTTGAGGCTCCGTGAACCTGAGGTGTGCACCGCAGTGAATAGGCATCCTGAACCTTGCCGCATGAAGGATGGCTGTGGATTATTTCCGAATCCTCCAGATGGCTGCTGATAAGTCCTGCCGATTCAAGAGCTCCAGGGTGAGGTCTGAGGCCGATAAGCTCCGGGTCCAGAGCAGCATCCGTGCCCAGAAGAGCTTCCAGAGTAATGGCTGCCGTGGCGTCGGCGGCATCCATCAGTTTCTCCGCGTCCAGCATGGCAGTGCAGAGAACGGCTGTCATGGCCTGCGTGCCGTTGATAAGGGCAAGACCTTCCTTGGCCTGAAGCACAACCGGTGCAATCCCGATCTCCTCAAGAGCCTCAGCACCTGAAACAACCACACCGTCATCATCAATGCATTCACCCTCTCCCAGTATGGGAAGGCACATATGGGCAAGGGGAGCCAGGTCACCTGAGGCTCCCAGAGAACCCTGTGAGGGAACAACAGGAAGGTACCTGCTGTTTCCCAGTTTGATAAGAGCCTCTACAGTTTCCAGCCTTATCCCGCTCCGGCCTCTGGCAAGAGACACAACTCTGAGGAATATCATTGTTCTGACAACGGCAGGCGGGAACAATTTACCGGTACTGCAGGCATGACTCAGCAGCAGGTTTCTCTGAAGAAGCCCAAGTTCATCGGGCTGAATAATGGTGCTTGCCAGACGGCCAAAGCCTGTGTTCACTCCGTATATAGGTTTTCCTGAATTCAGAAGACTCTGTATACTGGACCGGGCCTTTTTAATGGCTTCCACTGCGTCAGAGCCCAGTTCAAACGGCGCACCGTCTACAATTTGACCTACCTGATCCAGAGTTGTACCTTCGGTATTTATGATAACTTTGGACAACATGTTCACCTCCGCGTAAGCAGCGCTTATTGCTGATTTTTTCATTACTCCGGGAATATACGAAACTGGCAAACCCGTTACGACAATCTCCGTGTGCCAAATTGGCACAGACACCCTGCAATCACATAGGCCTGTGATACTGGTTGCACAGAGAACATAGCTTTTGTCTTTGCAGCACAAGTAATTGGAAGATTCAAAACAAAATCCGTTTACTCTGGCACAAACTATGCTTTTATAATGCACTGCAGATTTAGACCGAAAAACAGTTCGCATCATGCCAGACGAACATTCTCTTTGAAAGGAGATCATAAAGTGGCAGAAGTGAAAATTAAACCTCTCTTCGACAGAATTGTTGTACAGCGCGAAGAGGCCAGAGAAGTAGTCATGGGCGGAATAGTTATTCCTGATACTGCAAAAGAAAAGCCTATGGAGGGAACAGTAATAGCAGTGGGACAGGGCAGACGCGGAGACTCCGGTGAGTTCGTTGCCCCTGTTGTTAAAGAAGGAGACAAGATCCTTCTGGGTAAGTATTCCGGTACAGAGGTCAAGGTTAACGGTGAAGACCTGGTGATCATCCGTGAGGATGACATTCTTGCCGTTATTGAAAACTAAGGAGACACAGATATGCCAGGTAAAGAACTGAAGTTTAATCAGGATGCCAGACATGCCATCCTCTCAGGTGTTGAACAGCTTTCAAGGGCTGTAAAAGTTACACTGGGTCCAAAGGGCCGCAATGTTCTTATTGAGAAAAAGTGGGGCAGCCCTACAATCACCAAAGACGGTGTAACCGTTGCAAAAGAGATAGAGCTTCCTGACAAGTTCGAAAACATAGGCGCCCAGCTTATTCGCGAAGTTGCAAGCAAAACCAGCGATGTGGCCGGAGACGGAACCACGACAGCTACCCTTCTTGCTGAATCAGTCTACCGCGAAGGCCTGCGCAATGTTACTGCAGGAGCAAGCCCCATGGCTCTTAAGCGTGGAATAGATATCGCCGTTTCTGCTGTTACCGACGAACTCAAGAAACTCAGTATTGATGTCCGTGGCAAAGAAGAGATTCAGCAGGTTGCCACAATCAGTGCTAACAACGACGCAGAAATAGGGATCATCATCGGCGACGCCATGGAAAAGGTCGGCAAAGACGGTACAATCAGCGTTGAAGAAGCCAAATCCATGAACACCACCCTTGATGTTGTTGAAGGTATGCAGTTTGACCGTGGTTACCTCAGCCCCTACTTCGTAACAGATGCGGAGGCCATGGAAGTTGTTCTTGAGAAGCCGTTCATTCTTATCTACGAGAAGAAGATAACCAATGTAAAAGATCTTCTTCCCATTCTTGAGAAGATTGCCCAGATGGGTCGTCCTCTTCTGATCATCGCCGAAGACATCGAGGGCGAAGCCCTCGCAACACTTGTTGTAAACAAGGTGCGCGGCATGCTTCAGATCGCTGCAGTTAAGGCTCCGGGATACGGTGACCGCCGCAAGGCCATGCTTGAAGACATCGCTGTTCTTACCGGCGGCAAGTCTATTACTGAAGATCTGGGCATCAAGCTCGAGAGCATTACCGTTGAAGACCTTGGAACATGCGGTATCGTTAAGGTAGACAAAGACAACACAACGATCATCGAAGGCGGCGGCTCTACTGATGATATCAAGGGACGCGTTGGTCAGATACGCAGACAGATTGAAGACACAACAAGCGATTACGACCGCGAGAAGCTTCAGGAAAGACTTGCGAAACTCGCCGGTGGTGTTGCCAGAATCAATGTTGGCGCCGCTACAGAGACCGAGATGAAAGAGAAGAAGGCAAGAGTTGAAGATGCTCTCCACGCAACAAGAGCTGCCGTGGAAGAAGGTATTGTTCCAGGAGGCGGAACAGCTCTCATCCGCTGTGAGAAGGCCATTGAAGCCCTCAGCCTTGAAGGTGATGAGAAAGTTGGAGCCAGCATTATTCTGCGTTCACTTTCTGCTCCTCTGAGACAGCTTGTTCACAATGCCGGCCTTGAAGGTGCAATCGTTGTTGAGAAAGTTCGCGGTCTGAAGTCAACTGAAGGTCTGAATGTTGCAACCGGTGAATATGTTGACATGTTCAAAGACGGTATTGTTGACCCCACAAAGGTAACAAGAAGCGCACTTCAGAATGCCAGTTCAATCGCCGGACTTCTTCTTACAACAGAAGCAGTGATAGTGGAAATTCCTGAGCCAGAGAAACCCATGCCGGCTGGAGACGCTGGAATGGGCGGAATGGGTGGAATGTACTAAATCCGGTTAAGTCGAGATCATGAAGGGCTGCGGAAAATTCCGCAGCCCTTTTCTCTGACTCCAGACAAAGGCGGAGAGCCTGCGCCCTCCGCCTTTTTGCTATGTGCGCTACTGTGGTGGGACCAGACTGAAGGGAACAGTAACAGGCAGGTTGCCTGTCTGTTCCGGGGCCGGCCCGAAGTTAAGCGAACTTACTGCAGAGGTTACCGTTCCCTGCAGGCTTGAAAGCGAACCGGGACAACTTACGGATACACCGCTAACAGAACCACCTGGAGTTATCGAAAAGTTGATGGTAATGGTTCCGCTTGCTCCGGGGTTGCTTCTGAGAAGACTTTCGTAGGCAGTCTGTACCCTCATCTTGATAATGTTGATCTTGCGTCTGATGTCACTCATGTTTCTGTAACCCAGATCGATTGCTTCACCTGAAGCACTGGCGCTAAAGGAAACCTGAGCCGCCTGGTGAGCTGCCTGCATTTCGCTTGAACTCACTGTGCCTGCTGTGGCAACAACGCCACCACCGCCACCGGCAAGCCCTGCAATACCGCCTGAGCCACCGCCTCCTGCTCCAGCTATGAGAGCCTCACCGCTCTGGCCTGACGCAAGCCCGGTTCCTGAAGCGGCAGCACTCTGGAGGTCTCCTATGAAACCTGCGCCTCCACCGGCGGTTCCTGTTCCGTAAGCGGCAAATCCTATGCTGCTGAGAACATCACTGGCAGCGTCAGCTCCCTGAGCGGCTCCACCACCAGCTGGAGCGTCAGATCCACCGGTTCCACCGCCTGTGGTTGAAATCTCAGCTACAGGCATGTCACTTACGACCTCTTCTCCAAGCCCTACTTCAGAAGCAGGCGGAGTTTCGGCAAGCTGAACAGCTCTGGCACTGGGGGCATTCCTGAGCATCTGTGTTTTTGACTCTTTCACAACAAGCACAAGACGGTCGGTAACAGCACCCATGAGCAGAGAAGCGGCAAGACCGATTCCAAGAAGAACCTTGAACCTGCTGTCTTCCTTACGCACAGCGTGGAAAGCAACTGTTTCATGGGGTCTGGTAGCAAAACTCTTCCAGTTGTAAACACTTGGTTTTCTTTTAACTTTCTTAACCACTGGCTTGGGTTTAGGCTTCAGTACCTCTGCCGGGGGCTCGGCGAAACTGAAAAATACCTCGGTGCTGCCAACAGTGAACACACCTGAAACATTCTTATCAAATACCCAGATGTAGGGTTCGCCCGGCTTTTCCTGTTTTAGAAGGTTTCTCTCGATAAGGGTGGCAAAAGGAATAACACTTCCCTTTACTTCAACACCACCCTTGATCTCAGGAAGCAGCCTGAGAATGTACTTGTTACCCTTCTCCGGCTCAAGAAGCGTATGTATTCTGGGAAGATTACCCGACTTCACGCATATGGTGTTGTAGTCGGCCTGACCAATGGTCATTATTCCGGCATTGGGGAAAATCTCCCTGCGCCCCTGGGAATCTTCTATGTTCAGCCTGAGCATCCTCTTATCGGGAACAACTTCCACAGGTACAGGTTTCTTGACCACAGGTTTTTTCTTTGGCGGGGCTTTCTTCTCAACGATCTTCGGAGGATCTATAAATCCAAAGTGAATAAGAAACGGACCGGCAGTAACCACTCCCTGATCACCGTAGTTAACTTTGAGAATATAATTTCCGTCATCATCGGTGTTGAAAATACCCAGGCCTTTGAGATCACTGAATTTAAGCTTTGATCCGTTGGCTGAAGTAATCTGTGCGTCCATTGCATCTGTCAGCCTGAGATCCCAGGTGTTCTTTTCCTCTCCCATTCTGATCAGTACAATTGAGTCCGGAATTCCAGGGGCCTCAACTGCAATGTTGTTGTTGTACCCGGAACCAAGGGTAATTTCTTTCTCTCCAGGGAGGAGTTTTGTTATTACTTTCCCGTCCCGCATAGCAGCAACTGCGAGTATCTTGTTTGTTACCTCTGCCATCAACTATCACCACCTTCACTGGAGACGATCTTGATAACAGCCAGATTCTGCCCGACATACCCTGCTTCTGAACAACTTGCCATTACCCGCTGTATAAGAATCGCAGGTACGCCCACATCTCCCTGGATGTTGATCTTCTTGTCTTCTTCAGTAAGTGTACCTCTGGACTGCCTGGAATATTCCAGATGATCTCGAAGGCGTGTAACAAGCACAGGAATAGAATTACCTGAACTGAGCAGTTCGGCATCAACGGAAACGACTGGATCTCCGTCAACAACAATAACTGAGTTGTTAACCTGTATCTCCAGTTTGAGCTCAACTTTCTTTTCTATTCTTGCTTTTGGAAGGGTAAGCTGATCGCTGACAGTTACCAGCTGCCCATCGGCAGAATAGCTTTTAAGCAGGAAGACCAGAAGGATTGTAAACATGTCAATCATCGAAGTGAGGTTAAGGGATACCTTTTTGTCTCCGCCTCGACTCATGGCAACAGACTTGCCTGATCCAAGCAGCAGGGGTACGTGGCGTTTAGAAGGTGAACTCATCAGTCACCCCTTCCCGCCATGGCTGAATTGACCGATGATGATGGAGCAACCTGCAGGCCAGGCTGGTCAAATCCGGCGGCTGCGGCATAATCAATGGCTTTGATAATGTTATCGTATCTCGTTTCTTCCACAGTCAGTACCGTTATCTTGTGGAATGAAATCTGGGGATATGCTTCGGAAAGAAGGTCATGTACTTCTTCAAGTTTAGTTCCAAGCGAATCCCATGGGTAGGTAATTACCATCTCCCCGTTCAGCTCCATCTCCATGGCGTAACAAACATGAACGGTTCCACTGGCTGTGCCAACAAACATCTCCTGATCGGTGATTATTATTTTGGGTTGAAGTCTGTCCTCTTCTGACCGCATCAAGTTTGCCGTCGCACCCCCTCCACTGTTGCTCACGCCCTCTGTAGCTGACATTTCAACAACGGTTACTTCAAGGAATGTAGCACTGAACAGAAGGAACGGGATAATGCAGCAGAAAAGATTCATCACAGGCAGAAGATCAATTTCAGGAAGATGCTTACTTGTTCTACTTCGCCCCGATGCAGCTTTTGCCATTAGCCTTCCCTTCTGGCCTGCGACAGCATGTTCATAACCATAACACTGTACCTGTCGATATCATCCACAAGACTGTCGGCCTTGGAAGTAAGAACAGAGTGGGCAACAAGCATGGGAATAGCGGCTATAAGTCCAAAGGCTGTTGTGTTCATTGCCTGTGATATACCGTTGGCAAGAAGAACACCTTTCTTCTCAGGATCAGCAGCCGCAACTGCTGCAAACGCAGCAATAAGACCGAAGATCGTTCCAAGAAGACCTACCATGGTAGAAACATTGGCAAGCATACCAAGATAACCGATTCTGGCGTTTATTCT
>Ga0164318_10007375_pt1 | contig 10654 bp, 11 predicted proteins | sample GuaBasSedimGuay9_FD_113734 | JGI IMG/M metagenome (GOLD analysis project Ga0164318, IMG submission 113734) | Subseafloor sediment microbial communities from Guaymas Basin, Gulf of California, Mexico - Guay9, Core 4571-4, 0-3 cm | ecosystem: Environmental > Aquatic > Marine > Hydrothermal vents...
CACTTTCAGAAAAAACATTACGTTTTTATCTTAATCACCTTGAGGATGTGATGCCTTCGGGTAGAAATTTAATGAAAGATAAGTATGCAAGAATGGAGGATTTAATACCTCCGCTAAAGGATAATCCTATTATTGATAAGATAGTAGATATAGAGAAGAAATGGCAGGATGAGGTTGTTAGAAAATACCCAAATGTTTTTAAAGGGTCTGTAAATCCATTTGATGAAACTGTAAAGGAAAAAAAGAAATTGACCTTTGAAAAATACCTTAAGTCTGAATTAGAGACATATTCAGATTTAACCATTGAATCCTATTATAATGATTTAATAAATATGCAAAAAGAGGGAAAAAATCTGGCTTATGAAATATATAATAATATTTTCAAGGAGATAGGTTTTGAATCTTTAGAAGATGCTAATAGTAAATTAGGAAAAGATGTGAATAGTGATGATAATGATTAAAAGTAAGGAAGAATTAAAAAAAATAATAATAAATTTAGAAAAAACACTATATAATAGTATAAAAAGGAATTTGCCCAATAATTTAAGTACTGAATTAATAAAACCTGAAGGTCTATTTCGAAATTTACAATTAAATATATACCCTTATGATGTGTTAAAATCTTATTTAATTGATTTAGAAGAAACTATGGGACTTGGGTATAATTTAATACTCGATAGATTTTTAAAAATGGAAGATCTAATAACTTTAAAAAATGGAAATCGCTTAATAGGAAAAATAATGGAAATCGAATCAAAGTGGTACGATAATATTTTCACAAAATCTAAAAATATTTTTGAATCTGTTAGCTATGAAATTAAGAAAACTTTATATAAAAATTTAACTTATGAAAAGTATAAAAGAAGCGAGTTAGATGGACTTTCAAATATGACTTTGGATTATTATTATAAATATGTTTTTAAATGTATGGAAAATGATGAAAATCCCCTGTTTAAGATTTTTAATGAGTTTGTAAGCTATAAACCAAGCCATCTTTAATCGTTTGTATTGCTCTTGAAGGTAATATGAACTTAATAATTATTACTAAAAAAACTCACTAAGTATAAGCTTCAATTCCTCAGAATTTCTACTATTTTTTAAGGTTTTAATGACATTTTGTTTGTGTATCTTGACTAATTATATTATTATATCATAAGTTAAAGATTAAATATTCAAGTTGCAAGGTATCCATTCTGGATTCAAAAGGGAAACAGGTGAAAATCCTGTACGCTATCCAGGCACTGTGATAGGTGAGGTTTTTTATATTATGTCACTGCTATAAAGCGGGAAGGCGTAAAAAACCTATTTTAGCCTTAAGTCAGGAGACCTGCCTGTAACTTTTATTCATTATTCTCTGGGAGTTGAATAATGTAAGATGCACACATTTTTATTACTTCTTTTTCATATCAAAAAGCAACTTTCCAGGGTTATAAAATCAATTGAAAATTAAATTATGAAGGGATATTTATAATAATTACTTATCTTATTATTATCTCCATATTTGGGAGAAAAATCAATATTTAAAAAAATTACTAAAAGTCAATAAAAAAATATGAAAAAGATTATTATTGCCGCTGATAGAAGTGGAAGTGGTAAAACCACTATTACAATGGCTTTATTAGCTGCATTAAAGAAGAGAGGATTAAAAGTCCGACCATACAAAGTTGGCCCAGATTATATAGATGGAATATATCACAAAATAGTATCTGATGAATATTCGTATAATTTAGATAGCTGGATGCTGAATAAAGATTACCTGGTGAAGCATTTTGATGAAACTTCGTCAGGATATGATATGGCTTTAATAGAAGGAGTTATGGGTCTTTTTGATGGAAAAGGAGAAGGTATACAGGGATCAACTGCAGAGATATCTATAATATTAGGGGTTCCTGTTATATTAATAGTTGATTGTAAAGCAATTGCTGGAAGTATCGCACCACTTGTGTATGGGTTTATGAATTTTGACAGTAGAGTAAAAGTGGCTGGAGTTATACTTAACAATATTTCTGGACCGAAACATAAAGAGTATCTTATATCTGCTCTTAAAAATGCTGGTATTTCTTATTATGGAGCTGTTTATAGAAACGAACTTTTTAATTTTAAAAGCAGACATCTGGGTCTCGATACTTCAATAGAAAAGAATTTCAATAAGAACAAAATACATGAAATGGCTGAAACAATTGAAAAAAGCCTGAATATTGAAAAAATACTTGAAGTGGCAACTTTTAGAACAGAAAAAATTGAAAATAAAAAAGAATTAGAACCTTATAATATTAAAATTGTAAAAGATATTCATAGAAGTAATAGGGTAGAATGTAGATTGGCTATAGCATATGATGAAGCTTTTCATTTTTATTATAAAGCAAATCTTGACCTTTTAACAAATTGTGGTGCTGAGTTAGTAAAGTTTTCACCTTTAAATGATAAAGATTTACCAGAAAATTTGGGAGGTATATATCTGGGTGGGGGTTATCCAGAAGTTTATGCAGATAAATTATCAAGAAATAAAGGGATGATTGATGCTGTAAGGAAGTTTGCTTTTAAAGGTGGAGTGATATATGGTGAATGCGGTGGGTTGATGTATTTAGGACGCTCGATTATTTATAATGGTAAAAAGCACAGCATGGTAGGTATATTTGATATCGATGTTGAGATTTGTGGTAAACTTTTTCACCTTGGCTATGTTGAGTTGCAACTTTTGAGGGATTGTATACTTGGCGAGAAAGGCACTATTATAAGAGGCCATGAATATCATTATTCGAAAATTATTAATAATGATGATAATAATAAAAAATGGAAAAAAGGGATATATTATACCATAAATAAAGATGATAATAACCTGTTAAAGGGATTTTATTATAAAAAAGTTTTAGCGAGCTATGTTCACCTGCATTTTGGATCTAACCCGAAAGTGGCATGTAATCTGGTTGAAAGTTGTTATAATTTCCTGAAAAAAAATAATTTTTCAGGTCAATAAAATATTTATTTTTGTGATCCATTAATTTATCATAAAATGTTCATTAGTCTATTATTTTGACAAATATCCTGAAAGTCAAAAATATGGAGAAAAAGAAAAGAGATATAGTTCTTTTTGTGGTTAATAAATTAAGAATTAACGAGAGAATTATAAGTTTTTTAAATAATAGATTTATAAATTATGAAATTAAATTTTTTGATATGACTAATAAATATTCTAATGCTATTGTTGATGAGGTCAAAAAACAGGTATTAAAAGGATTTAAAAGAATAATTGTTTTTTTGCCGGGTAATTTTAAAAGGATTGAAAGGAATATTATTGAGGTATTTGGCAATTCAAAACCATCTAAATTGAATATAATATTTAAATTTTACGAAATAGATTTTTATGATGTTTTTGATGTTATAGAAGAACAATTCAGAGAAGAGTTAAATGTTCATTATAATGATTTACCGCCAGAAGAGATACAGGCAAAAAGTTTTAATATAATAGAAGAAGTATTGCTTGGTTTAGACAGTTTTAAAAAAAGAACTGAAGAAGAGAGAAGAGTAATTATAAGAATAGTTCACAGCCTCGGAGATTTCTCGATAGTAAAAATGCTTAGCTTTTCAAAATTCGCTATTGAAAAAGGCAAGGAAGCACTGAGAAAAGGAAATCCGATAGTTACTGACGTTAAAATGGTGGAAGCTGGTATTTCCAGACTTTATAAAAAGAGAACTTTTTGTATGATTTCATCTAAAAGAGCAAAGAGAAGAGCTTTGATGTCAAATATTACCAGAGCAGCTGCCTCTTTTGAACTTTTAAGAAAAAAGATGGATAATGGGATAGTTGTCGTTGGCAATGCTCCGACTGCACTTGTTCACTTTATTAGAATGCAAAAGAAATATTCAATAACTCCAGCACTCGTAATAGGTGTTCCTGTAGGATTTGTAGGGGCAGCTGAATCTAAAGAAATCCTGATGAAGTCAGGAAATGAATATATTACTGTTAAGGGTATAAGAGGTGGTAGCACCGTAGCATCGGCAATAATAAATGCTATTGGTAGTCTGTAGAATGGGACTCCGGTATGGGTATACTACAGGAAGTTGTGCAACTGCTGCAACAAAAGCATGTTGTTATATGTTGAAGTATGGAAGGAAGATAAGAAAAGTAGAAATTTTATTGCCAGTTGGTAAGAGTGCAGTATTTGAGCTACACGATATTTATTTAGATTTAAATATGAAAAAAGCAGTTTGTTCTGTTATAAAGGATGCTGGTGATGATCCAGATGTAACTAATGGTTTAAAAATATTTTCTGAGGTACAAATTATAGGTGGTGAAAAAATAGAAATAACAGGAGGAGAAGGGGTTGGGATAGTAACAAAGCCCGGGCTTGGAGTTGCAGTTGGTGATTATGCTATAAACCCTGTACCCAGGAAAATGATATATGATGCAGTGAAGGAATTTTTTGATGGTGGTGTTAAAATTAAGATTATTGTGCCAGAAGGTAAAATAGTTACAAAAAAAACGTTTAATAAAAAACTTGGTATTATTGGAGGAATATCAATACTAGGGACTACAGGTATTGTAAAACCTTTTTCATTAAGTTCTTTGAAAAGTTCAATAGAGCTTGAAATGAAAGTTGCCAGAGCAATGGGTTATGAAACAATAATACTTGTTCCAGGCAATATTGGAAGATCAGCAGTGAAAAGTGCATATAATGTACCTGATGATAAAATTATTATGGTAAGTAATTTTGTAGGTGATATGCTTATTGAGGCAGCAAAGTTATTTGAAAATATTGTTATTATTGGTCATCCTGGAAAATTGATTAAAGTATTAGATGGATATTTTAATACACATTCAAGGTATTCTAAACCTGCTGTTAACAAAGTTAAATCTGATCTTATGAGTTTAAAGTTAGATGTTAAGTTACAGGAAAAATTAAAAGAAATTACCACTGTAGATGGTATCATAAATATATTGCCTGAAAATATAAAATCTGAAGTATTCAATTGTTATGCTGTAGAGATAGAAAAAACAATCAAAAAATACATTGATAAAAAATTCGCCCATGAAATAAAAAATATTCCGTTTAAAAAAGCCGGTATTGCCTTGATAAATATGAAAAAGAATTTTATTGCCAAAGGTAAGATATTTTTGGATATGGAGGATGAGATTGAACAAAGTTAAAGTTGTTGGTTGTGGGCCTGGTTATAAAAAGCTGATGACTTTTGAAGCTGTTGAAGCAATAAAAAGTTCTGATTTAATATTCGGAGCTGAAAGACTTCTTGATAATTTTCCTAATTTTAAGGGAGAGAAGGTTAAAATTAAAGGAAACTATTCTTCCATTCTAAAAAGAATAAAAAATGAGTATAGGATTAAAAAGATTGCAGTTTTAGTAAGTGGTGATGTTTGCTTTTTTAGTTTTTCAAGACTTGTCTTAAATGAAGTGGGGAGAGATAACTGTGAATTTTATCCGGGTATTAGTTCTGTACAGTACGCATTTAGTAAACTCAGGCTGGAGTGGAATGACGTATTATTTTTAAGTTTTCATGGAAGGGATAAAGATAATAATGAAAATTGTAATATAGAGAGAATAATAAGGGATAATCCCAAAATTGCTATTTTAACAGATGGTGACAATGGAGTAAAAAATTTGTTTAATGTATTGAGAAAAAATCTTTTTAATAATAAAAAAATTTTTATTATGGAAAATCTATCTTATCCTGACAGGGAGAGAATAAAATCTGTTTCATATGAGAAAGCTTTGAACGGGAATTTCTCGCCTTTAAATGTTGTTGTTATACTGAATAAGGAGCTTATATGAACAATGGTATTGTTTACGGTATTGGAGTCGGACCTGGAGATTCTGAACTTATAACTTTAAAGGCTATAAAAATTATAAAAAAGGAAAAGAATATTTTTATACCGAAGTCGGGGAAATTTGAAGGAGGATTGATACGGAACATAGTGCAGAAATACATAAATCCTGATTTCCAGAATATAGTTGAAATAGATTATTTTGGAGTAATGAATTATAGAGGTGAAAAATGGAAAAAAGTAGCTGAAAAAATTCATTCTTATATATCAATAGGGCAAAATGTTGTCTATTTAACTTTGGGAGATCCGATGGTGTATAGCACGTTTATTTATTTGGTTGAAGAATTGAGAAAGATAGATGAGGGTATTAAGATTTTGACTGTTCCTGGTATAAGTTCCTTTGCACTTGGTTGTAGCGAATTTGGTATTCCTCTTGTTAAAGGCAAAGAATTGGCTACCATATGCTATGGAGGAGTGAATAAAGAAAATCTTAAGATGATTTTAAATAGTGCAGATACAGTTGTAATTATGAAAATAGGCAAAAAACTGAAAAAAATTATGGATGTTTTAAAGGAAGAACGTTTGCTTGATAAATCATATATGTTAAAACGTGCAGGGCTTGATGGTGAATATAAAATTGATGGATTGGAAAATCTTGAAATTGAGAAGTTACCTTCGGATTTTGGTAACTTATCAACAATAATTATTAGAAGGAATAGTTGAATGAAAGTCTATTTTATTGGTGCTGGTCCAGGAGATCATAAGCTTATAACGTTAAAAGCAGTAGAAATTATGAAAAAATGCTCAATTTGCTTATATGCTGGTTCTCTTATTAACAAAAGAGTCCTTAATTATATGCCTTCTGAAAGTGAAATTTATGATTCAAGCGGTCTGACACTTGAAGATATGAAAGGGATATATATCAAGGCAAAAAATAGCAATAAGAATGTTGCGAGGTTGCATACAGGAGACCCATCTTTATATGGGGCTATCGGGGAACAAATGGAGCTTTTAATGGATTTGGGCATAGATTATGAGATTATACCTGGAGTGAGTAGCTTTCAAGCAGCGGCTGCAGTGTTAAAGAAAGAATTGACAATACCTGAGATAAGTCAATCGGTTATTCTAACAAGATTAGGTGGAAGAACACCGGTTCCAGAGAGAGAAAGTATATCTTTGTTATCTAAACACTCAGCAACGATGTGTATATTTTTATCTGTTCATATGATAGAGAAATTAGTAGAGGAACTTATCAAAGGTTATAGTGTGAAAACACCTGTTGTGGTACTGTATAGGGTTACCTGGAGTGATCAAATTATAATAAGGGGTACGCTGGAGAATATAGCTAATAAGGTTAAAAAGGCAAATATAAAAAAGACTGGACTCGTAATTGTTGGAGAGGTACTGGAGGAAATGACTGGAAAAAGATCAAAGCTTTATGATGGGAATTTTAATCATGGATACCGAAAATAGTACCGCACTGATTACTTTAAGTGAATTAGGATATAAAATACTTTTAAGAATATTAGATGGTAGCTATCCAGAGGCGGATATTTATCTTTCAAAAAAACTTACAATTTCCTTAAAAGAGATGGGCTATGATTTGTCTAACAGAAATATAATGATTTATCAAAATGGTATAGTAGATTTGTGTAAAAATATCTTTAGTAATTACAAAGCTTTTGTTTACATAATGCCTATTGGTGTGGTTTTAAGAACAATTTCTGATCAGATTATGAATAAATATGTTGATCCTGCCGTGGTAGTTGTTGATATAGGAGGTCGTTGGGTAATACCCATTCTTTCAGGGCATGAAGGAGGGGCTAATAAGGTAGCTGAAAGAGTAGCTTTATCTTTAAACTCAAGGGCTATCATTACCACGTCTTCTGAAGCGGGAAAAAATCTAATTGTTGGTATTGGCATGAGAAAAGGTGTTAAAAAAAGTGTTATAGCTGAAGCTGTACACTTTGCAATGGATATGATTGGAGAAAAGGAAGAAAATATAAGGCTTATTTCTACGGTAGAAAGGAAAAAAAAAGAGAAGGGGCTTCTTGAATATTGTAGATTAATGAATATACCTTTACGGAGTATTTCAATTAATGAGATAAAGCATAGTATGCGGAGTTTTAAAGAATCAACTTTTGTAAAAAAAATACTGGGAATTGGTGCTGTAGCTGAACCATCGGCAATCCTTGCGGGTGAAAAAACTAAGATTATTCTAAAGAGGATAAAATGGAAAGGCGTAACGGTTGCAGTAGCTCGGGAAAACTTTTCGTGGTAGGAATTGGCCCGGGATCCAGGGATTATATAACTCCAGCAGTTATTAAAGCGATAAAAGCAAGTGATATAGTTGTAGGATATGAAAATTATATTAGTCTTATTGAAGATTTATTAAACGGTAAAAAAGTAATAAAGAATGGAATGAAAGGTGAAATAGAAAGAGTAAAAGTAGCAATTAATTATGTAATGCAGGGGCATAATACCAGTTTAATTTCAAGAGGAGATCCGGGTGTATATGGAATGGCCGGGGTTGTTATTGAACTTTGTAAAAGGATGAAAATCTCTATCGATGTTGAAATTATTCCAGGAATAAGTGCAGCGAATGCTGCTGCGGCACTCCTTGGTGCTCCGCTCATGTGTGATTATGCTGTAATTAGTTTAAGTGATCTTCTTGTGTCATGGGAAAAAATTAGATTTAAGCTTATTTCTATAGCGAAATCGGATTTTGTAGCTGTGATTTATAATCCAAAAAGTAAAAAGAGAACTGAACAGATTAAAGAAGCTAAAGAAATATTTTTGAAATATAGAAGCCCAGATACACCTGTTGGAGTGGTTAAAGATGCTTTTTCTACTGGAGAAACTGTTCATTTAAGTAAGTTATCAGAGTTTCTTAAACTTGATATAGATATGAGAACGGTTGTAATTATAGGAAATTCTACAAGTGATATATATAAAAATTGGTTTTATACAAAGAGGGGTTACGATCTGTGATATTGATTCTTGGAGGAACATCCGAATCTTTAAAAATTGCGAGTAAATTGGATAGTTTAGGACTTGAATACCTAATTACTACGACTACTGATATACAAAAAAATGAGATTGAAAGAATATCCCATAAAATTTTTGTTGTAAAGTTTGATGAAAAAAGTCTTGCCAATTTTGTTATTCAAAATAAAATCGATACAATTATTGATGCTACACATCCATTTGCTGTTAGCATTAAAAATCTTGCAATAGATATATCAAAAAAGATGGGGTTTAGATATATAAGATATGAGAGAAAAAAGGTAGAAATGCCCAGAAATAAGTATGTTATTAAAGTTGATTCATTAGAAGAAGCAATGAAAAGGGTGAAAAATATAAGTGGGAATATTTTTGTTACTACTGGAGTTAAAGAGTTACCGTTTATATATAGTTTTCTCGACAGTAGAAAGGATGAAATCTATGTACGAGTTCTTCCAAAAAGTGATTCTTTAAAGTTATGTGAAAATATTGGCATCCCATTATCACACATAATAGCAATGGTTGGACCTTTTGATTATGAAATGAACTTTTATCTAATTAATAAATATAATATTAGAATTGTTATCTCAAAAGAATCAGGAACGACGGGAGGTTTATATGAAAAAATAAGGTCAGCTATTGATAATAATATATATATCATAATAATAAAAGCACCGGCGATAGATTATCCTATAATAGTTTATACAATTGATGAATTGGTTGAGGTGTTAGATTCCTGTGATAGAAATATTAAATCTTACAAAAAGATATAAAAGCCTAAAAGCTATTGATAATCTTACTATAAATGTTAAAGAAGGCGAAATATTTGGGTTATTGGGGCCCAATGGTGCAGGAAAAACCACTACGATAAGAATCCTATCTACTTTGACATTACCTACCTCGGGGAGAGTATTAATTAACGGTTATGATATAATAAATGATCCAGTGCGGGCAAAAAATTCAATAGGTGTTGTACATCAAACCTTAAATGTGGATCCTGATCTCACTGGTTATAACAATCTTCTGATTCATGGCATGTTGTTTGGAATGAAACGCTCAAAGATAAAGCTAAGAATCAAGAAGTTAGCCAACATTATGGGATTGGAAGAAAGGTTGAATGATTATGTGTCCAGTTATTCTGGAGGAATGAAGAGAAAATTAACAATAGTAAGAGCTCTTCTGCATAAACCTCAATTATTAATTATGGATGAACCTACTGTTGGTTTGGATGTATTAACCAGAAGGAAAATATGGGATTTAATAAAATCGCTAAATAAACAAGGAGTTACAATATTTATGACTACACATCATATAGAAGAGGTGGAATACTTATCACACAGAGTTGCGATAATTAACCGCGGAAAGCTAATCGAAGTTGGCCGACCATATGATCTAAAGCAAAAGTTTGGTAAGAAATCATGCAGATCAAGCAATGATGAATAATTTTATTATAACTCCCATGTCATTTCTTTGTAATACATTTTTTCCTCTTAGAACATATCCAATATGGGTAAGATGGATTATAAATGTTCTTCCTCTTACACACTCAGCGAAATGTATAAGGGCATCTCTGTTAGGAATTGAATTCCCGATAGGTTCATTAATTTATTTGGTGTTCTTTTCGATATTATCATATATAATAGCTGTTTTAGTTATTAAAAAATCAAAAGATTGATTTGATATATTATTTTATATATTGAAATCCATAAAAATATATTGACAAAAGAATAGGTATATATTATTGTAATTTTGCATATTTAATTGATCTTTGTATAAAGAATATTGGTATCAGGTGCTGAAAAGCTTAATAGGGAAAGTGGTGAAAATCCACTGCAGCCCCCGCTTCTGTAAGGCGGATGAAACCTGCAAATA
>Ga0164318_10007376_pt1 | contig 10653 bp, 1 predicted proteins | sample GuaBasSedimGuay9_FD_113734 | JGI IMG/M metagenome (GOLD analysis project Ga0164318, IMG submission 113734) | Subseafloor sediment microbial communities from Guaymas Basin, Gulf of California, Mexico - Guay9, Core 4571-4, 0-3 cm | ecosystem: Environmental > Aquatic > Marine > Hydrothermal vents >...
ACATCAATAGGTATAAAACTACCGGCTCCATAGGTAGCAGGACAGACAGGTGCTCCTCCCTGCACAAAATCACCTGCTCCGTCACCATAGAATATCTTTATATATCCCCAATCGGTAACATCTAAAATATCTAAATTGCCGTCATTATCAAAATCTACTACCTCTACCTGCCAACCATAGGTCCTATCAAGATGATATTGACTCCAGTTTCCATCCCCTTCATTAATCAATACCCATAAACCAACCCATCTCATTGTTACTACCAAATCTATATCCCCATCTTTATCAAAATCACCGCTGGCAATATCGTGGGGGTCATGCCAACCTGAGCCGGTAATAGTTTCCTTTAATTCCCATTCTTCGCTATCTAAATTATATGACCATATCTCAACCGTTGAATTTCTTCCACCAGCTAAGCCGGCAATTATTTCCTCTTTTCCATCGCCGTCAAAATCTACACAATGAAGCGCCTTATACTCTCCTGTATCAGTGATAAGTTGAGGGAGTTGCCAGAAATCGCCGAGATAAATAGAAAAGGAGACAATATTATTTTCCTCATTATCTTCTGCAATTTCGTTATATGGATCTACCCAGGCAAATAAATTGTGTCTGGTTAAAGATAAAGAGCTTAGCTCAAAACTTATTTCTGCTGAACTATGAGCGGCAATTTCTGGAATTATTTTCTCTCCTATTTTCTTCTCATTATCAGGATTACTTTGGGGGTCATCGTAGATGGCAACTTTTATATCTTTTAGCGGCATTTCTCCTGAATTATGCACAGTTATCGAGCAGGTTTTGTCTAAGTTGGAAAAGATAATATCTGAAGAAGAAATATTTAAATCTAAACTTCCCATAAAGATATAATGTTTTTTCTCTCCTTCTCTGTTGCCGGCATTATCTTCACTGTAATAGGAGATTGTAAAATTGCCAACACAGTTTAAATCTATGGGTTGTTCATATATCTTCCACCCACCTTCATCTACCTGATAATATATCTGTTTTATTCCTGAGTACTCATCTTCTGCGCTAAGTTCTATCAAGGTTGAAAATGAGATAAGGGTAGGATTATCCGCCCTATTTTCTCCTTCAGAATAAGAATAACCGATAAAGGATATCTGACTAACAGGTGTTTCTTTGTCCAATTTAGCTAATCTGGGTGAAGTCTTTGTCTGTTCAACATTACCGGCCTCATCTACAGAATAGTATTTTATGGTATGAGCTCCTGATTGAGTAATAGAGATAGTAGTGCCTTCAGAAAAAGTATCAGACCCATCTATAGCATAATAGGTCTTATAGTCCGGATGCCCTGCTTCCTCTCCATCATCTACAGTAAGAGTAATAATAAAATCTTTACTTTGCCAATCTAATGGAATGTCATCACTGGTTATAGGCGGCAAGTTATCTTGAGGTGAAACAGGACCTACTGTTTTAGAGACTACAGGTGGAATGTCGATAGCTTCCATTGTTACCTTATAATAGTATTGATTATAGTCTTTTAATTGCTTGTCTATATACTCATACTCCTGGCTTCCATCATCTATAACCTCACATATTTCCTCATATACTCCATCTATGGTATTACTACGCAGTATCTTATACCTCCAGAGAATATCCCTGTCTTCCCCTAAGGAAGGCGAACGTCTCCATCTTACTTTAAGTCGCCCGCCCTGGTCATTAGGCACATCTCCTACATTTACTTCTTTTATGCCCATATTTACTACGGTAAATCTTTCTTCTTTAGTCTGACTTATATTACCTGCTTTATCTATTGCCATAAATTGTACTCGATAATCACCTGAAGAGGCAAAATTGCCATTTTCATTTTTTCCATCCCACAAGACACTAAATCCATTTTCACCATCACAGTTTCCTACCCGGGTAAAAATTAACTCTCCTTTTGAATTATAACAGTTAAGATGAATAATTGTAGGTTCATCTGTTTTGCAACTGATATTAACTAAATCTTCTGCTGTCTGAGGGAAAAAGGTAGCTGGAGTCACCTGTGTTTCAATTATTGCCGGCGCTGTCTGATCTTTAATGATTTTGCCGTTTCCTAGATAGACATTACTTACTTTGTATTTGACAAAGAGATGATTATCTCCTTCGTAGGGTAGGTTTATCTCGTTAAAGGTGTAATTTCCATCTGTATCTGCAAGCGTTTCTCCTTTTAGAATAGGTGGGGTTGGGTCGGCAGTTTGGTGATAAAGGTTATCATCATCAATATACAATTCAATTAGCTGTCCCGGACTGCCACAACCTTCTATAAAAGATACAGAGTTACGGTTGGTTATCATCTGTGAGGGAACAAGTGTAGGGGTAATTAGCTGAGGGGTACCTTCTAATAGGACAAAGTCGCTGGTATGGCTGATAGTAGCGGTGAGCGTGAGGACATCTCCCGGCTCAAAAGGCGTTGGTTTGTCAATCACTACATTTGAAATACAAATCAGTTCTCCTGTATCTGTAATTTGATAAAGATGTAATTGCTCTAAGTCAAAGCGTGGGTTACCATACTCATCATAGACATCATCATAGGTAAATTTGTAGGTAATGGTAGGCATTGCCTCTTCTTCAAAGGTTACACCTGAAGGCCTAACCTGGATTATCGGCCCTAAAGGTAATATATCAGGCATCTCGCTAAGACCTAACTCTTCTATCTTTCTTGGGACAACACTTACTAAGGTCTCGTTAGGGAAAGAGTCGGCGTTAAACTTTACCTCTACCCGGCGATAAGCAGAAGAATAGATAAGGTTTTCCTGGTTAGTATCTCCTGGTTTAAATACTTTGCCAATCTCTATCTCTTGAGTTGTGGTTTTGACTCTACCCTCATCATCCTTTACCTTCAACAAGACCAGATACTTGCCATAAAGATTAGTCACCTCCCACCAGCCTAATGTTCCTTCTTTACCTTCATCTGAAGAGGTAATTAGCTTCCAACTTTCGCCATCCTGATAATACAATTCATAGGCATCGGATGCCTTACCTTTAATCTCTACAAATTGTTTCGGTGAAGCATTTGGTTTTAGTTTTAATTTGAAACTGTCCTTTATATTTTCTTTGTAGTTATGAGTGACCAAATCTATTACTTCCAAATCATCATTTATCTCACCGCTAAGATAGCGTAAGGTTATCTGCCAGCCTTCCTCTTGTTCGGTAACATTGAATTGGTCAGTAAAGTCTAAATAAGGCTTGGTTTGAGGATTTTTTTCTTTATCAGGTGTGCGCGGGTCATCCGCCCAAAAGATATATTGGTTGACTATGCTTCTATCGGCACATATATCCTGGTTCTCAAAAGGATAGGCGTCAGAGATTATATAAGGCACATCCGATATACCGTCAGGGTCAAAGGTAAGTTCATTGAAGATAATGAGCTCAGAGACAATTTTACCGTTGATAAGCGTCTGGTCGGCCGTAGAATCCCAGATTGGATTCCAATCAGGGACAATAGCTGCCTTGAGATAGTATTCATGAGCAGGGTCGATAAATTCTCCCTGGATATATTCCTCACCAGAGTCATCTACCAATTTCATTTCTACCGCTGGATTAGGTAAAGATTCTGTCAGTTGATACCTTAAAGACTCCCTGATTACATCATCCGGCAAGTCAAACACCTCAGGATTATCAAAGATAAGCAAAGAGTATTCTTCATAGGTTTCTCCGCCTTGGTATTCTAAAAAGAGATGTTTTGAGATAATTTCACCTATCCCCATATCTCCCCGGCTGCCATCAGGGTCGTTATATCCACAATGAGGATCAGCTGCATCAATGCAAGGAGAGGTGTCAGTTAGGTGAAAATCATAATTTGCTAAATCTACAAATTCAGGATCAGAAGATATATCGCCTTCTCCCGGCTCGCATCCTAAGTATTCAAAACCTATACTACTTTCACCCAGCCATACATCGTTGTAAGAGATAGCAGGTTCGCTCTCTCCACCGCAACATATACCAAACCATCCATCGCAATAAGAAATAATATTATTCTTAATTAAAGGAAAACTGTCATTACAGAAGATACCATTGTTGTTTAAGGCAAGGGTATTATTGATAATTTTAGAATTAGAGTTTTCCAGGTAAATACCGCAATCAAATCCGCAAATAACATTCTTTCTTATAACAGGTGAGGCATCTATACAGTGAATCCCATAACTTGATGAAGCTCCGCCTTTATGAAAAATACTAAATCCTTTTAAAGTACCATCAGGAACTAACGGGTCGTTTTCACTACTACTAAAATCATAGGTAATAACCGGTTTTGTTTCATCTTCGGGATAAATGAGTGTATTGTAGGGAGTCTCACCTATAATAGTAATATTTTCTTTAGTAATTACCAGATTTTCTGCATATTCGCCACTGTTTACCTTAATAATACTACCCTGTGAAGCATTATCTATTGCTTCCTGGATAAAAGGATAGTCTTTTGGCACGTAAATTACAGAGCCGAGTGGTATATCCTGAACAACTTCTTTCCATAAAGAAGGGGAAGAATTAGGTTCGGAAACCCGAGCATAGACTTCTTTTGTTTGTGTTCCTGTATACGGGTTGCCAAAATAGATATCTAAGCCATTAATTGTAATCTTCTTTGGTTCTGTGCTGGTGGTTACAAATTTACTTATTCCATCTACATTGACAGTAAACGTATAAGAGAAATTCCCTAACGAGCCACCCTGCTGAGGCTGAGGGACAGCATTTTCCCAACTGCCGATGTATTCCCAATCTGTGTAGTTTTCTATATTTTCCTTGCTTCCATTTCCATTTGCTGAACCATAACGCCAAGCGCTATGGCTATGCTGGTTTATCCGGTAATACCTGCCTGATGCTTTTATCCACGCTGATGAAAGTCCTGCGCAAACTTCAACCTTTATTTCTTTATTAAGTTCGCCAGTATCAAGTGTAAAGGTTTTTGTATCATAATCACATTCATTATACCAACCATATGCTTCGCAATAAAATATTTGATCATCGTTTATATAAACCCACACTTCTGGGTGACCAATCACTGCTGCATCCATACAATACTCAATATGGCAATAGACTGTTTGAGCGGGAGTAAAATTATTACTGCTAATGTAAGTACTTTTAGACCCACAATTAGCATCCCCCTGTTCAACAGAAAAATTATGCCATGTGGTTGAATATGTAAACCATGTCTCCTTCGCCTTCCCATCCACTTTCCAGCTAAACTCCCGCTTCTTCCATCCCTGCGCCTCTAAGTTATAACTAAATTCCTGAGGTGGATAATATCTTCCCCTTGCCTCTGCTTCATAGATAAAGTCGGATCTACCTTCAACCTCACTTATCCCGTTGGCGTTAGCATCCTCTTCTCCTATGGGGTCTAAAATAGCAATAAGCTCTGGTGATTGACTGGGGTTAATTACTTTTATCCCTTCTACTTCCTTTGTGATTATCCCTGAGCTGTCATAGGGCTCGGCAGTGAATTTTAAGGTATAAGTCTTATCCGGACTGGCTACCTCACCGGCTCCATATCCTCCATCCCAGCTTATCCGATAAACTACCTCTTTTCCTCCAGCGCGCTTCGCTCCATCTAAGAGTTTTCTTAATACCTCTCCTGTCTCCTCTTCTATTACCTCTACTGTTAGATAAGCGCCTTTATTCAGGGCATATTCTATAGTGAGAGTATTTATATCTGAGGTAGGGTCAGTAGGAGTAAAAGTTTTATCTTGGGGGGTAATTTTAAATCCAGTAAAGGCAAGTTGAGATTCTACTTCAATATTTGCCTCTTCAGTTACTATCCCCGGGTATTCTATTCCTTCAGCAGTTACCTTTATAGCATAAGTGCCATTATCCACAAAGGCGCCCCAGGGATATTCACCATCCCAAAAGATATGATTGTCGGCTAATTTTAAAGGAAGATGGAAAGGATTTATACCCGGATGAATTTTATCTGCGGATATAAAGATTAAATCCTTTGCGGCTTCAGTTGAACCGTTTATTTTAAGAGTAAGTCTTAATTCATTGAAATTACCCTGGAAATCCACTCCATCCAAATCATTGAACTCTTCCTCTCCTGTGCTGATAAACTCTATTAGCTCATCCCCTATCTTTATCGCATCTTTGCCTTCTTCTAAATTATGGGGATTTACCCCCTCAAATCTTCCATAACCTATGCCTTCAATTGCGCCTGAGAATACATCATCTTTGCTCTGCCCGCACCAGTGTAGATGGTAACCTGTCTCATCCTGCCAGAAGAAATAACCTATGTGCACATCCGGGTCTATATCGGGCTTACCCCATATCGGAATAATGTTATCCAAAGTGCGTCTAAATACTACCTTATTTTCATTATCAATAACCTTTACAATTACCCTTGCCTTTGCCTTGCTTAGCTGATAGCCAATATCCAAAGGATTTCCTTCATCAGGGTGAAACTCAGCGTCGGGATTAAGTGAAATTTGAAGCTGGGGAAGAGTAGCGGCAGATGTAGACTTAACAAGAACACTCTTTGTAGTTCCCAGGGCATATCCGCTTCCTTCCTCTCTTACCACTAAGAGTAAGGTATATTTTGTGTCATCTTCCAGGAAGCTTGTATCCCACCAGGCTAAGGTGCCTATATCCGGCATTGGTGAGTTGGAGATATTGTTGTGCGCTGGGTCGCGATACTCCAAAGGGGTATACAACCCCTGAGATTTCCAGATATTCGCATCAAGGTTATTTAAGTCTTCGGGGACAGTTTGTTCTCCCTGGGCATAGTAAAGCTCGTATGAGAGGAAAGGCAGTCCGTTTCCCCAGTCAGGGTCAGTGGCTATGCCGCGAATGCATACCGTGCCGGCAAGCGCCTCATCCTCATCAATAGAAACAATAATCTCCGGCAGAATCGCATCTTTGATTAGTTCTGTTTTTGTAGTTGAGAAGTTGCCAAATTCATCATAAGCCTTAATTATGAATTGATACCTACCTGGGGCTAAATTTTTGCCCTCACTATCAAAGGTAATTGAATTATCCGTATCTTTGGCATTAGGGGCATCTAACCATTCTTCAATCTTCTCCCCAGTTTTTTCTCTGATTAGCGCTATCTCTACTTTTGAGATTTTCTCTTCATCTAATATATTTGCTTCTGCATCATTCGCTTCAGAAAGACGATAGCTTAAATTAGTCTCAAGCATAGCACTGGTTAAAACCATTGGCTGAGCAAGAAACTGGCTGACTAAAGGTGGAGTGCAGTCAATACGGAAGAAGTTCTCTTCTTTGCCATCATAGAGATAAACTATTTCAGATTGATTGCCGGCTTCATCTTGAGCAAAGACATATACCTTATAGACCCCGTCCCTGATAAATTCTCCTAACCCGGTTTCTCCTGTCCAGGTGAATGTATTTTCACCCTCTAATCCCACATTTACCATAGGTATTATCCAGCCGCTGCTTAGCTCTTCAAAGATTATGGTTAAGATGGCATCTTCGCTTACGGTGTAATTAAAACTCATCTCTCCTGAAACGGAGGTAAAAGGATTAGGCAAAAGCGGTGTAATGTTTGATAACTCCGGAGGGGTATGGTCAAGAAAAAATTCTTTGGTTGAGAATGAAGTATTTCCAGCTTTATCAGTTACGGTTATCTTCACTATATGCTTCCCTTCGCCTAAGTAAGGCTTACCGTCGTTATTAGTAAAGTCCCAGTAGTGAAGATGCCTGCCATATTCCACCTCTTCTTTATCTATTAAAGTCTTGATGAGCACATTATCTTTATCGTATATTTCTACTTTTAAATTCTCAGCATAATGAACTTTTTCGTCTAAGTTATCCTCTATTAAATAGCCGATGGCGAAATCCTGAAGCATCTCTTGAGAAAAGATATCTGTCTCTTCTCTGTCTTGAAAAGTAGTTATGTAAACATCCTTTACCTCAGGCGGGGTGCGGTCAATAAAAAACTGCCAGATAGTCTGTGCCGGGTTTAAACCATCTGTGCCTCTTACCCTTACTCTATATTCACCTTCAGTATAGTTTGAAGATTGGGGGGAAAGGGTATAAGAAAAATAGAAATTTTGATCCTCATCATCCGGTTCGGGTGTAGTAATAGTTATTTCATCTGTTACATCTATAAAACCCTTGTCTTCAGGTCTCCATACTTCAAAGCTTTCCAATATTACATTTTTTCCCGGTGTATCCTCGTTATATCCTGAGGCCCGAATGAGTATCGGATTGTCTGAATTATAACCTAAGGCTTCATCATTCATACAATCTCTGTGAAGGGGAGCAATGGGGGCTAAGGTTAACGGACTTTTGTCTATGATGATATAGGCTATTCCGGCTAATGCTTCTCCTCCATATTTTAAAGGAAGATAAAAGGTAAGAATATTTGTCCCCGACCAGAGTAAATCCCTGACTCCGCTGTATTCAAAGAGAGCGGATGATCTTATAGGAAATTCCTGCGCCGGCTTTTGCACAATAGCTTCTATCTGTTTAGACTGCTCAAAATTGAAATCAGTTCGCACTTTAATTTTGACAAGGTCATTTCGTTCAAGATCAAAGATATTGCCTTTTAAAGTGCATCCTCCCTTTAGGATATCTATATCTTCATTTGTGCGCACCTCTCTCTCAAACCCCCACTTATCTAGCCACTCTAATTTAATTGTTGTTCCTTCGGTTGTCTCGACCTCATCCAAATTCGCCCGCGCTACACCCCCAAGTCCATCTTTCAACCAACACGATTGCTTTTGAATACCATAATCACCACTTGTCCATCTCCATAATGGAAATGAAGTAGGTTCTCCCCACCTCCCTGCAAATTTCAACCATCCTACATCTTCAGACATAGGATTGCCTCTTTCTCCTACATTAACTACCGATGGAAGATAGGAGTCGCCTTTTCCATCTACATAATCCAAACAAAAATGCCCCTCATATCTCCGATAGAAATCCTTAGGTTTAGGATAAGTAGCATGACTACCTGCTGCTATATAAGCTCCTACATGGGTACCGTTTTTATCTTTCTTGCCCTCGCTATTATATAAATCTATCCCATTTTTATCTTTTGATGTTGTAAAATGGTGTATATGAAATAAAACATTTTTAATCTCTCCTGTGTCTTTATCTATATACACCTGCAGTCCCTCCCAATCGCCTTCATGCCCAATAACTGTGTTTGACTGAATACTTAGCTGATAGTTAATCCAATATTGACAAATAAAGGTATTATTTATCCCTTCATACAAATGTCCATAGATCTCTTCGTTATCATAATTTTTCACATCAAGACTACCAAGCCCAAATAGGTAAGATACATATTTACTATCAGGATAGTCAAGATAAAAATCTGAATCTTCATTGCTGTAATACTCATTACCCCATATGTCATCTTCTTTGTATCCCCTTCCATCATTCTCCTTATAAAATCCTTTACCAGTAGGGTCTTTTTCTACTCTTTCATCCCAAGGCCAAAAATCTATCCAAAGGTCAACCTGTTCAAGAAAATGTGACACTGAAATAGGTTTAACCTTCTCCTTCTTAGAAAGTTTTATATAAGGTGCGTACCTATCTAATAACCATTGCTCCAAATCATCATCAATAAAATCCCCATCTTTATCTATAAAATTTTCATCTGCCCGGACAGAAGAAGGAAAAAGAGACAAAAAGGATGAAAATAAAAGAAGTCCTAATAAAACACCAAGAACTAACCCTAATCCTTTTCTTCTATTCGCTTTCATATCCGCCTCCGCCGTCTATTTTTACCTCGCCTTTATATTTTCTAATCTAATCTTACAAAATACCTGTGCGCCTTTTTCAAAACTAACGGAATTATATTCTTTCGGGTACCACGCGCCTTCTTTTTCTTCATAACTGACTTCTTCCTGTCGGATTATCCTACCTGAGAAATCCACTATTCTTTTCTTTTCTACCAATCCTTTATTGAAGTTTATCTCTATCTCCACCTGAAAAGGGATCTTTGCCGGCTTTAGTCTAAGTATAATAATATCAAAACTTTCTTCTTTATTCTCTAAGGTAATATCTTTTCTATTCATCTTCTTAAGTGCTTCGGCCAGCTTAAAAGCAAGTCGGGAAAATTCTGAAAATTCTCTCTTGCTGAATTCTTCGGCAAAAGCATTGAGCTTTTCTCGTATGCTTCCCTCTCGTAACTCCTTCTCTTCTTCCTTCAAAAGTTCCATTCTTGGCAAATCTCCCTTTTCATAACTACAACTTCCTTTTTTCGTTGTTGGCCTACCTAAATAACTTGCTTTTATCTCTACGCATAAATCGGCAATAAAATCTTTCCTTCTTGATTCTTGTGCCTCTATCTGCTCAATCAGCCTTTGTAACTCTAAATTATCATTTTCTTCGGCAAACGTATTAAAAAGATTCCCTGAAAAGCACAAGCAAATCCAAATCCACATATTTATTCCCAATATCCACATCAACCTCTTCTTTCCCATAATCCCTCCTCAATTTAATAGTAAATACAAGCATGATTTGATAAAATAACGAATAATTTTTATAGTTTTTACGATTCAGTATTAAAATACCACAAACAATAAAAATTGTCAATCGAATTGACTCACGCGAATTGACTTATATTAAATGTTACCGAAATTAAATCTGAAATGTTTCGTTGACTCATAAATAATGTTACTCAAAATACACCTCCAGAAAGCGCTATGGTATACCCAAAAGCCTCTATTTAGACAAGCATACTACCTATAAATCAACAGC
>Ga0164318_10007378_pt1 | contig 10651 bp, 11 predicted proteins | sample GuaBasSedimGuay9_FD_113734 | JGI IMG/M metagenome (GOLD analysis project Ga0164318, IMG submission 113734) | Subseafloor sediment microbial communities from Guaymas Basin, Gulf of California, Mexico - Guay9, Core 4571-4, 0-3 cm | ecosystem: Environmental > Aquatic > Marine > Hydrothermal vents...
GGAGGTAACAAAATGGAGAAAGACAAACTGCGAAAAATCGTTGTTGCTGTGCTCTCGGTAATAGTAACAATAAGTGTGATAGCATATCTCAATACGCTACCGAAACCAGTTTTTGAAAAACCATACTGGATTAGTATTGTCGCATTGCTGTTCATGTATTGGATAATTTTTATCAACTGGTATGCAAAACGAAAATAAAAATCTTCGGACTGACCTATTTCTATATTCTCTTTATCTTCTTTTCTTCTTTGAATTGAACACTTTCTAATTCTTTTACCCATTTCTTTATATTCTCGCTTGCCTTGGCCTTTAGCTCTTTACTAATCTCATTACTGAGGTATACCTCTAACTTCTTATCCAAAATCTTTACAGTGGTGTAAGGGATTCCATAATAGCTTAATAGTGCCTTTACCTTTTCCTCCGTATCTGTTACCTTTCTTAGAATTTTAAGTGTATAGTGTAGTTCTTTTCCAGCAAGAGGATTGTTAAAATCAACCATCACCCTGCCACCAGAAACCGACTGTACCTTGGCTTCTTTCCCATCAACCTCTACGTACAAACCAGGCACAGGCTTTATATCATTGTCAAAGAATTTCGTTATGGATATTACCTTAACCAATGAGGGATCACGTCTCCCAAACCCATCCTCAGGCTTTACATCAAACTCTTTTTCCTCCCCCACTTTCATCTTTTTTATTTGTTTCTCGACACCGGGTATAACCATACCAGCGCCAACTACAATTGTTACAGGCCCATATTTTGCAGAAGGATTATAAATGCCTTCCTTTTTTGCAACCTCCTCGCTGGTTAGATCAAATATTTCACCGCTTTCCTTTATTCTGCCAACATAATCTATCTCTACAAAATCTCCCTCCTTCATATAAACCACTTGGTTACTAAATATTTATATACGCTGTGATAAAAATATAAGCATGAGATTAGAGCTCCATGTCCATAGTTATTATTCTAAAGGAACAAAATTGCCGTGGGAAGGTATACCATCACCAAAGGAAATAGTAAGATATGCAAAAAGAATTGGGCTTGATGGGATTGCAATAACCGATCATAATAATATAAAAGCATGGAGGCAAGCAGAGAAGGAAGCAAAAAGATTAGGTGTGTTGTTTTTGCCTGGAGAAGAGATAGGTAGCAAGGACGGCCACATACTTGCTATAGGCATTAATGAATTTGTAGAGAGCGGTTTGAGTGCTGAGGAAACGGTTGATAGAATAAGAAGTCAAGGTGGTATTTGTATAGCGCCACATCCTTATGATATAAAGGGAGATGGGCTAAAAAATAAAATGCATGTAGCAGATGCCGTTGAGGTTTTTAATGCGTTAAATATGGATAGAATAAGTAATAAACTTGCACGCTTAAAAGCAAGGATTATGCATAAGCCTGTGGTTGCTGGTTCAGATGCTCACACGTTAAGTATGATTGGTCACGCTGTTACAATCATGGATGCATGCAGCGTGGATGATGTTATTAAAGCTATAAAAAAAGGTAACACCAGAATAGAAGCAGAATACGTGCCATTAGATATAATTATCCAATGGAGTAGAAAAAGATTAGAGATGTCCTATGGAGATGTAATAAAATATATAAATGAAACATATTCCATGCCAAAAGCTAAAATATCATTTGCGCTCTTAAACAGGTTCCTTAAATCAAACAGCATTACAATTTGGAAAATATTTGCTGAGATAGGGATAAACATCTCGCGTATATATGCACTTTTCAATTTCATAAAGTACTATTAGCTCTTTAGCATATACTCCCCAAATTCAACCACATTCTTAAAAATAATCTCAGCACCTGCTTCCCTTAACTTTCCTCCATCATCAACACCGCTCAGCACACCTACAGCATGCATAGCAGCATTTTTTGCCGTTAACATATCTCTTGCTGTGTCCCCAACAAAACATGCATGGTTTGATTCAACATTAACTGCTCTTAGTATCATAAACAAACCCTCTGGATCAGGCTTTTTGTTTTTTACATCATCATCCGAAACTATAACTTTGAAAAGGCTCTTTACGTTATTTGGTATTACTTTTGTAAGCTGTTTTTTATTCGAGCCTGTGAACATAGCCAGCACGTATCTTTTTGCCAATCTTTGCAATATCTTTAGCTCATTGGGAAAGAAAAGCGCTTTGCCTTTAATAACCTCTAGATACTTCTTTATCTTTCTTTCCCTTATAACATCAAAATCAACCCTTATGTTGTATTTACGCTCAAAATATTCTATTACTTCAGTAGTAGATGACCTTCCAATAATCCTTTTCAACTCTTCATTCTTTGCATCTATGCCAAAATCCTTTAGCACAATCCTGTATGCTTCCATATGATAGGGTATATCATTTACGAGCGTCCCATTCCAATCAAATACAATAAGCTTGATGTTTCCGGGCAACAGCATAATATAATCTTCATGTATTTTTCCTTATAAATTATTAACCGATCTTAGGAGCGTGTCTAAAAAAATAAATGGGGGTTCACCCCCTATAATTTTATAGGGGGTGATGTAAATGAAGAGTAGTATTAAACTACTCCCAAGATAGAATTTGTCTTCAGAAAATATAAATTTAATCCTAAACTATCTAAGAAATAAACTTCCAGATATACCCAAAAATAAAAGAGGTAGACCAACAAAACATTCAATAAAGGATTATCTCATACTTATAGTTATAAAGGAATTTAGGAAAGCATCACTAAGAGCTGCAGAAACAGAATATAGCAGAATTGTGTGCAATAGCAGAGTGGACCATTCAGTAATCCATTACTGGGAAAAGAATATAGCAAGAGATGTTATAGAGGAAATAATAAGGGTTTTTGGTTCTTTGCTGGAGGAATTGCTAAGCTATAGCATCTCCATTATAGATGCAACATCCTTTGCTAATTGGTACAACGAAACTATGAGCTTTCATTGCTTGTAAGAGTAAGCAAATCTGTTTATCCTGTAAGCATAACAAGAGATAATTTCAATCCGATAACGGATGTAAGAAATGTAATTATTCCTGGAAATGGATTTTTGTTGGCTGACAATGATGTTAATGAGGTTTACAGGATTATTTATGAACATGGCTATGTTCCATTAATATGTCCACAAAGAACAAGGTGTTCAGGATATTGGAGAAGGAAGGCAAGAAAGATTTATCATAGAGAATGGAGAAGGTATAGGCAGAGGGGGAGAGGAGAAAGTGTATTTGGTTCTATTACTAATTGGTTTGGAGATAGGTTGCATACAAGAAAAGAATCAACTACATACTTCAGAATATGTGTAAGGATTTTGTGCTATCAGATAAGGATACTGATAAGGATAAAATATGATAGAAATGATATTTGTTGGTTGATTATAATATTTAGGTTGATTATTTAGACACGCTCCCGATCTTAGCTCAGCTTCTAAATCCTTCATTTCCCCATTCCTCATACAAATCATTCTCTATTCCTGCTATTGCTAAAACCCTTCCGACAAAATTGTCTATGAGCTTGCCCGTGCTTTTATCTTTTAAATAGAATTGGGGTGTTGCTGGCATTACTATTGCTCCAGCTTTGCTTACCTCAAGAATATTTTTGGCATGTACATAGCTCAATGGGGTTTCTCTTATAACAAGCACCAGAGGTTTGCGTTCTTTAAGCATAACATCAGCTGCCCTCAAAATAAGGTTGTCACTATAGCCAGTTGCTATGCCTGCAAGTGTTTTCATACTGCATGGCATTACTATCATGGCTTTTGCCTTAAAAGAGCCCGATGCCATAGGGGCAAAAAGATTATCGTTGCTATAAACCCTGGTTGCAATCCTCTTTAGCGTTTCCATACCTTTACCCGTCTCATATCTCATTATCACTTTAGCCGTATCAGAAACAACCACATGCGTCTCATAATTCATACGAGAAAGGTATTCTAGCGCCCTTAAAGCAAGCACAGCTCCGCTAGCCCCACTTATTCCAAAAATTATTTTACTCAATCTCAACCACACCCCTTTCTGCATCAATTCTTATCTTATCACCTGTCTTTATCTTACTGATGTCAATCTTGTCCATAGCTACTATGCCTGCCAATATACACCCCGTAGCCACAATTGTTTCCATCTCCTCATTAATTATAGCTTTTGGTGCAACTCCATTTTTCTTAAGCCCGTATATGACGTAAGAACCAACGGTGGAGCCCTTGCCTTGGGGAAAGATCAATATTTTATCCTTTACACTCTTACCTTCTAGCTCATGCCCTCTCTCTATAACGATACCCGTCTTCATATCTATACCACCATAAAAGCTTAACGGTTCACGGGATACCAAAGCTACACCCCTAGCTTTGCCAGGATATACAGCCCTGCCTCTTAATATCATTTAACCACCTTTTCAAGCAATTTATCAATACTTGCAAACAGAACCTGCTGCTTACAAAACCCAGGCAAGTATTTGGCAGCCTTGCCAGAGTTAACGCCCATTCTTTTGTATCCCATCAGCTCTATGGGTGAGACAACCATGCATGTATCTGCTACTACCTTTCCACCTGCCTTCTCAATAATCTCTGTGTAACCAGCTCTATTAGCAATCTCTTTAATAGCACGGGATGTCGTTACCCACAGCTCCTTTTTCAATTTTTTACCTTTAAGTTTGCTCGCTACATATGCTATTTCTTTTATAGAAGCATGGGGACAACCAATAACGACAATGTCTATATCAGCGGTATTGCTAAGTTCATCATACGCTTTCTTTATCTCCTCATTTCCAATCTCTATACCTTCCAGCTTTAGCTCATTTTCAAATATACTTGCTTCAGGTGTTATGCCAGCAACATGATATAAAGCAACAGCTCCGCTTGCTGCCATAGCAGCTCCTAATGCTTTTAACTCATCCACGCCAGCGTGCTTTATGCCAATGAAGTAAGGTATTTTATTCTTTACTTCCTTACCAACTAAATAGCCAAGCGCCCCAAAATCTGATATGCTTTTTAGCTCGGCACTAACCTTAACTACAACCTCCGGCCTTCTATTTTCACCAATATGCAAACCATAGTTTGGAGTAAACCCTGTAATGGCTGCTGCTAAAGCAGATGGACCGCCTTCCCTGTTAGTTCTTGCCCCCAGAACGGAATTTGCAAAGCTTACAGCAGAGCTTTCTGACCATGCTATATGCTCATGAAAGCGAGGCAAATTGCCTGCAAGGTAAGGAGTGCATGTCGCTGTAATATTTACTCCCATCTGCCTGAAAGCATCAATTATTTCCATCTGTTTTTTTGCAAAATCACCAGGGAAGCCAATATCCTGCCATGCCTCTATATCTATGCCTGCTGGGTTAAGATATGTCAATACCTTAACCCTTGCACCTTTGTTTGCAATGTCCTTTAAAAACTCCAATCCAGGATCACCAATAGATTTATAGGAAACGCCTGCAATTTGTGCTGATGCAATGGTTATCATTTTATCAGCTTTGTATATCTCCCCAAGTCTAACGAGCAAATGCATCATCCGTGCCACTATTTCTCCATGCTCACCATCAAGCATCCTTTCTTGCTCTTTTGTTAAATACATGCTATCTAGCCTAAATAGTTCTTAATTTCTAAATTCATTGGTTCTCTAGCTCTTAAAAACTTATCCCTTTCCCTATCAAAAGGTATTGTAGCATCTATACCCCATTTCGTTGTTTTCCTTGTTATAGGGTCAGCAGACGGGTCCAAAGAAGAGCCTTTCTCTCCTTTCTTTATAACTAGATCTTTATCTGCTTGGAAACGCGTTGCTATTGCCCATTCAACCTCCTCTGGTTTATAGATATTTATATCATCATCCACAACAACCACATGCTTTAATGAGGAATGGCCTTTGAAGGCAGCCTCTATCGCCTTTTTTCCATCATCCTTGCTACGCTTTTTTACCGAAACAACAGCATGCAGCCATGAACAGCCACCAGGAGTTATATAAACATCTTTGCATTCAACAACCTTGCTTACCTCTCTATATATTGTTGGCTCCCTTGGCATCCCCATCAATATTTTATGTTCCAAGCCACCAGGCAATAACGCATGGTATAATGCATTTGGCTTTGCATATATCTTTTTTATCCTTGCCACCCTCTCTTTCCTAACAATATCATAAGTGCCTGTTAGATCAACGAAGGGTCCTTCATTGCTACGCTCGTTTGTTATTTCAGCAATAATAACAAATTCCGATTCCGGCACTAAAAAGCCGTCAAGCTCTATAAGCTCTGTTGGCTTTATGGCATTTGCTATATCTAGCTCGCTCTTTCCAAGCTCACATGAAATAGCTGCAGCTAACATAACTTGCATAGGCACACCAATGCATATCGCAAACTCCCTGACCCCTTCATTCAAGTATGTATCAAAATGTCTTGGAAGAATGCGTATTGCTAACTTGTCCCTTGCTATAACCATCATTCTATGATATGATGCATTAATACCGTATTTCTCATGCGTTGCAACAACTATGGAAGAGGAAAGATAAGGGCCACCGTCTTTCTTGTAATGCAGAAGCACTGGCAGCTTTGTTATATCATTTCCTATATCCTCATAACCATGTGCTTTTTTAACCTTGCATGGCTTTGAATTATCTATGGCATCAGCAAGCAAAAACTTCAGCTCTTCTTTCTTTACGCCAAGAGCAAGGGCAACCAGATCTCTAGTGGATGCTATGTTAGCCACAACCTTGTAATCACTTCCCTTAACATGCTCAAAGAATAATGGCTTGCCATCAAGCTTTTTCATGAGCGTTGCTATCTCATACCTCCTGCTTACTTGCTTTTTTATTTTTAAAAGCAGACCTTTTTTATCCAATACCTCAACAAATTTGCGGAACATCATACGCATCGTTATAAAAAATATCAGTATATTTTAAATAACTTTAAACTTGCTCAATCCCAAATTTTATTTTCAATTTCTCAATATCTTTCTTCAGAGTTTCTGGCAAATCTATGTTATATTGAGATGCTAAAAGAGTTAAGAATATAATTGAATCAGCAATCTCTTCTTTAAGATTTTCCAAATCAAATTTTTCTCTTCTTATTTTTTCATTGGTTATTTGTCTTGCTAACTCTCCGATCTCCTCAATCAGATGAATAAATAAATCTTCTTTCGCCTGCCTAACATTTCTTTTTTCAGATATCTTGTCAAAGAGCTCTTTTACTTCATTTTGAAATTGCTTCAAATCCATAATTTTATGTTAACCCAAGTCTTTTTATTTTAAACACAGGCTGTTAAGCATAAACTTCAGCTTGCTTTTCTCATATTTATTCTTGCTCACCATCTAAATACTCACATATAATAAATCCTTCTTTATCTAAATAGCACCCTTCTGGAAGCTTAAATGCTGGGTCAATTCTTTTAAAATCTTCCATCCTGTATGGAGATTTTATTATCACATACCCCTCTTTTTTACCCAAAATCTCACCATCAATTAAAGGTTCCCATTTCCCTACAGGAAGGAGCACTATATATTGTGGATTGCATCTTCCAGATAAATTACCCCCTCTAAACCATCTTTTTATTTCAATACCTTTCTGAATACTTGTTCTGAAGTGTTTCACCCCTTCCACAGGTGCGCAATGATATAAATAATGTAACTCAACACCAATATTTCTTAACTTCCTAAACAATTTTGCTAATATCTTTGGATTGTCATTTATACCTTTTAATAGAACTGTCTGATTATAAAGTTTTATCCCAGCCCTTATTAATTTTCTACAAGCCTCAATTGACTCCTTTGTCAATTCGTCAGGATGGTTAAATTGCGGTGAAATCTCTATCGGTTTACCCTCTTCTGGAAAATTATACCTTTTTAACATTGAGATCAATTCCTCACTTATTCTTTCTGGATCATACATTATACTTCTGGTGCCTATCCTTATCACATCAACGTGGTCAATTTTTCTTAGTCCTGAAATTATATATTCTAATCTTTTTAAGTCCATTAAAGGATCTCCACCCGTAATTAATACCTCCTTTATTTCCTCGTGTTTTTTAATATATTCCAATGCTTTGTCAATTTCTTCATAACTCATAGCCCTTCTAAATCTTTTGATATAATCCTTTCTAACACAATGTCTACAATAGGCAGGGCATTGTGCTACAGGCATTATTATGCATCTATCTTTATACATTCTTTCCAATCCAAATATCCCTGTGTTTATCTTTCCCTCCCAAGGTCTTGTTATACCCTCTGAATCTAACTCAAGAACGGTAGGTATAAATTGTTTTCTTATTGCCTCTGATTTTCTTATTAATTTTAACAAATGTTGGGTAAGCTTTACTGGATATCTTTTTATCACCAAGTTTATTTTACGCTCTTCTGAAACTTTTATCCCTGTAATTTTCTCCAATTGTTTTGCATTTTTTATTTGATACGCAATCATACCTCATCACCCATACACACCTACCCTATTACCATAATCTCCCATTTACCCGCAATGCTATATTTTATCACTTCCTTACAGATTTTATTTACTACAATACAATAATAACATTTTTATATAAATAATTTTAGATAATTTTTTCTACTTTTTGATAAATTTTTAAAATATTTTTATACAAATAGTAAATATGAAATTTGACAAGAAGGATTTGAAAATATTGGAAATACTTGACAGCAATGCAAGAGAAAGAATTTCTAGCATAGCAAAAAAATGTTTAATAAGCAGGCAAGTAGCAATGTACAGGATAAATAAATTACTTTCCCAAAAGAGCATATATGGTTTTTATACCTTAATAGATGTAGGAAAATTAGGCTATTCCTCATTTAGATTACATATAAGACTTAAAGAATCTAATGAAAAAAAATACAGAGAGTTTGCTAGGAATATTTTCTCTAATTATCCTTGTTTCTGGGTGGGGTTTGTATCAGGATATTTCGATATTATAATAGATATATTTGCCAGAAATCAAAATGATTTTGAAGAAATTTTTTCAAAAATGTTGAAAGAAAACAAAAATGTGATTGCAAGCTATGAAATTTTACCCATAGTAAAAATGGATTTATATGGATATAACTACTTTTCTGCATCAAAATATAGAACGTGGTGCAGAACACTTCATATCAATACAGGTGAATACAGATTAAGTAAGAGCGATACAATCATACTTAAAGAGATTAAATTTAATGCAAGATATGAATACATAAAGATAGCAAAAAAATTAGGTATGGCGAGAGTTACCGTAAAGAATAGGATAAAAGAATTGGAGAAAAAAGGTATAATAGCAGGTTATAAAATATTTATTAATTTTTCCCATTTCAACAGAAATTCATACAAAATATTCATAAAATATGATACCTCCAGAATTGAGGAGAGAGTCGAATTGATGGGATATTTAAAAGGTATGCCGGGGGTTTTAGCTACATTAGAATTCATAGGAAGATGGGATTTAGATATAGAAATCCATATGGAGAATGCTAAAGAATTGCAAAAATTTTTGATCAATCTCAGGAATAAGTTTTCCATAATAAGGGATTATGAAATAGTTCAGATATTAGAAGACTATGGAATAGACTTCTTTCCAGAGCCAATTTGGCAGAATTTTCTTACTCCTGCAAACAAATGAAAGCTATAGTTTTTAGTTTGTTTTTTAAAATATATTTGGATACTCATATCGAATCAAAATTCAATCGATCTTTTCTTAAAAGATAATACTATCCACGAAGAATACCAGAAACAGCTAAATTTTCCACTGATTTTCATTGTAATGTTATAGGCTTCACTTAGAGTCAAAAATGAAGTGCTAGAATTTGCTGGATGTAGGTGTGATAATAAACCGTATGAATGGTAAAAAGTAGAAGATTGTTAAGTCAAGTTTCTAAGGTTACACCATACACCCTTGCAGGAATATCCATAATGCCTCTATGAAACCTTGAATTATTATACCATTCCCTGAACTCTTTTATCCTTCCATCAAGCCATTCGGGAAATCTCCTCAGATGATAAACAAACTCCTGATTCAAATTTCTTATAGCTCTTTCAACCTTCCCTTTATCCTGAGGATAATGGGGATGAGCAAACAAAGGCTTTATTCCCCTTGATTTACACCATCTCTTCCATTTTTCCTTGAATTGAGAACCGTTGTCTGATAATATATTCCTTGGTTTTCTATCTATTCTTTCAAGACATTCTATTACTTCATCTGTTGTTGGCTCATGATTGAACTGTTCTGCCAACAAAAGATATCTGCTGTAGTCATCTATGCACACAAGAAACCAATATTTTTTACCATGCACAGTAAACAACGCTTTAATATCTATCTGCCATAATTCATCAGGCTCCTTTGCTCTAAAGAATTTCCATGCATTGTGCTTTCTTCTATATCCGTTTATTCCATGTTTTTTCAGAACATTATTTATCATCTGTCTTGACAGATTAACTCCCTGAACAACAAAGGGTAGGGATTCTTTTATATATTTTGGAAGTGATTGCAAACCTTGCTGTATTCTTGCTGTTCCCCAGCCAAATGTATTCCTTAATGCAAGAATGGAAATTTCCACTTCAATTGTTACCTTAGATTCCTTTGGTTTTCTTGGCTTGTCCCTGTAATATTCCCTGCCTACATGATTTCCTCTCTTGAGCCATTTGTACACTGTTTGTCTTGTTGTGTCCAGCAATTCAGCAACCTGAGATATTTTTAAACCCTTTTTTACAAGTTTTTTAC
>Ga0164318_10007381_pt1 | contig 10649 bp, 7 predicted proteins | sample GuaBasSedimGuay9_FD_113734 | JGI IMG/M metagenome (GOLD analysis project Ga0164318, IMG submission 113734) | Subseafloor sediment microbial communities from Guaymas Basin, Gulf of California, Mexico - Guay9, Core 4571-4, 0-3 cm | ecosystem: Environmental > Aquatic > Marine > Hydrothermal vents >...
CCTTCCAAGTCAAAGATAACCTTTCATATTGCAGACTCTTTTTTCCAGACTATTGATTTCCCGCAAAATATCTTCGATCATTTGATCTTCTCCTTGTTCCTGCAATTTGTATATTTAAAAAAATAATTGCCAAAGATATAAAACACAAGCACGCAAATACATCGCCATACTTTGAATAGAATGTTTTTCCCCCCAGAAATTGAATCTTTCCACTTATGGATGTTCTTTCAAACAAACTGGTTCGAGAAATAACTTTCCCCGTAGGTCCTATGATAGCGCTTATACCGGTATTAGCCGCTCTTATCATATAGACGCGATTTTCCACAGCCCTGAATGCGGCCATTGTAAAATGCTGATAAGGAGCCGACGATGTGCCGAACCATGCATCATTTGTTATATTAACCAGTAGTTCAGCGCCATTACTTTTATATTCTCTACTGATTCGAGGGAAAATTCCTTCATAACAGATCAGAACTCCTATCTTTTTATCACCCATTAAAAGTGGATTCGGTTTTCTCCCTGGAACAAAATCCCCAACACCAACTACCAGTTTTTCAAGAAAGGGACACAGGTTGCGGAAGGGAACATATTCACCGTAAGGAACCAGATGCACTTTATCATATTTTCCAACGATTTCTCCTCCCGGCGAAATCAGGTAAGCGCTGTTCAAATAATAATTACCACCATTTTTTTTAACAAGACTTGGGCTTCCAAACAAGAGATAACCCTTCGACTTTGTTGCTACATTAACGACATATCTATGTTTATCATCAATATTCTGGAAAAAGAAGGGTGCTGCTGTCTCAGGCCACACGATTAAAAGTCTCCCGGGTTTCGACATTTCCAGGGATAAATCTCCGTATATCTTCAGCGTATCCATCTGATATTTGTTATTCCATTTCATATTCTGATCAATATTCCCCTGGATGATTGTAATGTCCTCTGTTTTTTTTTCTTTCATTATATTTTCTAGATGGTTTAACCGATATTCACCATAACCAAATACCATCAGTATAACGACAGACCCCAGAACAATTTCAGACAGAACTCTCTTCCTGGACTTTCTGGTGATTCCAATCAGCTCGTAAATAATACAATTAACAAGAACTATTAAGAATGTTAGCCCATAAATCCCCGTTACATCAACAATCTGGACAACAGGAATCATCCTGTGTAAAGAATATGCAAGATTCTCCCACGGAAATCCTGTTAAAAGGTGAGATTTTCCATATTCGAGACATGTCCATATTATGGGAGCCGAAACTATCTCCCTTATGCCTCTCATCTTGAAAAAAACAACCCCGGCTGAAAAAAGAGCCACATAGAAACTTAAATAAATAGAGAGGAGCAACATTATAGAAAAGCCGAAATACAAAGGAAGCTGACCGTAGTTAACAACAACCAGGGCAACCCAATAAATTATTCCGATGTTGTATGCAAGGCCCGCTATTAAACCTATTCGAAATGCCTCACAAAGGTTTTTCCTCTGTAAAGCATATAGAAGTGGTACAAGAGAAAACCAGATAAGATAATTCAGATCAAACTTTGGGAATGAAAGAAAAAGCAGAGATCCGGAAACCAAAGATAAACCTAGTGATTTTTTGTCCATTGCCCTGATTTGCCCTTTCCCATGTTAACACCTGCTCACTTTCATCATACTTTCGGCATCTTATTTATCGCTCGTATTCTTATTTTCTTTATTCTTCGTTCATCAGCCGACTCAATAACCATTTCAAAATTATCATAACATACAACTTCTCCGGGAATGGGGATTTTCCTGATAATGTGAAAGATTAATCCTCCAAGGGTCTCAAATTTTCCTTCAGGTATTTCTACACCGAAATATTCTTCAAACTCTTCAATTTCCACCCTGCTGTCTACAAGTACATCGCCATTGGCAAGAACCGTGAATGCATTCTCTTCCACATCATGTTCATCATGTATCTCACCAACTATTTCCTCTATTAAATCCTCCAGTGTTACAAGACCTGCAGTACCACCATACTCATCAATAACAATAGCCATATGAGACTTTTTCTCTTTCAATTCATGAAGAAGAAGATGGATGTTCTTAGTTTCCGGTATGTAGTAAGCTTCTCTGAGAATCGAGGATATATCGCACGTATCGGGAGGCTTTGCCCAAAATCTTAAAAGATCTTTGGCATTTAATATCCCTATAATGTTATCGACACTTCCATCATATACAGGCATTCTTGTATGACCATGATTTAAAACTAGTCCCAGAACGTCTTCTATCGCAGAATCACTGCTTACAGCAATAATTTCTGTTCTCGGAACCACTACCTCACGGACCATTTTCCCCCTGAGTGCAAGGACACTTTGAATCATTTCACATGATCGCTGATCAATGAAACCTTTTTCCTTCCCTGTATTGATGATTGATTCAATCTCTTCCTCAAGGTCGAATTTCCTTTTTTCTTTACCTATCTTTGATAAAAGATTATCAACCCATGTTTTATGTTTCATGGAAATAATAAACCCCTTACTTATGAGTCTCAGGCTTCGGTTACCAACTCGAAACTTTATTCACAATCCTCGCATAAATTCGGGCCTGAGTAGATTTTCATTCTCAGACTTGATCACGTTGTAGATGAGACTAACCGTTTCATCTTTTTCCCGGGGCAATCTTGCTCGTACAGGCAAATAGTTTGATGCATGGTTAGATGTAAAAAAACAATCAGTGAAATCGGAATTGGCAATAATAATACCGAGTTCTTTAAGGAACCCAAATGTATCAGGAAGTTTAAAATTACCAGACATATATTCTTCATGTAATGGTGTGCCGGGCACAACCATTACGGTCAGCGCCCCCACATAATCAGGATCAATTTCAGTCAGTATTTTTGCTGTATTAAGAGCATGGGCCATGCTTTTCTCTTTACCGCCGATGCCGAGAAGCACAGTAACCGACAATGTAATGCCCGCATCCTTAATCTTTCTCCCGGCGTTCACCATCTGCTCGTAATTGACACCTTTGTTTATATTTTTCAGTAAATCCTCGTCCCCTGTCTCCACTCCAAGATAAACGATCTTAAGGCCCAGTCCCCTTAATTCTCTCAATTCTTCAGGGGTTTTTCGGAGAATACTTTTTGCGTTAGCATACGTCCCGATTCTTTTAAGATCTTTTATATTCCGTTTCAGCGACTCCAGAACAGGCGCCAGCTTTTTCTGGGGTACAATCAAGGCATCTCCATCACAGAGGAAAACTCTCTCAATAGAACCATAACCGCTTGCTTCGAATATGTCTTCTTCAATTTCACTGAAGTCCTTAATCCTGAATTTTACCCCCTTATATGCCTTGCAAAAGGTACATTTATTATGTGAACATCCAACTGTTACCTGCAATAGTAAACTATGTGCCTCACTGGGGGGCCTTATTATCATACCTTCGTATTTCATTTTCATTACCCGGGTCTTATTCCACCATAAGGATTAATATCAATGTCATCGCGGCATTTACTGCAAAAGAACATCACATCTACACTGCTGCAACCATGTGGCATCATATCAAAGTTTCGACAGTTTTCACATAGCGGTATGCCACACCCATTGCAATAAACCACAGCGTTTCTCTTTCCACATACTCCGCATGTTTCTTTGCCTTCCGATACAATAACCATCTTTAATGTTATTTTACTCTTAATTAAAAAGGGGTTAACCATTATTACGGCTAACCCCTTGATATTAATGGCGGGGCCGATGGGACTCGAACCCACGGCCTCCGGCGTGACAGGCCGGCGTTATAACCATCTTAACTACGACCCCATAAAACGATAGAAAATCTTTTGTAACAATCTTCCTTTTTATTTCATGGTAGGCGGAACAGGACTTGAACCTGTGACATCCACGGTGTAAACGTGGCGCTCTCCCAACTGAGCTACCCGCCCTAAACGGATATTACTTCTTAACTGAGGGGTTTTTCTAACCACATTACGTTTTAATGTCAAGTGATATTTGATGCATTCGTAAAAAGTCCACGCCGTGTCATTCTGAGGAGCGGAGCAACGAAGAATCTCAATGATATCAGATTCTTCGCTATCGCTCAGAATGACAAAAGAGTGTTTCTGTGACTTTTTACGAAACTGTCACATTTGAAATTTTACAAGGGAGCTGGACCGGCCCCGGCGCTTATCTGAATTTTGCCACTATCCACAGCAGCCATTTTTCCCTCTGGTTTATCTTCCTTGATCAGAGCTATATCAAGTACCTCGTCCACATTATCAACAGTAATAACTTCAAGATCTTTCAATACCTTCCCGGGGATATCAGCGAGATCTTTCTTGTTATCGCTTGGAATAACTACAGTCTTTATATTCCCCCGATGGGCCGCTAAAAGTTTCTCCTTCAAACCACCGATTGGCAAAACTCTTCCCCTCAATGTAATCTCACCCGTCATTGCAAGATCACTTCTCACTTTTTTCTTCAAAAAAGCAGAGGCAATAGACGTAACCATGGCAATTCCTGCCGATGGGCCATCTTTCGGAATAGCTCCCTCGGGAACATGAACATGAATGTCTGATTTCTTATGGAAATCCCTGGGAAGCCCAAAATCATCTGCCCGTGAGCGAACGTAGGTTAAGGCAGCCTGGGCAGATTCCTGCATTACATCACCCAGATTGCCTGTCAGAATTGGTTTTCCTGTGCCTCTGACAACCATTGCTTCAATATCAAGAAGTTCGCCTCCAGCTTCTGTCCATGCAAGTCCTATAGTTAATCCAATTCTATCCGTACCTTCCGTTTCTCCATGTCTGAACTTTTGAATACCAAGATATTTTTCTATTGATTTTGATGTTATTTTAACCCGTTTTTTTAATCCGGTTGATACAATTTTCTTGGCCACCTTCCTGCAAATCGATGCTATTTCTCGCTCCAGATTTCGCACACCGGCTTCCCTCGTATATTTTCTTATGACAGTTAACAGCGCTCCATCCGTAAAAGTTATGTTATCTTTCGTCAAACCATTCTTTTCCGTTTGCTTGGGAACAAGGTAGCTTCTGGCAATATTCAACTTCTCATATTCAGTATAGCCGGCAATGCGAATCACTTCCATTCTGTCCTGGAGAGGATCTGGTATTGTCTGTATTATATTCGCCGTCGTTATAAACATGATATCGGAAAGATCATAATCTACTTCGAGGTAATTATCGTTAAAAGCAATGTTCTGCTCGGGATCAAGAACTTCCAGTAATGCCGAAGCGGGATCTCCCCTGAAATCCGAACTCAGCTTGTCTATTTCATCAAGACAAAACACCGGATTATTAGAACCTGCCTTTTTCAGCAATTGGATGATTTTCCCCGGCATAGCTCCAATATAGGTCCGTCTGTGCCCTCTTATTTCAGCCTCATCCCTCAGCCCGCCCAGAGATAATCTTACAAATTGTCTATTTGTTGCTCTGGCAATAGATTTAGCTACCGAAGTCTTTCCAACACCGGGTGGGCCTACCAAACATAGTATCGAGCCTTTATTCTTTTCCGATAAACTCTGTACTGCCAGATATTCGAGAATCCTCTCTTTCACAAGCTTTAACCCATAGTGATCTTCTTCTAAGATCTTTTCTGAATCACTAAGGGTGTTTTCATTTTTAGTTGTGTCATACCATGGCAAATCCAATATCCAGTCTATGTAATTTCTGATAACAGTTGCCTCAGCAGACATAGGCGCCATCATCTTTAATTTCTTTGCTTCTTTTTCTACCTTTTTGCGAGCTTCTTTTGAGAGTTTCTTTTCTTTCAGTCGTTTCTCAATTTCCTTTATCTCACTTTTCGCGCTATCTTCTTCTCCCATTTCCCTCTGAATAGCTCTCATCTGTTCATTGAGGTAATAATCTTTCTGAGTTTTTTCCATTTGTTTTTTTACACGCTTCTTTATCCGCCCTTCTACTTCCATGACTTCCACTTCAGAAAGAATGAAACCGTATATTTTCTCGAGCCTCTCGATAACATTAACTGTCTCAAGCAGATCCTGTTTTTCCTTTATTTTTATAGTAAGATAAGATGCCACAACATCAGACAATTTTGCGGGATCACTTATGGACGATATGGATGCTAAAATCTCACCCGGCACCTTCCTGCTTAATTTTGAATAATGTTCAAATGCCTCGATTATATTTCTTATAAGGGCCTCTTTCTTAACAGTCTCACCTTCAACTATTATTTCTTCCAGTTGTTCAATTCTCACGAGAAAAGAATCTGGATTGGGCAGATATTCCTTAATTACTCCTCTCCTTTTCCCCTCCACTAAAACCTTGACTGTCCCATCAGGAAGTCTTAATAATTGAATAATAGAACCCAATGTGCCAAATTCATAAATATCGCTTTCATCGGGGTCATCTTTTTGGGCGTCTTTCTGTGTCGATAAAAATATATCATTCTCCTCTTTCATGGCAGATTCCAAGGCATTAATCGATTTTTCACGACCTACAAAGAGCGGGATAATCATGTGAGGAAATATCACGACATCCCTTAATGGTAACAATGATAATATTAACCCTTTTTCTTTTTCCATCGGTTTATTTTTACCCCTATTAAAATTAAACATAATCCTATCTATTGTAAACCTTTTTCCGAAATGTATCGTCGTACAGAGTTTCTTTTTTTGTCTCAAAGAGCAAAATTGGTTTTTCTTTATTCATAACGACTTCTTCACTGATTAAACATTCTTTGACATCATCCCTCGACGGCAGATCATAGAAGATATCGAGCATCGTATTTTCCAGGATCGCGCGCAGTCCCCTTGCCCCGGTTTTCCTTTCCATCGCCAACTTTGCTATGGATCTCAGCGCTCCATCAGTAAAAGACAGCTTGACATTTTCAAATTCAAACATCTTGACGTATTGTTTTATATTTGAATTCGCCGGTTCAATTAATATCTTTACCAAATCCTCTTCACTTAGATCATGTAACGTTGCTATAACGGGCAACCGACCTATGAATTCCGGTATCAGTCCATATTTTAAAAGGTCCTCAGGTTGAACTTCTGATAATGTTTCACCTATATTTTTTTCTTTTTTGCTCTTAATGTCCGCTCCAAAACCCACTGTGTTAAAACCTGCTCTTTTCCTGATAATATCTTCCAGGGCATTGAAAGCTCCCCCGCAAATAAATAATATATTCGTGGTGTCTACCTGGATAAACTCTTGCTGGGGATGTTTTCTTCCACCTTTCGGGGGAACATTTGCCAATGTTCCCTCTATTATTTTTAATAAGGCTTGTTGAACGCCCTCTCCCGAAACATCTCTTGTAATTGAGGGATTCCCTGATTTCCTCGAAATCTTGTCAATTTCATCAATATACACAATCCCCCTTTGTGCTTTTTGCACATCATAATCAGCATTCTGCAGGAGACTTAGAATAATGTTTTCAACATCTTCACCTACATATCCTGCTTCTGTTAAAGTGGTGGCGTCTGCTATAGTGAATGGAACATTCAACATCCTGGCTAAAGTTTTAGCCAGAAGAGTTTTCCCTGAACCGGTAGGCCCAATAAGTAATATATTGCTTTTCTGAAGCTCGACACCATCATCATTATCAACTTTCGAAAATAATCTCTTGTAATGATTATAAACGGCCACGGACAAAACCTTCTTGGGTTTCTCCTGACCTATAACATATTGATCCAGAAAATTCCGTATTTCCCTGGGTTTCGGAATTTCTCTTTTGGATTCTTCTATACTCTGCACCTCAGATTCTTCTTCAATAATATATTTGCAAAGTTCTATACATTCATCACATATATATGCCGAAGGTCCAGCTATGAGTTTTTTTACTTCGTGCTGTTCTTTACCGCAGAAAGAGCATCTGCGACTATTATGTTTATCCTCACCATTTGAATTCTTTCTGGTCATAAGGATGCTCCTTTCACTTTTCCATTCAATGCCCTTTTCTCTATTACTTCATCAACGATTCCATATTGTTTAGCCTGTTCACCGGTCATATAGAAATCTCTGTCTGTATCGCTCTCAATTTTTTTTAAAGGCTGTCCCGTCAAATTTTTCAAGATGTTATTTAACTCCCGCTTTAATCTTAATATTTCTTTTGCCTGTATACCAATATCGGTTGCCTGTCCCTGAAACCCACCAAGAGGTTGATGAATAAGAACTCTAGAATGAGGCAACGAATATCTTTTACCTTTCTCACCGGCTGCAAGTATTATTGCGCCCATGCTCGCGGCCTGCCCCATACAAACCGTGCAAACATGCGGTTTTATATAGCGCATAGTGTCATAAATAGCCAATCCGGCGCTGACGATACCTCCGGGTGTGTTAAGATAAAAATAAATTTCCTTATCGGGATCTTCAGATTCCAGATAGAGCATCTGGGCTATTAAGAGATTGGAGATTTCATCATCTATAGCTGTGCCAAGAAATATAATTCTATCTCTCAACAGCCTTGAATAGATATCAAAAGCCCGCTCACCCCTGCCATCTTGCTCAATTACCATAGGAATGAGAGCCATCATTTTCCCCCTGTTTTTTATTATTACTCTTCTTTACATTCCTGATATCGGATTTTTCCTTGAGAAAATCCAGTGTTTTTTGCTCCAGGATTTCATTCTTGAGATGTTCTTTAAGATTATTTGTCTCATAAGAGGCTTTCAAGGATTCATAATCCTGGGCCAATTTCCGGGCCAGCTCCCTTAATTTTACTTCAATATCTTTTTCATCAACCGTAATCGATTCTTTTTCGGCAATTTTGTGGATGAGAAGAGAAGTCTTCACTATTTTCTCTGCTTCGCTTTTAAATCTGTCATGTAAATTCGAACTGATTTCGGCAGCTTTTTCTGGATTCATTCCATCGTTAATCATACGCTGCCGGGCACCAAGCGCCATATAATCGATCTGTCTGTTGACAAATACGGATGGTATTTCGAATTTGTTATTTTCCAGAAGCCTGTCTATAATCATATTTTTCAAATCAGCGTTGATCCTTGTTTCATTTTCCTTAACAAGAGATTCTCTTATATCTTTTTTAAGATCTTCCAGTTTGTCATATGCATCAAAGTTTTTTATAAAGTTTTCATCTAAGTCGGGCAATCTTTTCTCTTTAATATCATTCACCGATACTGAAAATATTCCATCCTTTCCCGCAACATTCTTCGATGGGTAGTCATCAGGAAACCTCACCTTAATTTCTTTTGATTCTCCCTTATTGACCCCTATTAATTGATCTTCAAACCCGGGAACGAAAATCTTTGAACCGATCTCGAGCATGTAGTTTTTTGAAGTCAGTTTTTTGCTGGTTTTTCCATCAACTTTTCCTTCAAAATCTATATTAACAAAATCACCCTCAATAATTCCTCTATTATCTTCTATGCTTTCAAGGGTACTGTACATCTGCCGGAGTTGCTCCAGTCTTGCCTCTACGTCTTCATCCTTAACTTCATATTCTTCTTTCTCCACTTCAAGGCCGATGTAATCCTTTGGTTCAAAAACCGGTTCAATTTCAACAGTCGCCGTATATTTAAAATTCTTATTTAGTTCTATTCCCTTTTGGTCAATAACCGGATTATCAACAACTGAAATCCTATTTTCCTTTACTGCATCCGCATAAGATTCCCCAACCAGAATCGATACGGCTTCCTCTTCCGCCTGGTTTTTATAGTACATCTCCAACACTTTTCTTGGTGTCTTGCCAGGCCTGAATCCTTTAACTTTAGCTTTCTTACCGATAACATGATATGCCTTGTCCAACTCTTTTTTCACATCAGCCCAGGGAATTTCAAACAACATTTTCCTTTTGACAGAACTAATGTCTTCGATACTTACTTCAGCCTCTATTTGACCCACAATTTACTCCTTTTCCCATATTTCCACACCATTACACAACCTGAACCTGACACGTTGGTGCGAGAGAGGGGAGTTGAACCCCTATCCGCAAAATGCGGGCTGGATCCTAAGTCCAGTGCGTCTTCCAGTTCCGCCACTCTCGCGATACATCCTGCCACGTATTTTATTAACTACCCCTTCAATTGTCAACAAGGAATAATAATCCGGACTGTTCAGGTAAAAGTCCAAGTGAGCGAGCGAACCTGGGGTTAATAAGAGCGATCATCGGCAGATTACGGATAAAACACAAGGTATAAAAAATTGTAACCGTTCAAGGGTTCAAGGTTCCATTCTTGTTCCCGGACTGCACTTGGGATGCGTATTTACGGGAAAAACGTCAGCTTCGTCAGGCCTGAAACAAAATCTGGAGCCAAATTGGCAATTATTTGCGAAAATGAACATTTTTGACGAGGACTTCAGGTTCTTTAATGCTGCCTTTGTCCTTAACCCTGAACGCTGAACCATGAACCTGTGAACGGTTACAAAAAATTAAAGGCCGCCATTAAGGCGGTCATAATTAGATTACTGGTCGGGGCGAGAGGATTTGAACCTCCGACCCTCTGAACCCCATTCAGATACGCTTCCAGACTGCGCCACGCCCCGACTTTTCACCCAGATAAACTGTAGGGAAAATAACATGTATAATACAACCATGTCAAGCGTTATAACACCCACAAACACGGCAACGTCAAAGTCATAAATAAGGACGATTTGTCCAAGTCGGCTGCGGTATGCGTACCATAGAATTTTCATGTCGGACATATAAAATTAACGATTGGGAGGTAAAAAGGCGGATTCAGGCAG
>Ga0164318_10007384_pt1 | contig 10649 bp, 9 predicted proteins | sample GuaBasSedimGuay9_FD_113734 | JGI IMG/M metagenome (GOLD analysis project Ga0164318, IMG submission 113734) | Subseafloor sediment microbial communities from Guaymas Basin, Gulf of California, Mexico - Guay9, Core 4571-4, 0-3 cm | ecosystem: Environmental > Aquatic > Marine > Hydrothermal vents >...
GTGTTCTTTGGTAGCGAGGAGCAGAAAAAGAAGTATCTGCCAAAATTGGCTTCAGGCGAGTGGTGTGCGGCTTATTGTCTGACAGAACCAGGCGCTGGCACCGACGCGCTGAACGCAAAGACAAAAGCAGTTCTTTCCGAAGATGGGAAATACTATATCCTCAACGGGGAGAAGATGTTCATTACCAACGCGGGATGGGCAACGGTTTTTACCCTATACGCAAAGGTGGACGGGGAGCACTTCACAGGCTTCATTGTGGAAAAGGACTTTCCCGGCTTTTCCACAGGTGCCGAGATCGATAAGATGGGTGTGCACGGCTCCTCCACAAGGCCGGTTGTACTGGAAGATGCAAAGGTTCCAGTAGAAAACCTGATGTTTGAAATCGGAAAAGGCCACAAGATAGCCTTCAATATCCTTAACATAGGAAGATGGAAGCTGGGTGCAATGACTACAGGTGGATGCAAGGGTTGTATTGAAGGGGCTGTAAAGTATGCAAACGGCCGCATCCAATTCAAGGTGCCAATCAGCTCATTTGGCATGATAAAGACGAAACTGGCCGATATGGCTATTCGCACCTATATGAGCGAGAGCATGATGTATCGAATGGCGGGGATGTTCGACGATAAGCTTGGAACCCTTGATGAGGAGGCCAAGAAAAGTGGGGCTGAGAATGCAAAGGCCATTGAGGAGTATGCACCTGAATGCTCGATAACCAAAGTATACGGTTCTGAATGCCTGGAGTATTGTGTGGATGAGTATGTACAGATTCTCGGGGGTTATGGTTATTGTTCCGAGTATCCAGCCGAACGGTACTACAGGGATTCAAGGATAAACCGCATATGGGAAGGGACCAACGAGATAAACCGGATGCTTATTCCAGGTACTCTCATGAGAAGGGCCCTGCAGGGGAGACTCAATTTGCTTCAAGCAGCTCAGGCTATCCCTCAGGAGCTCATGAGTTATTCGCCGCTGGCCGTGCAGCTTCCGGACGAACCACTGGCGCTGCAAGAACACATGGTAAAAATGAGCAAAAAGATTGCTCTTATGGTTGCCGGGCTTGCGGCCCAGAAATTCGGTGCTAATTTGGCAAAGGAACAGGAAGTTCTGGCCAAGATAGCAGACATGATAATTGAGATCTTTGCCATGGAGAGCGGGCTGCTGCGGACGAAGAAGATCATTGAGTCAAAAGGACAGGACAAGGCGAAGTATCAGATAGCGGCAGTAGAGACATACGTTGATGAGAAGATTCCCACCATTGAAATGTGGGCCAAGCAGGCCCTGGCTTACATAGAGCAGGGTGATACACTGAGAGCCCAGCTCGCCGGGGTGAAAAAGCTGGCAAGGTATCAGCCCATTGACACCGTGTCTCGACGAAGGGCGATTGCTGACAGGATAATTGATTTGGAATCATATCCCTTCTAATTGATAACAAAATGTCTTATACTTAAAGAGGGTTTGCAATTTTGCAGGCCCTCTTTTGTTTTGGAAAGCTTGATTACAGACGGGCGAGGTAATGCCTGTTAGACAGTCTGAAGCTGCTATTATGAAATGGGCTAAGGACTCAAGGTACAAGGTGTAAGGCCAAAAACATGTCGTTTTCTGTTCCCTTATACCTTACGCTTCATGCCTTAGGCCTAATATGGAATATTCAGGAGAGTTTCAGTGAAGGAAGATATTCAAAAACTAAGGAACATAGGAATCAGCGCCCACATTGATTCGGGCAAGACAACTCTTACTGAGCGAATACTTTATTACACAAAGAGAATAGGCGTCATACACGAAGTAAAGGGCAAAGATGGTGTGGGCGCAAAGATGGACTCCATGGAGCTGGAAAAAGAAAGGGGAATTACCATATCCTCGGCTGCTACCCACTGCTTATGGAAAGGCCACCGGATCAACATCATTGATACTCCCGGGCATGTGGACTTTACAATAGAAGTTGAAAGGGCCCTTAGGGTTCTAGATGGTGCCATCTTGATTCTTTGTGCTGTGGGCGGGGTGCAATCTCAGTCCATTACAGTAGACAGGCAGATGAGAAGATATGGTGTCCCTAGGATCGCGTTTATAAACAAATGTGACAGGTTTGGAGCAAATCCTTACAGGGTCTTGAATCAGCTCAGAGAGAAACTTGGCATGGATCCAGTTCTACTTCAGCTTCCAATTGGGCTCGAGGGTGATTTTCAAGGCATTATTGATCTGGTGAAAATGAAGGCGCTTTACTTCGAGGGGCCACATGGTGAGAGTATCCGCGAAGAGGAAATCCCGGACCAAATGCTCGAAGAAGCCAGCTCATACCGTGAACAACTTCTGGACGCGGCCACCATGTATTCTGATGACCTCGCAGAGGCCGTTTTGGACGGACATGAGACAGAGGAAATGATTCACCTAGCCCTAAGAAAAGCAACATTGGCCAAAACCCTTACCCCTGTATTAGTGGGGTCAGCATACAAGAACATAGGGGTGCAGCCGGTCCTTGATGCGGTAAATATGTATCTTCCCTCTCCAACAGAAGTTGAGACCAGGGCGCTTGATTTGGATAGGGATGAAGCGGAGGTTTTCCTCAAGCCGGACCCAGGCTTACCCGTAGTGGCTTTGGCCTTTAAGCTGGAGGTTACCCCTTATGGACAATTAACTTATCTACGAATCTACCAAGGTTCCATCGGAAAAGGGGATGAGCTTATAATTACCCGGAACAGAAAGAAGATTCGTGTCGGAAGGATAGTGAGAATGCATGCCGATGAGATGGAGGATATTGAAAGAGGCTATGCAGGGGACATTGTTGCCTTATTTGGTGTGGAGTGTATAACGGGTGATACATTCACCGATGGCTCTGTTAATTACAGTATGTCTTCCATGCATGTGCCAGAGCCGGTAATTTCGCTGACCGTAAAGGCAAAGGACAACAAGTCTCAGGAAAACTTAGCAAAGGCCCTGGGCAGATTTTCAAGAGAGGACCCCACATTCAGGACATACGTAGACCCTGAAACCGGCGAAACAATAATATCCGGGATGGGGGAGCTACATCTGGACGTATATGTGGAGAGGATGCGGAGAGAGTACAAAGCCGACGTGGAGACAGGTATCCCGGAGGTTAGCTATAGAGAGGCCATAACACAAAGGGCCGAATTCAATTATACGCACAAGAAACAGACGGGAGGAGCTGGACAGTACGGGCGTGTCGCAGGATACATGGAGCCGTCTAAGGGTGAGAGCTATGAGTTTGTAAATGCTATTAAGGGAGGGGTAATTCCTTCCGAGTTTATCCCCGCAGTGGACAAAGGGTTTCTGTCATGCCTGGAAAAGGGCCCCTTGCTTGGTTATCCCGTGCTGGGGATAAAGGTGGTAGTCAATGATGGCCAGTACCATCCTGTTGATTCTTCTGAGCTTGCATTTCGGCAGGCGGCGGTAGGCGCTTTCAAGCAGGCATATATGAAGGCAAAACCGATAATTCTAGAGCCCATAATGAAGGTGAGCGTGGAGTGTCCCTCAGAGTATCAGGGCAATGTCATGGGCTCTATAAATCAGCGGCGGGGAATAATCCTCAGTTCCACAGAAGACGGTACCTTTACTACAATAGAGGCAGAGGTACCCCTGGCAGAGATGTTTGGATATGCAACTGTGCTTAGGTCTCTCACACAAGGTAAGGCGGAATTCACCATGGAGTTTTCCAGGTATGGAAAGGCACCGGAATCTGTGGTCGAAGAGATCAAGAAAGCGAAAACCACGTCCCGACGAGGGGGGAAGTAGTCATGAAAAGTTTTATGAAAGTCAGTCCACTGAGGCTCTTGGATATGTCGGTGGAAAAGAAGCTGGGCCCGGGCAACTTGGGTGTGCTGATAGCTAGGGCAGGGGTGGGAAAAACCGCTTGTCTGGTTCACATTGCATTTGACAGGATCTTTAGTGGTGAATCCCTTGTTCACGTGTCAGTGGAGGAGACACCTGACAAGGTAGCATCTTACTATAATGTGATTTTTTATGATATGATAAAAATTTTGGAGCTGGAAAACGAAGAGGACCTGCGCTTAATGGTTGAGCGAAATCGCATGATTCTTTCCTACGTGAAAGGAAGCTTCAGCGTAGACAGATTGAGGCGAAGCCTGGGCAACCTAAAACAGAACCTTTCTTTTGCGCCGCAAACCATAATTATTGACGGGCTGGATTTTGAGGTCACACCCAGAGAGTTTTTCGAGGAGCTCAAAGGTCTTTCGAAGGAGTTCAGTACTGAAACGTGGCTTTCTGCGCTTTCCCACAGGCACAAGCTGACTAAGAATGAAGAAGGCATCCCCTATCCTTGCAGTGAAATTGACGATCTCTTCGAGGTTATAATTCATATGGACCCTACAACAGAGGGCGTGTATTTGAAGCTGTTAAAGGATCATGGCCACACTTTGGGGCAGCACGTTAGTGTAAGATTAGACCCTAACACATTTTTGGTGGTATCCTAGCAGGAAATTGGATTTGAAGCCCTTCATCATGGGTGTAAGTCTCACTATTTTATGAAGGCTCTTCCAGGAAAGGAATAAACGGGATCAGCAACATCCCCGGGACAGACGCGCAGAAGCTGATGCCAAAAAATGTTCCATAGCCAAGCCACTGGGCCAGGAAACCGCTTGCTACCCCCGCTAAGACCCCACTGATGTTCATGAGCCCAGACCCAATCGCAAAATGGGCAGCCTTGAATTCATCAATGCACGTTCGCATGAGATAAGTGACAAGAATCGATGTGCCAAGACCTCCAGCGAACTGGTCAAAGGCGTGGACACAGGCAACAAGGATGATGTTTTGGGCGCCTAACGGGGTAGGTACTAAAGCGCCTGTGTTTATGGCCACAAAATGCTGAAAATGGAAAGCCAAGGCCATGTAAATAAGATTGGTGAAGTTCTGGGCGATAAGAAAAGGCCAGATGGTTTTTTTCATGCTGTAACGGGCAATGAGCCATCCTCCTACCATAGCACCTACTATGGAAAACGGTAAACCGACTCCGCCCGAGATCCATCCATAATGTACCTTTATGCCGAGATCCACGATGAAAGGAGAAACCATTGAGGCAAGCATTGATTCGCCGGTTCGCATCAATATGATAAAAGTAAGGGCAGTGCCCATTCTCTCCCTGTCCATGAAGGCAATAAAGGCGCGGGCGTAAAAGGATGTCTTGTCACCAAGCATTAGCGCCTTGATCTTGTTTTTGAAAATTCCTAAGCTCACAAGTCCCAATAACAGGCCAATGGCCACCCAGTCTGAAAAGGCTATCTTGCCGAGGATCGGCAAGAAAGCGACCAGGCGAGCGTTCCACAGAGGCATGAATAGCTTTTGAAAGATCAATATGCAGCTTGCTAATATGCCGATACCTATCAAGAGTCTCAGGGTAACTAATCGTGCGAGTAGCTCGACGTAAGGTTTTCTATGTGTTTCCACGGACGGTAAGAAAATGAGGTGGTAAAGAAATAAGACGGCAAGCATGGCGGCAGAGCAGGTGTAGGCTGTGGTCCAGGACAGGGTTGTTCCCAGGGTTACCACGATGCCCGTGCCGGTCATCATGGCAATGCGATAGGCCATCACTCTGTAGCCCACAAACTTTGCCTGGCCCTTGTCGTCCAGTGCCTCCATGTAGTAACCGTCAATGGCCATATCATGAGTAGCGGCAACGATCGAGCCAATGAGCAATACGAGGGCTATGGCCTTTATTCCCCAGGAGGTGGCTGCAAGGATTGATATCAGCCCTATAAGCAGGAAAAGTGTGCCCTGGGCCAGCAACATCCAAGTTCTTTTGGTGGCATATTCATCAATATATGGTCCCCAAAGAAATTTCAGGACCCATGGAATTCCGTAAAGAGAGGTCAGGCCTATGGCCCGCAGGCTCATGCCCGTATCCCGGAAGAATACTGAGGAAATGATTCGGATTATAGTATAGGGGAAGCCTTCGGCAAAATATGTGGTAAAGGCCCACACGTAGGGAGTCTTAAGTTTGTTGAGCTTTTCCCCAGATTTCATTGCCAGATCCTTGTCCTAGATTCTGTTGAGAGACAGCAGTACAAACCTGTTCCCCCGGTTAACGGTGGTATGGTCTTGTTAAGTGGGCCATCCGGTCTAGAATGATTTCTTGCTTCTCGACTAATACATTTTTTTCAATCACTTATCAATGGCACAGACGCAGACCATACTTTTTGTCGTTCCACTAGGCAACGGGAGTTGCAGTTATCGTGCCTTATTTGATTTGGCCGGTGTATTTTGCTATGGTACAAATTAATAAACGATAAGGTTAGAAAAGGTGAAAGGAAAGCTGGGCGCCATCCGGGGGATTGGAATATCATGAAAATCGGCAGAAATGACCCGTGCCCTTGCGGGAGTGGGCTGAAGTACAAGAAGTGCTGCATGAGAAAAGAGGAAAAGAGGGAACGCGAGCTCGAGGAGGTGTACTTCAAGAAGTACGGTATAAGGCTTAAGCATCAAAAGGACATTGAGGGAATCAAGAGGGCAGGGGTCATCGCATTGAAAACGCTTGACCTGGTTGAGTCAAACCTGCGCCCGGGAATGACCACGGAAGAAATAGATCGCTTAGTGCACGATTTCACTGTAAAGAATGGGGCAATTCCGGCGCCGCTCAATTACAAGGGATTTCCGAAAAGCGTGTGCGTCTCTGTGAATGAAGTTATTTGTCATGGTATTCCTGGTCAAAGAGTGTTGCGAGAAGGCGATATTGTGAACGTAGATGTAACCCCCATTCTTAATGGTTACTACGCTGATACCAGTAAGACCTTTTTTGTGGGGGAGCCGAGTAAGGAGGCCCGGAAGGTCGTGGCGGTTGCCAAGGAATGTCTCAAGAGAGGGATGGCTCAGGTAAGACCGGGCAACACTATTGGTGACATCGGGTGGGCAATACAAACCTATGCCGAATTGCAAGGGTGTTCTGTAGTGAGGGAATTTGTCGGCCATGGTGTGGGATTCAAGTTTCATGAGCCCCCACAAGTGCCACATTACGGGAAAAGGGGTGAGGGCATAGTCTTGATTCCCGGCATGGTTTTCACCATAGAACCCATGATTAATTTGGGCAAGAGACACCTCAAGATCTTGGACGACCATTGGACTGCAGTAACCGCAGATGGTTCCCTTTCTGCACAGTTTGAGCAAACCATTCTCGTGACAGCCGACGGGTATGAAAGTTTAACCCCCTATGACCTCTGATGAGTATCCAGTTACACTTTTACGTACAAGAGCCGAGGAGCTTGGATTTATTGCAATAGGTTTCACCTTGCCGTGTCGTCCCCCCTTTTTTGATTCATTTCTATCTTGGATCTCGCAAAAAAAATATGGGCAGATGAGCTGGATAGCGCGGCATGTTGCCTTGAGAGAAAACCCAGAGAGGCTCCTACCGGGATGCAAGACCGTGCTTACGCTTGCTTATCCATATTCGGCCGATATTCCTACCACTGCCGAAGGCCTCAGGGCAGCAAGATATACCGAAGGGCTCAATGAAGACTATCACCTAAGGCTGAAGAGACTAGGCAGGGAGATTGAAAATCTCATTTCACATTTATTTCCTGGCAGTAAAAGCAGGATCTGCGTGGACTCTGCACCCCTTATGGAAAGAAGTTTGGCCTTTGCCTCGGGTCTGGGCTTCTTTGGCAAGAACAATATGGTTATAATCCCTGGATATGGGTCATATTTTTACCTAGCCGAGATTCTTACAACTGCCTTTATCCCCCATCAAAAACCCAAACCTCTGGAAAGCCAGTGTGGCACCTGCACCAGATGTTTAGATGCCTGCCCTACGAGGGCTCTGGAGAGGCCATACCGGCACAACCCGGGCAACTGTCTTTCCTATCTAACCGTTGAATATAAGGGCCCCTTGAGACAGGACACGGGAAAGCTCATGGGAGGGTGTTTTTTTGGCTGTGACATCTGCCAGGAGGTCTGCCCTTTTAACAAAAGGAAAGGTATGACATCCACGAGCCTGCCTTCTGCAAAAGAGATCTTGGATATGGACGAACCGGGTTTTCGAAGGACTTTTGGCAAGACAGCCTTTGCTCGAGCGGGGTTGATCAAAATAAAGCAAGATATACGTGCGGCCCTACTAAAATAGGAGGAATTCAGCCCTTTGAGCCCTGGCAGCACATGTACCCATCTGGTATGCCGCCTCCATGGCACTCGGGACCTTGAAAATATCAGATTTCTTTTCCAGTCCCCTCACCAGCACCTCCCCTCCATAATCCATATCAAGGGCATCAAAGAAGTATTTGGCCACCAGCTTAGTACAATCAAAGAGCCTTTTTCCCTTGGTTGCGCCTGTAGCTATCAAGTAACCCATGCCACTATCATAAGTTCTAAGCTGTTCTTTTGTCTTGGTAAGCCGCCGCTTTGCCCAATGGGCCTGGGCGCGATCAATTATGGCCTTTATCTGTGCAGGAGGGCTGTAGAAAAAAACAGGGGCTGACATGATGATAGCCTGGGCTTGATCAAACAGCGGGTAGATATTCACCATCTCATCCTTTTGGACACATATCCCAGTAAGGTTACACCCACCGCATTCCAAGCACCCCGCGACCTTCACGCGCCTTGCGTAGATCTTTTTTATAATCGCACCGTGGGCCTTGCTTCCTTCTAAGGCCCTGTCCAATAACTGGTCTGTATTACCGCCTTTACGGGGGCTACCATAAAGGCCTAATACCACCATCTGAGCGCTCCTTGAAAGGTGTTAAAGAAGTTAGATCCCAGTGAAGTAAGATGGAAAACCTTTATACGGGGTACACCAAGGTGCTGTCAAGGCGTTAGAGTTTGATTTTTTGAAAGGACCATGCATTTTTAGCTTGTAATTTCAATTGGTTTGGGGTAAATTTGCCAAAAAAGCCAGTTGGTAAAACGCTACGACAGCAAATGTAACCAAAATTTCTTGCTTTTGCCCGCGTTGAGCCATGGAGCACGTACTGCTTTTAAACATTACATACGAGCCTTTAAGGATTATCAATTGGAAAAAGGCCATCACCCTCCTACTCCTGGGCAAGGTGGAGGTGCTGGAGGAATACGGCCGAGAGATTCGTTCGGTTAGCTTTACCATAAAGCTTCCGTCAGTGGTGCGGCTGCTCAGGCTGGTAAAGCGGCCCAAGAGCCCGGTGAAGTTTTCAAGGCAGAATATTTATGCGCGAGATAAATATAGATGTCAGTACTGCGGGCAAAAGTTTTCTTCTGAAGAGCTTACTTATGATCACGTGATTCCGCGGTCCCGTGGAGGCAAGACCGAGTGGGAGAATATCGTAACTTGTTGTGTTGATTGCAACCGCCGTAAAGGGGGGAGAACTCCCTCTGAGGCAGGTATGAGATTGATTAAGAAACCCGAGAAGCCCACTTGGGTGCCCGCGCTGAGGATAACCATTGGATTCAGAGAGGTTCCTCAGTCGTGGAGAGATTACCTGTACTGGAACGTAGAATTGCTTGAGTAAGCGGGAGGTCCACGATGGATCTCCCGAGCCTTGAACAAAGCAATATTGTCTCCCCTTCGGCAGTCAGCCGTCGCGTATCTTGCTTGCCGCTACCTCGAGTTATTTGATAGCAGCAGCTATTTTTTTGGCCGTGTCCTCAATAGCGGCCATGTCACCGGGTTTCAGTTCCCATGTTGTAATGGGAAGTTCTGGCGCCCCTCGGTGACGCGGAACAAGATGAAAGTGATAATGCATTACAACCTGGTTTGCCCCTTTGCCGTTTAATTGAAGGCACGCAATTCCTGTTGGCTTTAGGGCTTCCTTGATACCTATGGCTATCTTCTTGGCAGCCAAATGGATGGCGGTTAGATCTTCCTCTGGAATTTCAAATAGATTTTCCGCGTGCCTCTTTGGGATAATAAGGGTGTGACCTAGGGCAATTGGATTGATATCCTCGAAGGCTAATACCTTGTCGTTTTCATAGACCTTAAAGGAAGGGATTTCCCCCTTCACGATCTTGCAAAAGATACACTCTTCCATTGGCTGTTCCCTCCTTGGTCACTGTTTGAGTTTTTCAATTATGGATTCTATTTTTTCCCTCTTTTCCGCAGGGGGATTTTCAAGCCGCTTGATATTCATTCCTCGCATGACATCATAGGTACCGTCTTCAAACAACACTGGTATTTGGATAACATAGTCCGGATGTTGGCAGCATCCAGGGGCAAAATATCTTCCAGGTTTTTGTCCCTGCTTGAGAACCTTTGTCGCGGCCGTGTAAAGGGTTTCGCCTAACACGATCCCCACAAGGCCGGTAAAAAGCGACACGTATTGTCCTGGTTCAAACGCCCTCTTTCTTTGGCTCATATCTTCGGACTCCTTGTGTGGCTTCCAATGCGAGTATGGTAAAAGATAGATGCCCTGTCAATAGAGTCCAATAATCAAATTCTAGGTTTTTTCTGCCACTGACTTTTCGCGTAATCGCTCAGGCAGCTCGGCCCCGAAATTTTGCAGGTTTGCCAAGCGAGGGTCCGAGAGCATGTCAAGCAGTCGATTCAGTGTGGCAATCGCAGGAGGAATGTACTGAGCAAACTGCGCTTTCCTTTTCACCTTGGTGAGATATCCAAAGGCTCCCAAAACCTGCAAATTTCTTTGAACAGCAATGTACAGGTAGTATTGCCTGAGGTCCTCAGCAAGGGCCTTTTCTATTTTTTCAAGGGCCTTGGCATATCGCTCGAA
>Ga0164318_10007385_pt1 | contig 10649 bp, 7 predicted proteins | sample GuaBasSedimGuay9_FD_113734 | JGI IMG/M metagenome (GOLD analysis project Ga0164318, IMG submission 113734) | Subseafloor sediment microbial communities from Guaymas Basin, Gulf of California, Mexico - Guay9, Core 4571-4, 0-3 cm | ecosystem: Environmental > Aquatic > Marine > Hydrothermal vents >...
TCCGCAGGCATAACCTGCTGTCAAATGGCGTCCTGGAGGCCCGGGAGCCATGGATGGCGGACGGGCCGGAAGGCCGAGGTTGCCGGAGCCAGGAGGGCGCAGGCAACCGTCCATGTGACAGCGGGTTATGCCTGCGAAAACCAGGATATGATACCCGGGTATTGTGGGCGGACACAATTTCACAGGCACAACACAAAAAAAAGAGCCCCACCTTGCGGTGACTCGATCTTGAATCTCGCCTTTTCAAGACCGATGGGCTCTTTTTCCTGGGATCCGGTGATCAGATCCAGGTTGGTTTCGCGTTTCGGGAGAAAAATTCTGGCCTTCCCTTTGCCACCCTCGATGAGTTGCTCAGACCCCACCTCTTTGCATCCATCGGACCGGCACTTCTTGATGAAAACCCCCTGGCCATCCTAAGATATTCAGGGTACGAACCATTCCTCCCGAAAACACGAATTAAATTGGCGTCAAACTCTTCACAAGAGGTTCCCTGTCAACGTCGCCTCTCTGCTGGTATGCAGAGCAGGGATCGTACCGGAATCCGGAAATTGTCCAAAATATAACTTGTTGTTGTTCAATGCATTACAGCAACAGAAACCGGGCCCGAAGACGCAGGCAGCATCAATGTATAAAGAATTTTAATACCAAATTCCCCATCTTCCCAACGCCAAGAAAAACAATCAGTTAGCATGGAAAGAAAATTGATTCACTGGAAAGGGAAAGATGCGGAATGTATCAGTTGCCGATCCCGTAGTGCCGGATCTTTTTCAGCAGGTTGGGATAGCTGATTTTCAGCGCCCTGGCCGTAGCGGCCTTGTTCCCGCCACACTGCGCGAAGGCACGTGCGATCTCCCGACATTCCACCGCAGCCAGGGTTTCCCGCAGTGGGCAAGCCGAATTTCCCTCCGAGGCCCCATCCCGAAGCCGTAGTTCCCGCGGCAGATGTTCAGGCCGCAAGGCCTGGTCCCCACCGGCCAAGACGATGGCGCGCTGGAGGATCTTTTCCAGTTCCCTCACGTTGCCCGGCCAGTCGTGGGCGAGCAGGCATTGCAGGAACGAGTGCTCCATTTCCGGCACGGAACAGCCCGATTCCTGGCTGAAACGCAGAACGAAGTGTCTGGCAAGCAGCTCGATATCATCGGCCCGCTCCCGCAGGGCGGGGATGGTCAGGGGGAAGTCACGCAACCGATAGTACAGATCCTCCAGGAAAAGCCCCTCTGAGGCCATCTGGTTCAAATCACGCTTGGAAGCGCAGATGATCCTCACATCGACCCTGAATTCCTGATTATCCCCCACGCGCCTTATCCGGTGCGTATCCAGGAACTGCAGCAACTTCCCCTGCATGGAAAGGGGCATTTTCCCGACCTCGTCCAGGAACACGGTCCCGCCTTCGGCCTCGGCCAGCAGACCGCGCTTGTCCTGATGGGCCCCGGTAAAGCTGCCCTTCTTGTGCCCGAACAGCTCGCTCTCGAGCAGGGTCTCGGGAATGGCCGCACAGTTGATGGCCATGAACTTCCCGGACGAGCGGTGACTGAGCGCATGGATGGAATACGCCAGCAATCCCTTCCCCGTCCCGGTTTCCCCGGTCAGAAGCACCGTGAGTTCGCTGGGGGCGACCTTGCGCGCCAGTTCCAGCACTTCGAGCATCCCCGCGTTGCGGGTGATGATGTTCTGGAAACTCTCGATTTCTTCCAGGGGGGTGGCCACTTCGTGGTTGCGCGAGCTGCGGTCCTTCTCGTGCAGAAACAGGGCCAGGAAGCCCATGTAGGTGGCCAGGAAATCCAGGGAGGCGCGCGGGAAGCCCGCCCCGCCGTCCTTGCGGGCCAGGAACATCAGTCCGAAGTTCCGGCCGTAAAGCCCTATGGGCATGAAGATGCAGGAATCCGCCACCGAGCCCACCGCCGGCACGGCGAACACCAGATCATCCCCCGGCCCCAGGCGGGAAAACAGAACCGGCTGCGAATCCTGCTCGTGGGTATCGACGGCCTCGAACCACCCCGTCAGCTGGTGGCAGAGATTCTCTGTCAGGCCGCTGCGTGCGGCGATCCGCACCGAACCGCCGGGTTCGGTCATGGCGATGAATCCGCCTATGGCCTCCACCCGCTCCATGCCGGCCGCGAGTACGGACCCCAGGTTCCGGGGCACCGAAGCATCGCCCGCCGCATGCAGGCCGGGCACGCTGGACAGGGCATGCAGATGCCGCCGGGTGGCCTGCACTCCTCCGAGCAAACCCGCCTCGATGGTGCCGCGCAGCAGGGTGACACGCCGGGCAAGGTCGTCATCCTCGAGTCCGGCGCCAATCCGCTCGAACTCGAAGACGGTCAACAGGGCATCGTCGAACTGGCCCAGCCTGACCTGGACCTCGGCCAGCCTTTCCAGGACACCGCAGAGCTGGCGGTCGCTGACCGCGGCGGCGCCGTTCTCCTGGGCATCCATCAGATAGCGCCGCAAAAGCAGAAGCTCGGCCTCGCCCGCGGACTCCAGACGCTGGTCGCAGAACTTGATGATGGCCTCGCACCACAGATGATCGAGGTGCTGGGCATGGAAGATGCCGATGGCCTGCCGGAAATGATGATCGGACTGCTTGCGGTCCGCCAGCACGCCGTAGGCCTGTCCCAGGGTAAGGTGGCAGAACCCGATCTCGTAGTCCTCGCCGCATTTCTCGCAGACGGCGATGGCAGCCTGGCTGACCGCCACGGCCTGGGGATAATCCCCCGCCTTGAGCAGGGCCTGCCCCACCCGGCGTTGCAACTCCCCTTCCAGGTCGTTGCCGGCGGCGATGCGGCGCGATTTCTCCAGACCCAGGCCGTAGTTGAAGCGGGCTTTTTCCGTATCGCCCCTTCCCAACAGCACATCGCCGAGGTACTCGTCGGCGATGGTGGATTCGCGCAGGAACCCGAACTCGTCCGCGAAAGTCTTGCCCTCGAGGATCAGTTCCTCTGCCCGGGCCAGACGCCCGGCCAGGATTTCCAACCTTCCGTACGCCAGCAGGATACGGGTCCGGCGCAGCCGATCACCGAGGCTGACGGCCAGGCGCAAGCCCTTATCCAGCAACCCCCTGGCTTCCCCGAGGCTGTTGGTCTTCTGGAGCACGATGGCCTGGTTGAGATAGAGCCCCGGCAGCAGGTGGCTGGCGCCGATACCCCGGGCCTGTTCCACGGCCCGTTCCAGCAGATCCAGGGCCTTGCTCCAGCGGCAACGGATCTTGTGGATCAGGGCCAGGTTGTTCAGGAGATTGGCAACGCCCAGATCGTGCCCGATCCGGCGGAAGGTGGCCAGCCCGTCCGTAAAGAACTCCTCGGCCTTTTCCAGCTTGCCCAGGCGCATGTAGCAGATGCCCATGCCCACCTGCAGGATGGCGACGTCCGAATGCAGATCCGTGAGAGCAAGCACCGAGAAGGCCCTCTTGCCCAGGTTCAGGGCATCGTGGAGCCGACCGCGCTCGCGCAGGGCCGTCGCCCTGCGGGTCTGGAAGATGGCCCTGGTGACCGCCCCCAGTTCGGGATCCTCCACCGGGGCGCCGACCATCAGGGCATCGGCCTGGGCCAGCAGATGATCCACATGATTGAAGTCACCCAGCAGAATGGCCGCATCGGTGGATTTGCGCAGCAGGCGGAAGGCCTGCCTGCGGGACATGCGTTCCAGGAGGGAAGGGCTGCAGAGCTGTCGGTAGTAATCCAGGGCGGAAGAATAAGCGGAAGCGTGAAAGTGGAGATCACCGATCTCTTCCAGGCGAGTGCAATCCTCATCACTAATGGGACGCAGGCCCCGACTGGGATCCTGGTCCAGATTTTTTCGGTCATCAAACCGTTCTTGCATCAACCGCATCCCTTGGCGAGGAAGTGGATCGGTGACCCGGACACTTTTTCAAATTTCAGAATACCACAGAACCGACGACCTACTGCAGAAACTCCGCCTGCATCCCCAACAACACCTGCCACAGGAATTCCAACCACTGGGGGCCGGCACCGGTGTAGCCCTGCAGGTCCGAGGTGCCGGAATCATCCGTATAGCCGTACCCGTCCCCGGCATCACCCGGGTCACCGTCACCGCCATCATCGGCCGCCCCGAAGGAATCGAAAACCCTGCCGCCGTCGCCATCATGGGTATTCCCGTCAGTCACAGTATCCTGATCGCCTGCCAGAGCGGCACCCGAGTGCAGAGCCGGGATGGCTACACTCCAGGCAACCAGGAAAACCAGCATCAGAACAACCCTCTTCATGGCCTCTCCTCCAGAAAAACATCCCGTCGGCTGAAATCCATGCCCGGTACTGCACGCCCCACCGGGCCAAAAATTCCTCCACTCAAGAATATGTACAGAAAATCCGACCTTCAGTCAACTACCCCACATCGGGTTGAGTCCGTAATCCGTACTTGGTGATCTTCTTGTAGAGGTTGCTGCGCTGCATGCCCAGCGCTTCAGCCGTCCTGGAAACATTATAGAGGTTCTCCCGCAACTTGTATTGCAGAAATACAGCCTCGCTGCGGGATTTGAATTCCTGGAAGTCCCGGCAAGCCAGCAGGCTCTCCTGGATACCGCCATCCTGGGCCGCCACCTGCAGGGGGGGCAGATCCGCCGGTTTGACGAGTTCTCCCGAAGACATAATCAACAATCTTTCCACGAGGTTACGCAATTCCCGCACATTTCCCGGCCACGAGTATTCCCGGAGGATGGCCAGGGAATCATCGGAGAAGCGCAAGGGTTTGCGCTTCAGCCTGCGCCCCAGATCCGCCATGAACCAATTCAGCAGCAGCTCGATATCGTCTCCCCTTTCCCGCAAGGGGGGCAAATGGATGGCCAGCACATTGAGCCGGAAAAACAGGTCCTGGCGAAAGCCCGAATCCGGGGTCGTCAGGTCCCGGTTGGTGGCGGCGATGATCCGCACATCCACTTCCCGGGTCTCATCCCCGCCGACCCTCTGGAAGCGGCTTTCCTCGACGGCCTTGAGGACCTTGGCCTGGGCCTGTGCGTTCATGTCCCCGATCTCGTCCAGGAACAGCGTCCCACCGTCGGCAGCCTCGAATTTTCCGGTTCGCGGCCTGTCGGCCCCGGTGAAGCTGCCCTTCTCGTGGCCGAACAGTTCACTCTCGACCAGATCCCGGGGAATGGCCGCGCAGTTCACCTCGATCAGGGGACGGTCGGCCCGGGGGCTGGCGCGGTGGATGGCCTTGACCACCAGTTCCTTGCCCGTACCGTTCTCCCCGGTGATCAGGACCGTGGCGTCGCTGGCCGCCACCTTGGTGATGAAATCCTTGACCTTCAGCATGGCCGGACTGTCGCCGACCAGCGGGGGACTCTCCAGCAGTTGCTCCTGCAGGACACGGTTATCCCTGACCACCTTGTGGTGTCCCAGGCAGTTGGCGATGGTCAACAGGAGCCGGGAGCGGTCCAGGGGCTTTTCCAGGAAATCATAGGCCCCCTTGCGCACGGCCTCCACGGCGGTTTCGATGTTGCCGTGACCGGAAATCACGATCACGGGCACATCCAGTCCCTGGTCCTTGATCTTCTGCTGGACCTCGAACCCGTCCATGCCGGGCATCTTGATGTCCAGCAGGACGAGATCCGGCTGTCCGGCGGCGATCATCTGCAGGGCCTCGGGCCCCGATCCCGCCTTCATGACATGATAGCCTTCGTAACCCAGGATCTGCTCCAGGGTCTCCCGAATGGCGATCTCATCATCGACGACCAGAATCTTTTTCACGTGCGCTCCCTGGAATTTCCGGATCATACCGGGCGATGGACCGGCGCCCCTTGCAACCTCGCCCCGTCTCCCTCACATTGTGAACGATCATACCGGTGGTTGTCACCTGGAACATGATACCGGGATCGGAAATGATCCGCAGCCCCGGCCTCCCGCCGGCGAATACAAGGACGACCTCGTGAAGGAACTTCTGCACAGCCTGGCCCCGTCACACCTGGGGACTCTCATGGCGGAGCTGGGCCAGCCCGCCTTCAGGGCCCGCCAGCTGCTCGACTGGCTCTACCTGCATCCGGTGGAGAACTGGGAAGAGATGGCCAACCTGCCCCGGGCGCTGCGGGAGCGACTTTCCCAACGGTTCGACCTGCAGGGATTGGAACTGCTGGAGCGGCAGATCTCCGGCGACGGCACCCGCAAGTTCCTGTTCGAACTGCGGGACGGGGGCACCATCGAGAGCGTGATCATCCCCATGACGGACCATGTGACCTTCTGTCTTTCCACACAGATCGGTTGCGCCATGGCCTGCAGTTTCTGCGCCACCGCCAGGGGGGGCCTGGTCCGCAACCTGGAACCAGGGGAGATCATCCAGCAGGTTCTCCGGTTGCAGCGGGATCTCGCCGACGAGCCCCTGCCCGGCGGCACAGGACACCCCAACGTTGTGTTCATGGGCATGGGCGAGCCGCTGGACAACTTTCCGGCCCTGGAAACATCCATCGGCATCCTGCTGGACCCGGAGTGCCTGGGCTTTTCCCGGCGCCGGGTCAGGATCTCCACCAGCGGCCCCGGCGATGGTCTGCACAGATTGCTGGCCTCGGACCTGAACGTGGGCCTGACCATCAGCCTGGGCGGCAGCAACGACGCCGAACGCAAGGCCGTCATGCCCGTTCCCGGACGCACATCCGTGGCCGAGGTCCTGGACCTGGCCGAACGCTACGGTCGGCGGCACGGACGCAAGGGCACCGTGGCCTGGGTCCTGATCAAGGACCGGACCGACCATCCGGACCAGGCACGGCGACTGGCCACCCTTCTGCGGCGCCGCCCCTTCAAGGTCAACCTCATTCCCCTGAATCCCCTGGACGATCGCGACCAGACGCCCCCCGGACAGGAACGGATCCTCGCCTTCCAGCGGATCCTGGTGGACGAGGGGATCGACACCTTCATCCGCGCCAGCGGCGGCACGGACATCGCGGCGGCCTGCGGTCAGCTGCGCCGCCGGGCGGCCCGAACCGCCTCCCCAAAAAACGCCCCTCCCGAAGGGGAAGGGCGACAAGGGAATGACAGCTGACAGGGATCAGATCACATCCGACAAACGGGTCTGGTCGAGGGCGCCGGTCAAGGCGGCCTGGGCCCTGCGCCAGACATCGGCCACCAGACAGGTGTCCACGTCCTTGCAGGGATCGACCTTGCGCAGACAATGGTTCAGGGCGATGCCCCCCTCGCAGACCTCGACGATCTCGCGCAGGGTGATCTCCTCGGCAGCCCGGCCCATGCTGAAACCACCCTTGACGCCCCGGTGGGACTTGACGATGCCCGCCTGGGCCAGCATCTGGAAGATCTTGGCCAGGAAGGCCTCGGACACCTCGCAGGAGGCCGCGATGACCTTGAGCTGGATGGGATGCGAAGGGTCCCGGCGCGCGAGTTCCTGCAGGCCCATGATGGCGTACTCGGTCTGTCTGGTGATCTGCAGCATGTAGTCAACCTACCTCTGTTTCCATAACCCGTTGCGGCCCCCCGGCAAAAAACGTCCTTTGGCAGCGGATTGTCAACCCGGCGCGGGCAGGGCCCTGGAAAGGACCTTCTCGGTGAGCCGGGAGGTGGGAAGACCCGCCAGGGGATAAGGATGGAACCCCCATTCCGGAGGCAGGGTCAATCCGCTTCCCGTTCCAGTGGCCGGCAGACGCAGGGCATGCACATGAACCTGCAGGCGGTAGCATGTGATGGCATGGTGGACGGTACCGCGATTCCTGACCTCTCCCGATGCGACCGCCGCCCCGGCGGCCTGCAGCACGGGAAGCCACAAGCGGTCCGGATCGAGATCGACTCCGGGAGCGAACCAGGCCGAAGTGGGCAGGCCGCTCAGGCCCCGGTGCAGGTCGGAAAGATCGCCGCGCAACACCTTCGCCCCCGCCGGAACCACTGTCGCAGGGGCGGAACCGGACGTCGTCAGCAGGACCCTGTTCTGCCGGACCACGACAAGCTGGGCCAAAACCACAGGCATCGGTTTCGGTTGCGGATCCGGAACCGCTACCCGGGCAGCCTTCCCCGCCCCGGCCGCCCGGCACAGGTGAACGACTGGACACTCGCGGCAAAGAGGATTGCGCGCACGGCAAACCAGGGCCCCCAACTCCATGACCGCCTCGTTCCAGTCGCCGGGGGCTTCGGGATCAACGGCTGCACCGGCCAGATCCTCAAGCTGTCTGCGGGTCACCGCTGCTGCCTCACCCGGGTCCGTGCACAGCCAGCGCAGCAGGACCCGCCGCGCGTTGGCATCGACAGCGGGCACGCATTCGGCGAGCCCCAGGCTGGCGATGGCGCCCGAGGCGTATTCCCCCACGCCCGGAATCCGCCGCCACTGTCGCCGGGAGCGGGGCAGTCGGCCCCCCAACTCGGACACGACGAGGCGGGCCCCTTCGTGCAACAGGCGCGCCCGCCGGTAGTAGCCCAACCCGGACCACAGCTCCAGGACCTCGTCCAGATCGGCGCGAGCCAGGCTTTCCACGTCGGGGAAGCGATTCATGAACCGCAGGTAATAGGGGATGACCGTATTGACAACGGTCTGCTGCAGCATGATTTCCGACACCCAGATGCCGTACAGGGAGTCCCGCCCGCGCCAGGGCAGATCGCGCCTGCGTGCCGAGAACCACGCACCGAGTTCGACGCGCAATCCGGTAAGGGTTTTTTCATCCCAGCACGGTGCCATCACAACTCCCAACTGCCGACCGTCCATCAGGATCATCCATCAGGATCATTGACAAATCAGGCCGGACGGGTAAGCATGCGGCCAAGCGGAATCGCACCGATCAACCCCAACCTGGAGCATGCCATGCCGATCCAGACCATTCCCGAGCTATTCCAGGCCGCCGTGCGCGAGTTTCCCCGTCCCGACTGCTTCTCCTACCGGGACGAAAACGGGGTCTATCAGGATGTCTCCAGCGAAGAAGCCCTGCGCCGCGTACGGGCGCTCCGCCTGGGCCTGCGTTCCCTGGGCATCAAGCCCGGGGAAAAGATCGCCCTCCTGTCCGAAAACAGGCTGGAATGGGCCCTGTCCGATCTGGGCATCATGTGCGCGGGGTGCATCACGGTGCCGATCTACCCCACCCTGCTGGAAGAGACCATCGCCTTCATACTCAAGGATTGCCAACCCGCGGCCATTTTCGTCTCCACGCCGGAACAGGCGGCTAAGATCCAGCCCTTGAGGGCGCAGATGCCTTTCCTGCGGGAAGTCATCACGTTCGAACCCACCAACTACCCCGAGACCCTGACCTTCGCCAAGGTGCTGCAGATCGGTCGGAACCTGGCCGAGCAGAACCCGCCGGCACCCGCCGAGGAGTGCGAGCGCACCGACCCCGATTCCCCTTGCAGCATCATCTACACCTCCGGCACCACGGGCAACCCCAAGGGCGTGGTCCTGAGCCACGGGAACTTCGTCTCCAACGTGCAGGCCATCCGCAGCCTTATCAGCTTCAACCCCGATGACCGCTGCCTCTCGTTCCTGCCCCTGAGCCATGTGCTGGAGCGGATGGCCGGTTTCTACACCACCTTGAGCTCGGGGGTCGGCATCGCCTACGCCCAGCGCATGGATACGGTGCCGGTGGACATCCTGGATGTCAAACCCACCATCATGATCAGCGTGCCCCGCCTCTACGAGAAGATCTACGCCAAGGTCCTGAGCATGGCCATGTCCGCGGGCTTCCCGCGCAAGAACATCTTCTTCTGGGCCCGCAACCTGGGCATGGCGGCCGCCGAGATGCAAGTCGCCGGCAAGCAACCCTCGGCCTGGATGAAGTTCCGGCTGAAGATCGCCGACGCCCTGGTGTTCAAGAAGCTGAGGGCCAAGCTGGGCGGCCGCATCCGCTTCATGGTCTCCGGCGGCGCCCCCCTTAATCCGAAGATCAACAAGTTCTTCAACGCCGCGGGCATGACCATCCTCGAGGGGTACGGTTTGACCGAGACCTCTCCCGTGCTGACCTGCAACCACTTCGGCGCCCAGCGCTTCGGCAGCGTGGGCCGGGCCATTCCCGAGACCGAGATCCGCATCGCCGAGGACGGCGAGATCATGGCCCGCGGGCCCCAGATCATGCTCGGCTACTTCAACAACGAGGCGGCGACGCGGGAGATCCTGGACCAGGACGGTTGGCTGGCCACCGGGGACATCGGCCACCTGGACGAGGACGGCTTCCTGTTCATCACCGACCGCAAGAAGGATCTGATCGTGACGGCCGGCGGCAAGAACATCGCGCCCCAGCCCATCGAGAACGCCTTCGTCACCAACAAGTACGTGGCCCAGGTGGTGGTCATCGGAGACCGCAGGCAGTACCTGACCGCCCTGATCATTCCGGACCTGGAGAACCTGAGGGAATTCGCCCGCGCCAAGGGCATCGAAGTGGACGACGACGAGCAACTCATCGCCGACCCCGCGGTCAAGGCCCTGTTCGAGGATCTGGTCAAGGACCAGAACCACAACCTGCCCGGTTTCAGCCAGATCAAGAAGTTCAGCCTGTTGCCCCGGGAGTTCACCCTGGACGGCGGGGAGCTGACGCCCACGTTGAAGGTCAAGCGCTTCGCCATCGCGCGCAAGTACGCCGATGTCATCGCCGCCATGTACCCCGACGAACCCGAGGCGGACTGAAGCCATGCCGGAGCCCCGCCGGGAACCCGAGCCCGGTCCCGCCGCGAATTCCTGGCTGATGAGCCCGGTGGGATGCACCGCCGTGGGCCTGGTGGGCAACA
>Ga0164318_10007386_pt1 | contig 10648 bp, 8 predicted proteins | sample GuaBasSedimGuay9_FD_113734 | JGI IMG/M metagenome (GOLD analysis project Ga0164318, IMG submission 113734) | Subseafloor sediment microbial communities from Guaymas Basin, Gulf of California, Mexico - Guay9, Core 4571-4, 0-3 cm | ecosystem: Environmental > Aquatic > Marine > Hydrothermal vents >...
ATATCGTCGGTCTGGGGGATCCCGGTAGAAAAGTCATCGATTGCCTGCATGACAACTTCAGCAATCCGGGTTGCGGGTTCGGAACTGCAGCGGTTAAGAATCTCTTCCAGGCGGGGTTCGGTAAAGAGTTCATCACGACTGTTCATGGCTTCGGTAACTCCATCAGTAAAGACAAAAACGGCTTCTCCCGGCTGCAGGGTTATAGCTTTGCTGGAGAACGGGAGATCTTCCATGACCCCTAAGGCGATACCGTCAGTGGTGGCCAGAGGGAGAACATTATCAGTTGTTCCGGAAGCAAGTTGGTAGGGCGGGTTATGACCGCCGTTGCAGTATTCGAGTTTGCCGGTGACAATATTTAAAATGCCGATAAAGAGGGTGACAAACATCATTGATGGATTATCCTTGGCTAAGTCGTTGTTGACTTGTTCCAGGGTCAACGCCGGAGAACGTTGAGTTTGGGCTTTAACTTGGGTTTTGACTAAGGTCTGGGTGATTGCCATGAAAAGAGCGGCGGCGACCCCCTTGCCGGAAACGTCGCCGACGGTAAAACACAAGTGCTGGTCATCAATCATAAAAAAATCATAGAGATCGCCGCCGACTTCGCGGGCCGGTTTGATCGTGGCGTAGAGATCGAATTCGGGCCGGCTTGGAAACGGCGGCGGGAAAATTTTCGGCAGGATACCCATCTGGATCTCGCTGGCAATTTTGAGTTCACTCTCGATGCGCTCTTTTGCCGCCGTGGTTTCCGTGAGATTTTTGATGTACTCTTTCAAGGACTGCTGCATCTCGGCAAAAGAGAGGGTCAGGCGGCCGACTTCATCGCGGGTTTTCAGGGTCGGGATGGCAGTTTCGAGATCGCCGCCGGCAATTTTATCAACACTTTTCGCCAAGGCCCGCAGCGGTTTTGTGATCTGGCCGGCAATCACGAGAATAACCAGCATAATCAGAAAAAAACCAGCAATTCCCAAGCCCAGCATCTGGCTGGTCAAATTATGGATATCAGCCATCAGTTCATTTTGTGGGAACAGGACCCCGATTGACCAGCCGTTGGCAGTCAGTGGGGTGTAGACCATCCAGTATTTCTGGTTACTGGTCAAGCTGGTAAACGCGGTGAAACCTTTTTCGCCGGCAATCATGCTCCGGCCGATTTCCCGGATTTGCGGCTTGTTGCGGGCGTCGGCGATACTGAAGATGGTTTCGTTCATAATCAGATCAAGTTTTGGGTGGGTAACGAAGGTGCCATTGCGGGTAATCAGAAAAGCGTAGCCGGTTTTACCAATTTTCAGTGATGAGACGACATTGCGGAGCCAGTTAAGGCTTAAATCGACGCAGACGATACCGGCAAACTCTTGGCCGCCAGGTTGCTTGCGAAAGAAAGGGAATGAATAGCTGGTCATAATAATGCGCCCGCTTTCGCCGAAATAGGGTTCGCTCCAGATTGCCTGCTGCAGGACTTTCGGGATCTGATACCAGTCATGAAAACGGTAATCGTAGTTGATCGGGCTTTGTTTGATCCGGTTGTCAGCAGCCCGGATGTAATAGAGCGAATGCAACTTCGGTTCATTTAGGTTGTTTCGGTCCGGGTCGAGGGTCGGCGGTTGTGTCGGCGGGGCGAAAGCTGCGGCAATGCCGAAGAGCTCCGGGTTCTGTGCCAGCCGATCTTTGAGTAGGTTTTTAAGCTCCTTTTCATCAGGTTTAAGTGTGGCGATTGTCAAGGCGATACCGGCGGGGACCTTTTCGGCGGCTTTAAGCAGGATGTTGATACGGTTGGCAGTAGACTGGGCTAGATTAAAGGCATTTTCTTCAATCTTTTCAACCATCAGGCGCCGGGTGACGTTATAGTTTAAGGCCAGAATCAGGGCGATAACCAGGGTCACCCCGCTTAAAACCAGCAGGCTCAACTTGAAAGCAATTCCGCGCCGGCGCAGCCACAGCATCTTAATCTCCTGCCAGCGGTTGGTGAAAATTTTTGAAACTCGGGGTGTCTTTAATGAGATTGACCTGTTTTAGACTTTCTACGACTCTCTGGAAATCTTTCTGTTTCAATATGCCGATTGATTGCGGTTGTTGGCTCTTGTTCTGATTCTGATTGTGAGGCAGGATTATATCGTGCATTCGCTCCAGCATCCATTTCTGATGTACCCGGTTACTGATAATATGCTCATTTTTGAGGTTGCGCATGGTGATGTCGAGGGCGAGCTCCGGCTCAGCAAAAGCTTTTCTCCAGCCTTTAACTGAAGCGTTGACAAAGGCCCGGCACAAGTCGGGATGCTGTTGCCAGGTCTTTTTAAGAACATAAATTCCATCTTCAGGAAAATTCAGGTTGTAATCAGCGTAAAAGAAGGTGGTTAACTCATCCGGGTTAATTCCGGCATTGAGAATGGAGTGGTATTCATTGTACCACATGGCTGAGGCCACGGCGACGCCGTCCCGGAGAAAGAGGTTTATAGAATAAGATTGTTGCAGGGGGACTACTTTGATTTTTTGCTGCTGGAAAAATATTTTTGGCTGAGTTGCGAATGGCGGGCCCCAGAGGCCGACTTTGTGGTCATTCATATCTTGCGGTTTAAGGATGCCGCTGCTCTTTTTGGCAACCAGCATCAGGGCGCTGCGCTGAACAATCTGGGCCAGGTTGACAACCTCGATTCCCTGATTGCAGAGGTCGATGCCGCTGACCAGCCAGAGACTGGCGAAATCAGCTTTACGGTTTTTCAGGTAGTCGGCAGAAGAGCGTTGCGGGCCGCCGCTGATTATTTCAACATCAAGTCCGTACTCTTTGTAGATGTCGGTTTCCAGGGCGACGTAGTATCCGGCAAACTGGGCCTGCGGTACCCATAGGGGAATGAACGTGACTTTAGTTAAAGCCCGGGCGCAGGCAGGGTTCTGGAGGCCGGGCAGCCAGAGCAGCAAAGCGAGTAGGAGAAAGGTGATTTTTTTAAGCATGGTGCTTGGCAAAAATCAGGGTGAGACTGTTTTTGCCTTCCTTTCGGACCCAGCTGAGTTCATCAGTAAGTTCTTTGATAAGAAGGATTCCGAGCCCGCCGATCGGGCGCTCCATCAGCTCAATTTCAACGTCGGGGTCGCTTTGTATCAGGGGATTGAACGGAATGCCGCGATCGCTTGTTTCGATGCGTAAATGGCTCTCTCCAGTGCCGGTAACCATAATGGTTAAGTTGCCCGGAGAGTCGGCGGGATAGGCGTACTTTATGATGTTGACCAGGGCTTCTTCGAGAACCAGCTCAATCTCCTGTATTCGCTTGGGAGGAAAATCAAGCCGGCAAGCCTGATTCCGGACGAAATCAATGAAATGCGGCAGATTTGTCAGCCGGGCCGGTAATTCCAGGTGATTTGCCGCCTCAGTTTCTGCCAATTGCTTATGCGGTTGTGGTATCATCAAGGTTTGCAAAAATGGGGATAATTTTGTTGAAGCCGGAGATCTCAAAAACTGTCTGGACGCTCTCTTGCAGGGCCGCGAGCTGCAGTTCACCCTCAAGGCCGCGTACTTGTTTAGCAATTATCAGGATGGCGCGCAAACCGGCACTACTGATGTAATCAAGCTGACTGCAGTCAATTGTGAAGCTCTTCAGCCCTTCATTAATCCAGTCTTCAAGCTGGGTTGTAAATTCTGTTGCTGTAATTGCATCCATGCGGCCGCTCAGGCTTGCTGTCAGCAGCTGTTCCTTACGTTTCAACTCTTTAATTTCCATTGATTGTCAGTCTCCATAAAAGTTCTTGCGGGTCAGGTTAATTCCTTGGGATATCAATCTAGCACAAATTTACGGGAGTTTGTCAAACTAAAATTGCAATTTTAGTATAAATTGTGCTATACGCCCACGATATTTTAACTAACTTTTACAGAAAAAATCAATACAGGAGAAAAACATGATGAAAAGTTTATTTACAGTTTTTTTGATGCTCACTTTCTTTGTCAGTCCGTTGTCAGCTCAAGAATTGACCGGGACACTGCAGCGGATTCAGAAGGCGGGAAAGATTAAAATCGGTTATCGAAAATCTTTACCGCCGATGTCTTTTCTGGATAAAAACGGGAAACCGGTGGGTTATTCCATTGATCTCGGGAATGAAATCGCCGATGCGGTGCAGAAAAAAATCGGTCAGATAATCAAGATCGAATATGTTACCGTGACTGCTGCGAATCGTTTTGCGGCATTGACGGATAACAAGATTGATATTTTGTGCGGCGCGACTACGAAAACTCTTTCCCGGGGTGAAATTGTTGATTTTACCCAGCTTACATTCGTAACCGGGGCGTCGTTTATGACCTTGAAGAGCACCAATATCAGGAATAATTTTGCGGGTAAGAAGCTGGGTGTGGTCAAAGGCACAACGACCGCAGAAGAGTTGCAGAAAATGTTGGCCGAGACCGACACCAAAGCTGAAGTGGTTTTGCTGGATTCAGCGACCGCCGGGCTCAAGGCTCTACACAGCAAAAAGATTGATGCCTTTTCAGCCGACCAGGTGGTGCTTATCGGTCTGGCTCTGACCGCAGAGAAACCGGGTGACTATGCTATTCTTCCCAATCTCTTTTCGTATGAGCCGTTCGCTCTGGCGGTCAGCAGAAATGATGCTGATTTTCGCCTGATAGCTGACCGGGTAATCTCCGATCTCTATCGTGATAAAGGCATCTTGAAGATTTACGATAAATGGTTTGGTCAGTTCTTCGGCAGGAAATCGACTGCTTTTAAAGCTTTGATTCAGCTGAATGCAATTCCTGAGTAGATATCTGAAAAATTCTTGTTAAAAACAAAAAAGGGGAGGCTTAGTGCCTCCCCTTTTTTGTTTGCGTTAGCGGGTGCCCAGATTAAAAACTGCTCAAAGCTCCGTTTTGTTCTAAGAACTTGATTACAGCATTAGCTTTTGCCAGCTTTTTCGGTTTGATCGCCAGGCGTTTATCAAGATCCGCCTGGGAGGAGACAAACCCCGGGGCTTTTTTGTAGAGTGTCGGCTGGATAAACCACTCTCCCGGCAGAGCATTTTTCATGACTTTTACCAGGGTTTTCTGATAACCCATTTTTTCAAGGCGGGTAACCCAGATACGGTTTTCCGAATAGTTCATCATCGGCAGATCATTAGAGCTGTCACCGCCGATCAGGAAAGGCCGGGCGACGGTGATGTATTTCATGATATTGGCAAGTTTGCCGTAGTAACCGTTCATGGGGTGGCAGATTTGGGCGGTAAGATGAAAGTGGGAGAGCTCTTCTTTGTCAAGGTTAGCGTATTTTTCATTTTCTCGGACAAGGTATGGATCTTTGCAGAGTTTGCCGGTGCGGTCATCAGTCATCAGGCAGCTGATACCGATAACGTTCTCCGGTGGGATTGCCAGATCTTTGCCGTGCAGAGCCTGAATTCTGGGGTTGAGTTTTTTTAATACCATCCATCTTACCGTGTGGACATTGCTGGCAGAGGAGATATAAACCTTATAACCGTTTTTCAGCAGAACACCATAAAGATCGACCATCTCCGGATAGAAGAAAGGCATCCGGTAACCATTGATCTTGGTCTCCTTAAGTTCAGCACTTTTTGTGTCTTTTTCACTGATGCCGTCACTGAAAGCCTTTTCCGTGTAAGGCAGCCAGTCGGCCGGGCTCATCGGTGTCATAATCTGCACGACCCAGCCGTAACCATTTTCGTAAGGCGTACTCTCCATCGCATGATGCTTGGTCGCTGAGAGAAAATCTTCATAATAGGTCGGTAGATTTTCGACTGTTGCCATGGAGATTTTCTTGCCGTCTAAAACGAAATCGGGATCAACACATTTGTAGTGTTTATCTTTGGTTAGAATTCCGGCCTCATTCAATGCCGCCATTGTCGCTTCGCCGATATCCCGGCAGAGGGTGGTGTTGTCAAAATCAAATACGCAGATTTTCCCCTGTCCGGCATTGGCGGCAATCAATTTTTCCAGCCGGGCCTTGACTGCCGGGTTCCAGTTTCCCTGTAGAGTAATCGGTTGAGCCAGTACTGTAGTTGCAAATAGACAAAGCATCAGCCCGGTTAAAAATCCTGTAACCGGATTACAACGTGATCGCAGAGCAATTTTCATGACATCCTCCGTTTGGAAATCTGTTTGTACCGTTAAAAAATATCTTGATGGAAAACCATTTTCCAAAAAAATCCTTTTACCAAAATTAATGGTCAAATTTAAGATTAAATTTGACCTCGACAAAGACAATCGATACCTCCCCATTGCTCTTCCTGATTAACTCTTCGATTTAATGATAGGGTTTTGTTAATGATTATGTGAACCGAGTTCTTTTGTTATCCGATCTGCTAAAAATACTTTCACAAGAGATTGGTAGGGGACATCTCTTTTGTTAGCTAATATCTTTAATTCTTCAATCATAATTTCTGGTAACCGAAGAGAAATTTTCTTTGTCGATGGTTTAAGATTGGAAAGAGTAACTTTTTCTGCAGAGTTCCAGTCAACAAAATCAGTTGAGTCATGATTAGACCAGAAATCTCTTTCTTCATCTTCGCTCATGAATTTAGGGATTGAATTTTTCATAATTGTCCATAGACCTCTCTTTCTTTTCTGCTCATATCTCGAGCTGATATAACTCGAATTGAGTCATTTCTAAGTGTAAATGCTATGAATAATGATCTGTTTTTGTCTGTTTTTCCAAGTGTCAAAAATCTTCTTTCTGTTTCAAAGTGTTGAACATCATCTTTAATCATTAATGGTTGATTTAAAAATACCTGCTCACATTCGGCTGGGGTAACTTTATGTTTAATCCAGTTTTTCTTGGAATTACCTTTATCCCAATCAAAGCCAGTGCAGCCTGAAAGTATAGTTTGAATTTTACCATTCATACTACATGTATACTTACGGGATGCACAAAAGTCAAGTTGAGATCTTCATTTTAAGAGATACAACGACCTGTATCAGCCGCCGCTCCGAGAGGTTCCAAGAAAAAAGGTCAGTTATAGCTAACTGTGGTAGACTTTTTGCGAAGAATACCCATTTGTCAGGCCTGACCCCATCGTCTCATCACATTTTTTCTTTCTTGACAATAGCATCAAGCCTGTCCCTTTTGCCCCCTCCTTTTCCCAGGGACACAGCTGTTATCGCCGGTTCCGGTGCAACTGTTGCCCCCGTCATAGATGATGGTATGGCCACCGCGAAAAAAGTAATCATCCAGTCCAGATCACTGATGATTGAAAACGGGGGCAGTTTAATTATCGGTACTGATTGATTTGACCCCGGTGAGCCAGAGTTAATTCCTTGACCCTTTGGCTTTTCTTTAGCTTTTACCTCCTACTGATCTCCTGGCTATTCTCTTGCTGACCCGACCCTGACTGGTGTCCTCTTCCTAGCTGACCATTTCCTATCTCTTGTCCTTCTCTTTTTCTCGAAGAGGTTAAATTTTATACCGAGGATTTAATTTTTAACGGCTGATTTATTGGGTTGTCCGGTTTCTCTTGGGGGCTGAGTCTCTTTGTGGTGCCTTTGCCTCTGCCGCAAGTGTTGTTGGCATATAAGTTGCTGAATTGCATCAGTCACGGTTTGCAATTTATGTCTTATACTTTTAATAATATAGTTATTTAATTTTAAATCTGGGGGAATTGATGGCTGAGATCAAGAAACTGGAAACAGCAAAACTGATGAAGAAAGTGATGGCGGATCATTTCTATGAGATTGATGCTGCCGTTAAATCAGGTAACCCCAAGGTTGCCTGGTGCACCAGTGTTGGTCCGGCCGAACTTCTTCGGGCAATGGGTTTTGTTGTTTACTTTCCGGAAAATCATGCGGCTATTCTCGGTGCTTCCCGGGCTGCCAACGATTGTATTCCGGCGGCCAATGCCATTGGTTATTCGCCGGAGATCTGCTCTTACCTGACTTCTGATGTCGGTGCTTACCTGAAAGGTTTTACGCCGTTGAGCAAAATTTATGACGGGATCGAGTCAATTCCCAAACCTGATGTTCTGGTTTACAACACCAACCAGTGTCGCGACGTCAAAGACTGGTTTGAATGGTATGCGCGGGAATGGAAGGTGCCCTGTCTCGGAATTGAGAGTTTTGTCAATGTCGGGGATGTGACCAAAGATCATGTTGACAGTATTGCTGCACAGATGCGGAAACTGGCAGTTGATATTACGGCCGCTACCGGCAATAAAATGGATGAAGATCTTTTAAAAGAGACGGTTCGGCTGTCACGGCAGTGCTCTGATTTATGGAAAGATGTTTTAGAAATCGCGACGAACAAACCCTCGCCGCTGACCTTTTTTGACGGCACAATTCATATGGGGCCGGCTGTTTGCATGCGGGGAACCCAGGTCGCGGTTGACTACTATGAGATTCTGTTGAAGGAGCTGCGCGGTTGGGTGGATCAAGGAGTGGCGGCAGTTGCCGGAGAGCGTCATCGTATCTATTGGGAAGGGATGCCGGTCTGGGGGAAATTGCGGGAAAATGCTAAACTTTTTCTCGGCCTTGAAACCTGTTTGGTTGCCTCAACATATTGTAACAGTTGGATTTTTACTGCTTTAGATCCGGATGACCCGTGGAACTCAATGGCTCGGGCTTACACCGAACTTTTTATCGTCCGCGATGATGATTATAAAGAAGATTATTACCGGCGCATGCTTGATCTTTTCGATTTCGACGGGATTATTTTTCATGATGCCAAAACCTGTCCCAACAACTCCAACTGTCGTTACGGTCTGCCGCAGCGTTTCAGCAAAGAGACTGGGATTCCGTTTATTACCATTGATGGTGATCTTAACGATCTTCGCTGCTATTCGGAAGAGCAGGCGATTACTAAAATTGAAGCTTTCATAGAACAGTTAGACGGCTGAATGGCTTAGCCATTATTATTTAAGGGATTTTCTTGTAGATGAAACCTCTGTTTGTCGGTATAGATATTGGCTCGACTACGGCTAAAGCTGTGGTTATTGATAGAGAAAGAGCAGTTTTATCCCAAGCCATTTTGCGCACTGGGTATGACTTTGCCGCTGTCTCTGAGTCGGTATTGGTTACGGCATTGGCATCTGCCGGGTTGGACCGGGATGCTGTTGCCGCGGTTGCATCGACCGGTTACGGTCGGCGCAATGTTGAATTTGCCGATTTTCAACGGACCGAAATTCTTTGTCATGCAAAAGGGGTACATTACTATTTTCCGGAGCCGGTGAGTGTGGTTGATATCGGCGGCCAGGATAACAAAATAATCCATCTCGGGGCCAAAGGCGAGCGTTTGAACTTTACCATGAACCGTAAATGCGCTGCCGGTACCGGAGCATTTATCGAGGAGATCGCGTATCGTCTCGATCTTAAGCTTGAAGACTTAAACGGGATGGCCGAAGCTTCTGCAACTGAAGTTGCAATTGGTTCTTTCTGTACGGTTTTCAGTTGTACCGAGATTTTAGGCATGGCCCGGCGCGGGATTCCGATTGACGGTATCATCAAAGGGGTTTTTCGCTCAGTGGTCAAGCGGGTTTCCGAAATGGATGCCTTAGATGGCAAAGTGATAATGACCGGCGGCGTGGTTGATCATAACCCGATTGTTAAAGGGATGCTGGGTGAGGCGCTGAATTGTACCGTTGAAGTTCCACCCCATCCGCAGGTTATCGGCGCTTTAGGCGCGGCTTTGATTGCTGAAGAGTTGTCGGCAGATAAAGAAAAAAATTAGAGAAATTTAGATCGTTTATTATACTAACTTTTAAGAAGTGAACTAAAAAAGGATTAAGTTATGTTAGATGCACTTTTCCGTCCCCGGGCTGTTGCTGTTATTGGCGCTTCAAATCGACGTTTAACGATTGGCTACCGGATTGTTGAAAACCTAGTTGACAGCGGTTTTAAGGGGCCGATCTTTCCGATCAATCCCAAGGCGCCTTATATCAAGAATTTTATCGCCTACAAAGATATAATGGATGTGCCATTGCAGGTGGATCTTGCCCACATCATTGTCAAGAACACTCGGGTTGCGGGTGAAATTGAGAAGTGTGGGAAGATGGGTATTAAGGTGGTTATTGTCAATACCGCCGGCTTTGGTGAAATTGGCGCGGAGGGGGTTAAACTTCAGGAGGAGATGCTCGCGGTTGCCAAAAAATATGGCGTTCGGGTATTCGGCCCCAACTGTCAGGGGGTTATGAACTCAGATCCCGAAGTGCGGGCTTACTGTAATTTTACTTTTACGAGTATGGTTGAGGGCTCCATTTCGGTTATGGCTCAATCCGGCGGGGTCGGCGAAGTAATCAATAACCGTCTGTATGAGCTGGATCTTGGTTTTCGGATGTATGCATCTTATGGGAACCAGGCGGATATCAATGCGACCGAAATTTTAGAGTATTGGGGCAACGATCCGGGAACTAAAGTGATTATGCTCCATATCGAAACTTTGCAGAATCCGGCCGGATTTGCCGAGGTTGCGCGCGAGATCACTAAACGGAAGCCAATTTTGGCGATGAAGACCGGCCGTACTAAACTCGGCGCTAAAGCGGTTTCCTCGCATACCGGTGGGATGATGGCAGTTGATACGACTACCAATCTGCTGCTGGAAAAATGTGGTATTTTAACGTTTACCGACGAAGAAGAGCTTTGTCAGGCGGCTCGGGCTTTAGCCCAGTTGCCGGTGGCTGAAGGCAATCGGGTCGGGATTATCACCAATACCGGTGGCCCCGGAATTATTGTTACTGATGA
>Ga0164318_10007387_pt1 | contig 10648 bp, 9 predicted proteins | sample GuaBasSedimGuay9_FD_113734 | JGI IMG/M metagenome (GOLD analysis project Ga0164318, IMG submission 113734) | Subseafloor sediment microbial communities from Guaymas Basin, Gulf of California, Mexico - Guay9, Core 4571-4, 0-3 cm | ecosystem: Environmental > Aquatic > Marine > Hydrothermal vents >...
AATCTTCTTTAATACTGGTGGATGGTTTCATATACGCAATATGATCTTTTAGCCCCGTATCGCCGGCAAGTCTGTCCAGAAAAGAAAAAAGCGTGAAATTGGCCGGTCTTTTTTTTAATCCCTGTTGCGATAATTCCAGTTTCTCTTTCATGGTAAGATATTCAGAACGCAAAATTTTCATGTCCAGGATGTTGTCTTTTTTGATATCTACCTGCTGCATGAGCGCCTCACGTTTTTCATATACCGGAATGATAATAAACTGGACGATGACAAACAACGTCAAAAATACGGCAGCGCCGGTGACGGCTATTTTTTCCCGTTTATTCAGATTTAAATTCATTTAAAGAATCTTTCTTACTCTGTTTTTACAGATCTATTTTCAGTTTAAACTGAATGCGGTTTGAAGATTTTTCAAGGTTTGCCGAACTGATCGTAATCTTTTTTAAGATCTCGGTACGTTCCAGTCTGCCTTTTATGTCATCAACGTTATTAAATGAATCGGTATTACCGGAAATCACCAGACTGTTTTCGCCCCTGACAAAGTTTGTTACTTCAACATCCTGTTCAGAAGGAATCCGCGAACTGATTTCATTGATGATGTCAATGTTTAATATTTCATCTTCAATTTTTCCGGTAAACATATTTTTTTCGCGTTCCTGTCCAACACGAACTTTCATCTGCTGTAAAGGGTCTACTATTTTTGTGACATCGGGAAATGTGGATTGAAACATAAATGCAATCTGACGATTTAATTGATTCACTTCCTTTTGAAGAAAGTGCGCTTCAAACAGGACATTAAACATAGTGAGGACAAATACAAAAGCAGCGATGAGTCCGGTTTTGATAAAATCATTTTTGTATTCTTCCCAGTATTTTTTAACGATGGAACGGTCACCGTAAAAATTAATCGTGCGGACACCCAGGATTTCAACTGCCGCCAGGCTCAGCGCATTATTCATATTCACAAAATCAAATGGTTGATCACTGGAAATGTTGAGTTTTGTATTAACATCCTTAAACATGTCTACGGGCGTCGCTGCCATTCCCAGAGAATTTTCGATCTCCTGATTTAAAACGTCTGTATCAATTTGGCTTCCTGACAATAAAATTTTTGATGGGTCAAAATCTCTGACAAATAATGCTTCAAATGACGCAATAACCTGCATAATGTTTTGACACAATTTTTTTGCTTTTAATTGCGGATTAGCAGTTTTTATGTAAAAAGATCTGACGATGTGCACACGACCGGACACAACGACAAAAACAGTCGCATATTTTCCATCCACATCAATAAAAATAAAATCATTATTGATTTCAGTAAATCTTGACAGGCAAAGTACGGAAGAGAAACCCGCGGGTGCGACAATGTAAGGCTCGATATCAATCTTCTTTAGGCTTTCAAGGATTTCATTAATTTCAGAAGATTTCGCCACACTAACAAGAATATCTGTTTTCTCAGCATAAAGAATTGTTTCAAAATCTATGGTTACATCATCTATCGGAAACGGCAGTGTTGGTTCCAGCTCAAAGGGGAGGACCTGGTAAATTTTTTTGCGATCTTTAAATGGTACCTGAAGGTTCCGGTAGGATACCCATTCAGATGAAATAGAAACAATACATTCTGCCCCGGTAACATTTATTTTTTTGACAATTTTACTGACGATTTCGGAAATTCTATTGGGCTTGTTTGCAGTCGCGTCATTGATATCCGAATAAGGAACATGCATCTGCGTATGAATCCGGTTGCCTTTTATGGTATTTTCAACCAGCAAAGCGGATATACCATCGTCCTTGATATCAATTGAAAAAATTTTTCTGCTCATAATATGAAAGAATACTCTTCTAATCGTTTTTTACTGGGATTCTATAGGGCTTACGCCTGTTAATGTAAAGGATAATCATTCATTACTGATCAAAAAAGACAACATACCCTATTCATATGCCCAGTTCAATACCTTACAATACCATTTACCGGATTCTTCGTTTTTCTCTCTCTGAACAATAACTATTGCTGTTTTCTGGATACCTCGCAGCCCGGCACTGCACTCAATCCGGAATATATCACTTTGCGTTGTGATTAGTTTCGTGTCAATCTCGACTTCACTGCAACCCGGCGCATTACTATACCAGTTTGGACTTGTAAGATCATAAAGAAACTGCCCATTGGCGGATTCAATTCGATAGTTAAATATTTCTGCCGCCAGAAATTCCTGACCAACCGGCAACAACGCCGCGAGAACCGGCATGTCCGCTGTATTAATATTGATTTTACCCGTATAAGTAAATTTATCATTTAAATCAGATACGCCAAACACAGTGAGAAAATTTGAAATACCCATGGCCTGATCATCCGCAGCATTAAATAGTTCCGGCGTAATTCCCTTGGTCCGGATCAATTCTTCAATATGCCTGAACGGCCCATTTCGGGTTGTATACTCAGGCTCAAGATCCTGATAATATTCATCCTCCGCACCATTTAAACCAGTAATCGCGTCATTGTCATTTGAATCCAGCCAGTCTTTGATCGGGTTAATAATTGCACTCGGTTCGACGATTTCTTCAAATAAGGCATCGTTTTCTTCCATGCTTTCCTGCTGGGTCAATATTAAAGCCATAAATCGAAGCCATAAATCGTGCTGGGTCGGATTAAAATCTTTCCCTTGAGGGAATTTGACCAGCGAATTAACCTGAATCCGGCCCAACTCATCCGTGATATACATCACGAGTCTTCCTTCGTCAAAAGGGAGCTGTGAAAGATACGCATCAATCTTTTCAGGGTTTGCCCAGTCTTCCTGCACGGAATCTATTTCCGAATCGTTTTTATCCTTTATAAGAATGGCCTGGCCAACCTCAACACCGGATGTAATCAAATGGGACAACACCATTTGATCCCTGATAATCGCAGAATTTTCGAGGGATACCTGAAGCTGCCGGTTGAGTTCAAACGTGACGATTACCAGCAGTGCAATCACTGTCAGTGTAATGATCAGGGCAATACCGTTATTATTTTGATAGGGATATTTTTCCATTTCTTTATTTAATTAGATTTTTCCCTGTAAACAGGGAACGCCATTTTAATGTCAAATGTATAAAAACCATCGTTGTTTTTAATTTTTAATTTAATTTTAACAGCATAGGGTGTTGAATATTTAAAAAAATCAGAGTCGGAATCCCATTTTTCATATTCATTTTCTTCTTTATCAAAATAAAGAATAGAAAATTCTTCAATATTCTCACATAACACCGGATCACTCTCTTTTTCCTCAAACGCATAATCTTCATCATAGGGATACACCACATCTGATCGTTTTAAGACAACCTCAGATTCCGGATATCCCTGTTCTTTTACATAATAAACAATTTCGGCAATACCATTTTCATCACGCCGGGTCATAGACAGATGTTCGGTTGAGGCAAACCGCAGTTGTGAAAAGCTTTTATTGCCGGCAAACGTTTCTTCCCCGACAAAGCGATATGGATCCGGCGGATCATCAAAATCAGGCGGATGATACAAGGGTCTCTGTTCGATATATATGGCGTTGATATCTGAGGCGATTCGATTTAAGCAGGTTCTGGCCATCTCATAACCACCCATACCATTTTTTATGGCATCTGTTCGAGATATGACAGCGTTGAATGTTCCGAAAATGGTTGACATCACAACAGCAAAAATAAAAATGGCAATCAGGATTTCAAGTAATGTAAATCCCGTATTTTTCCCGGTTATCATGATTAAATCATCTGGAAATGATTTTCTATTCATCATAAGCCCCGGAATCAGCATCCAAAAAATGACGGATAGAAAACTTTAATTCATCATTGTTTAAACTGATAAAGACATCAATTTTTTTCAACGTCAGTTCCGGGCTTTCAATAACATCAATTTTTATTTCCTCTATTTGGACGGTCCATGCGTAGCCTGGATAGGCATCACCAAAATCCCCGGATGATGACAAATCAAAATTTGATGGGTTCAACTTGATTTCAGAAATTTTAGAATCTGCCAAAAACGGGGCAATCGTATAAAATCGAATCGTTTCGTTCATTATTATGGACTGGCCCTGCAGCCTTAAGATGCTGACCAAAACAATGGCGATAATAGAAACCGAGACCATGACTTCAAGCAAAGTAAATCCTTTGCTGAAACCGCCAGGGGGCTTTTCAGATATTTTAAAATTCAATGTATTCTTCAATAATTTTAACATGGGGAAGAAAGGGTTCAATCAGGTAAGAATATTGTACATTATCATCATGTTCAATGTGTATCAGGGCTTTGTCTGAATATCCTTTTTTATAAAATTGGATACGGACAATCCCTTTGGTAATTTTATCTTCATTGACGAATTCAACATCCATTAAACGATATCCGGAAGGAATCTGATACTCATTTTCTTTCGATATTTCTTCAGCTTCCTCTGTCTCTTCTGTACCATCGGTGTCTTTTGGCACTGATCCGGCAGATAACCACATCTGGTTATTATCAAGATCAATGTTAAGCGCCTGAAGGGTTTTCTCTTTGACCGCTTTTTGCTTTAATGATTTGACGTTTAATAAAATCCAGCTGGAAACTTTACGTTCATTATTTGAAAAAAAAGAAATGTCTAAACGCGGAATAGAAAAAGCAAGTAAAATACTAATTATTGAAATAACAACAATTAATTCAATTAATGTAAACGCGGAATTATTGCTGTATTTTATTTTAAAAAGATTGCTCAATATTGACGAACTCATAAAAGGTCAGATTTAGATGGCAAAGTATAAAAGTTCAAATGCAAGGCGCACAAGTCCTGAGTAAGGATTTGTACTTATCGTACCATGAAGCAACGAAGGATGAAGTGCAACCCAAAAGCTAAAATAGGCATTTGGACTTTTTACAAAGCCATCAATATTTATTCAATTTCCCAGTTGTTAATATCCTGAGCATACTCTTCGCCGCCGGGCTCACCATCCGCCCCATAGGATGTGATATCAAAATCTCCATGAACACCCGGGCTGAGATATATGAATTCATTTCCCCAGGCATCTTTTGCAATTTTTCCTTTATCAATGTATCCCCCGGAACGCCAGTTTTTGGGAGATTTGCCGGTATCCGGTTTTGTCACAAGTGCATCAAGGCCCTGCTCCGTTGTGGGGTACATGCCGTTATCTAATTTGTATAATTTTAAAGCCGTTTCATATCCCATAATATCAACCCTGGCTTTAACCTGTTTGGCCTGATCGGGTCTGCCCATGATTTTGGGCGCCACCCAAACCGCTAAAACGCTTAAAATAACAATAACAACCATCAATTCAATCAGTGTAAATCCTTTATTAGAACTGTAAATTTTGAAATTTTTTTTCTGCATATCCTGACACCTATATTTGTGAAATGCTGGAAATATGAATAAAGAAATGGTATGAAATAAATTAAATTTTTTTTATCGGAAGTAGCTTTAAATTTCAAGCTTTTTTATCTATCAGCTGGCATGAAACTTGATTATTACCCGCGAGGTGAAATTATGTTCTGAACAGAAGCGCTCCCGGTTCTGGATCGACCGGAAATATTAAACCTTTTATTTCATCCCCGCAAAGAGTCCGGCCGGACAGTCCCCGCATTTGCATTAAATCAGGATATTGTCATTGATAACGGCATCCTTATTGGCACACGATTATATTTAACAGACCCGGATATGCCACATATTCTTTTTTTTCATGGCAATGGGGAGATTGCTGAAGACTATGATGACATCGGAACCATTTACATGAATTTTGGTTTGAATTTTTTAGTCGTTGATTACAGGGGCTACGGCAGAAGTAACGGGTTGCCGGGCATATCTGCCATGTTCAGTGACGCCCATGATGTGCTGAAACACTTCTCCGGCTGGCTGGAAAAAAACCAGCGAAAAGGTCCCTTATGGATTATGGGCCGGTCGCTGGGGAGCGCATCGGCTATTGAACTGGCAGCTTCATTTCCAAAAAAAATAAACGGACTGATTATTGAAAGCGGGTTTGCCCATACTCTGCCGCTTCTGCAAAGACTTGGCATCAATACAGAAATATTAAATATTGAGGATTCCCAGGTGTTTTCAAATGCGAAAAAACTCAGCCGGTTTGACGGTCCCACATTAATCATCCACGGTCAGTATGACCAGATTATTCCGTTACAGCATGGGAAGGATTTATTTACCCGATCTCCTGCCGCAAGAAAAAAAATCCATATTATCAACGGCGCGGATCATAATACGCTGCTAATGATCGGGGGGAGAAAATATTTTAAAATTATCAAAGATTTTATTGATTATTAACAATACACCAGGAGTCAAATTTTGCATGTGCTTTTAAATGGATATCTTGAATCCTCCCAAAAACACCCTGAAACAGGTATGCCGGCAATTCACAAGGCAATTCACAATATCATAAAACCCGTGTTTATTGTTGATGTTAACGGGTCACCGGGCGTCTGTCAGGATGGTAAAATCATATTCAATAATGACACGTTTGACATAGATTCTAAACATCTTAGATTGTTGTCATATGCCCCGCCCCTTTACCCAAAGAATCTGGGCAATTCAGCGTTTAAAAATCGGTATAAAATCAAATATCCGTATATTGCCGGTGCCATGGCCCATGGTATTTCATCTGTCGAACTGGTAAAAGCCGCCGGAAAAGCCGGCATGGTCGGTTTTTTCGGGTCCGCCGGCCTGACGTTAAATGATCTGGAAAAAACGATCCTGCGTTTAAAATCTGACGCTGCCGATATCCCCTATGGCGTCAATCTTGTTTTTTCAGGCGCATCAGAACAGGAATGGGCAATTATTAATTTATATTTAAAACACAATATACGCCTGATCAGCGCAGCCGGATATCTGAAACTGACCCTTCCCCTGCTCTATTATCGAATCAAAGGAGTATTCCGGGACACAAACAATACAATTATCTGCCCGAATAAAATCATCGCAAAAACCTCACGGCTTGAAATCGCAAAACAGTTTTTATCACCGCCGCCTGAAAAAATGATTCATCAGCTGGTGGACCGTCAACTAATTTCGTTAGATGAAGCGTCTTTGGCCGGACAAATTCCGGTGGCAGAAGACCTGACGGCTGAAGCGGATTCCGGGGGCCATACGGACAACCGCGCCGCCATTTCGCTTTTGCCGTCTATGATTGATCTGCGGGATAATTTATTTCAGACGTATAAGTATTCCACCATGCCGTGCATCGGTCTTGGGGGCGGAATTGCCACACCAAAGGCAGTTGCAGCAGCCTTTGTGATGGGCGCTGATTATGTACTTACCGGGTCCATTAATCAGTCATGTATTGAATCCGGAACGTCACCCACAGTCCGACAAATGCTGGCAAAGGCACTACAGACGGATGTGATCATGGCGCCGTCAGCCAACATGTTTGAAAGAGGCATTAAAGTCCAGGTATTAAAACGGGGCACCCTGTTCCCGCAACGGGCGGCAAGGCTTTTTGAACTATACCGCACGTATTCAAGTATCGAAGAAATTCCGGATGATATTAAAAAAGAGGTTGAAAAGAAAATATTACAAAATTCATTTAATTCCGAATGGGAACGGACCCAAAAATTTTTTAACGCCTATGATCCGGTCCAGCTTGAACTGGCTGAAAAAGACCCAAAACGCCGGATGTCTCTTCTTTTTCGTTCATATCTTGGAAAATCATCAAAATGGGCAATTAACGATGAGCCATCGCGGAAAAAAGACTATCAAATATGGTGTGGCCCGTCCATGGGCGCATTTAATGAATGGACCAGGGGGTCTTTTATGGAAGATCCAAATAATCGAAAATTTAAAACCATTGCAATGAATCTTCTTTTTGGTGCCTGCGTTGTTATGCGTCGTCAATGGATAATGCAGGGGATGCTTTCAAGTGGCCTGACCCTGCCCCCGGATATTGGAAAATTTACCCCTTTCTCTTTATCTTCAATCAATGAAATTTTAAACAGCGACTGAACGGACTGTTCATTGCTTTTCCTGCGTACATCATTCCGAGTGAGGAAGAAATGAAGCAATCCCTTCGCCAACAAATTATTAAACTAACACCTTATAAATATACATCTAACGGATTTAAATAATGGAGAATAATTCAATTATAAATTCAAATCACAAAAATTTTAAAACAGACTGGGAGCCGCTTCCTGAAATAATTGCATTATCTGCTTTAAGCCGGTCTGATTTAAAAAAAAGACTATCTACGTTACATGACCTATGTATAAATTCTTCGGATATACATAGTATAAAAACAATTTTTGCAAAAAGTCGCCACGATTTTTCAAGTACGAATGCATACCGATTATTATTGATTGTTGAAAACATGGAAAACATAGTTGAAATATTAGATACTATAATTGAAGATTTGGAAATAAATACAGATGGTTGCTGGCGTTCTAAAAATGCCTTTTACGGTGAAATTGACTGTCCTGGAAAGCTGGCTTTTGCATTTCCCGGACAGGGCAGCCAGTATACATTTATGGGACGCGATCTGTTTCACTGTTTTCCTGAGGTACGTAAATCCATTGCCGGGGCAAATGCTGCATTTAAAGCATCTGGAAAGCTAACCGACTTTATTTATCCCGATCTGACCGGCCGGGAAAATGAAAAAGTACTGATCGAAGAAGCCTTACGATCCACGGATGTCGCCCAACCGGCAATCGGTGCCATCAGTATTTCCATGTTAAAAGTGCTGGACCGGTTCGGAATTAAACCTGACACCACCTGCGGCCACAGTTATGGTGAACTCACTGCCCTGTTTTCCGCCAACCGGTTTGACGAAAAAACATTTTTTTCTTTATCCGTGGCCCGGGGGAAATATATGGCTGAAGCTGGCGGAACCGGCGATAAAGGTGGTATGTTGGCGGTTAAGGCATCTTTGGATAGAATTGATGATTTAATTCAATCCAGCGGCGTTGATGTAATTCTCGCCAACCGAAACAGCCCGGACCAGGGAATTCTTTCCGGTGCCACTGATGCAATTTTACAAATGAAGTCGATTTGCAGGGACAATAAAATCAGGGCAATGGTTTTGCCGGTGGCTGCCGCTTTTCACAGTAAACTGATCAAGGATGCGGCGGAACCGTTTAAGAAAAAAATAGCATCCGTCGAATTTTCACATTCCAGAATACCGGTTTATTCCAATACCACTGGTGCGCCCTACCCTGATTCTGCTGAAGATGCAAAAAGAATACTCGGCAATCACCTGATGAACCCGGTCAATTTTATCGATGAAATTCAAAACATGTATCAAACCGGGATCAGAATATTTGTCGAAGTCGGGCCACGAACGATTTTAACCGGGTTGATTAAAGCCATTTTAAAAGATCAGGACATTTACGCGCTTGCGGTTGATGCTTCATCCGGCCGACATTCCGGCATCACTGATGTGGCCAAAACAATTTGTATGCTCGCATCAATTGGATATCCAGTGGCACTTAAAAAATGGAAAAATTCCTGAATCAATTATTTTATAGAAAAAAATAAAAAGCGGAAACCAAATTCAGTTGGAGAGCTTCATGATTTGGGCGAAAGGATCACTCGTCTTGTTTCTTATGCCAGGCATTCCATTCTGAAATGGTTGTAAAATCTTTTTGGGTAATATTTTTTAATCCGCCCTGGGCGTATTTGCGAATAGATTCATTGGGATGGTTTAAAAGGGAAATCGCATAGGGAATCAGTGATGCATCCGTGCTCTTTAAAAGCATAGAACCAGCCATTTTCTGGCGTTTTGGGTGCCCGCTGTCCATATTGGTTTTGATAAATTCGAAAACTTCCGGACCGCCGATTGCAGACAGGGCAAGGCCGATTTGCATCTGATACTGAAACCCGCTTTCATAATAAAAATCAATTAACGGTTTTACGGCTGACGGACCGCCGATTTCACCCAGGGCAAAAATAGCTGGGGCGGTTAACGCCCTGTCCTGTTTTTTAAGTATCGTGCGCAGCAGGGAAATTGCTTCGACAGCTTTTAAATGTCCCAGAGACCAGATAGCGCCGACAGAACCTCGTTTATTTTCACGTTTTGCAACATGAATCAGCAGTGGAATCGATTCGCGGTCTTCCATCCAACCCAGCGCCACAGCCATTTCATTCTGACCGGATTCTTTTGAATTTCTCAACCGGGTCCGGATGACGGGTCTTGCCTTAACAAATTTTTTCTGCCCGAGAATATATGCTGCCGGGGCATTGAGCCCATGGTCCTGTTTAAATCGACGATACACTTCAGGCGCAATACCGGCATCAGTCATCCGGCTTAAGATCCGGGCGGATGTCATTGCGATATCGGGGCCAGCTTCCAGGACCTTATGGCCCAGCAGATCACAAAGCGGGTTTACGGCAAAGGGATCGTCAATCACGATTAAGGTATCGGCGATATTTTTCTGAAAATGAAGATTGTCTGTTTTCAATAAAGGTAAAAGACCGGGTACACTTTTATGAGATTTAATTTTGCCAAGGGCAATCACCGCCGCATTTTTAACCGGAAATCGCTGTTTATCCATCAACCCAATGAGAAAATCCTCTGTACCGTCAACAGGAAGCTCGCCTAATATTTTTGCTGCATGAACATAGGAAAACTGCCAGGCCTCCTTGGTTTGATTTTGCAGTATCAATCGGGATACAACCGGATCCGCAATGGCTATCAACGCATCGGT
>Ga0164318_10007388_pt1 | contig 10648 bp, 9 predicted proteins | sample GuaBasSedimGuay9_FD_113734 | JGI IMG/M metagenome (GOLD analysis project Ga0164318, IMG submission 113734) | Subseafloor sediment microbial communities from Guaymas Basin, Gulf of California, Mexico - Guay9, Core 4571-4, 0-3 cm | ecosystem: Environmental > Aquatic > Marine > Hydrothermal vents >...
ATAATAATAAATTTAAGAATGTTATTTCTAATACTTCAAAAACAAACCCTAACAGCAGAGGAAATAAATCCATACAATCGATGGATTATGGAGATGCTTTTGGGCAAATTGATCAATTAAATGGAATTACTTTACATGATGCAGGCTTTAAAGGCGAGGGCATGGTAATTGCTGTACTGGATGCAGGCTTTACAGGTGCGGAAGAACATCCTGTTTTAGAATATTTATTTGAAAACGATAGAATATTGGGATCCAAAGACTTTGTTTACATAGGAGGCAGTGTGTATAACGACAGTGAACATGGTAAAATGGTGCTTTCGTGCATGGGTGGTAATTTACCAGGTGTAATGATAGGAACAGCACCACAAGCTGAATATTGGTTATTACGCTCCGAAGAAGCACCGCACGAAAATATTATTGAAGAATATAATTGGATGTCAGCTGCCGAATTTGCAGATAGCGTAGGTGCTGATGTTATTAATTCATCCCTTGGTTATATTGATTTTGATAATCCAATTTTTGACCATACACACGGAGCAATGAATGGAGACTCAACCGTTGTTACACGTGCTGCTGATTTTGCAGCTTCAAAAGGCATACTAGTTGTAAACAGTGCTGGTAATAGTGGAGATAACTCTTCTTTCCCATGGATTGGTGCCCCTGCAGATGGTGATAGTGTATTTACAATTGGTGCTGTAGACCTTTCTGATCAAAGAGCTTCGTTTAGCTCAATAGGACCAACAGCTGATGGAAGAATTAAACCTCTTGTAATGGCTTGTGGCAAAGGTGCAACAATTGCCACAGGCACTCAGGGTATATCAACTTGGGGTAATGGCACATCATTTTCATCTCCAATAATGGCAGGAATGGCAACATGCTTATGGCAAGCACATCCCGAAATGTCAATTATGGAAGTACAAGAAGCTATTAAGCAAAGCGGCTCATATGCTAATGATCCTAATGATTATATGGGATGGGGAATTCCAAACTTTTACGGAGCTGATTCCATATTAACATCCATTGATATCCCAGTTTTTACAGATAACTTTGTTGCCACTTACCCAAATCCTTTTTATGACAAAATAAAAATCGAAGTAAATATTGACACTTCAGAAAGTGTTACCATTGAGATTATTAATATTGCAGGAAGCATAATTTTTAGTAAAGTTTATAGCCTTTCTAGTCAAAATAATGCAATATTATTATCTACGGAGTTAAACTCATTATCACAAGGAATATACTTTTTAAATGTAGTTACAAAAAATAAAAGTGCAATTGTTAAGATTATCAAAGAGTAGGTTATCAACAAAAGCTATTATTTATTAACAAAAAACATTAGGTATCGTTTAACATTAGGTTAAATTTATAACTTTGTCATGTATTTTAATATAAAAAACTACATGCAGGAAACAGAAAAGCAAGAAAGAAGAGATGACCTTTTTTCAAAAGTTGTGAGAGCCGGAAAACGAACCTACTTTTTTGATGTTAAAGCCACGCGAGCTAATCAGCAATATTTAACAATTACTGAGAGCAAAAGAAGATTTAATGAAGATCAAGGAAAGTTTTTTTATGAAAAGCATAAAATTTTTCTTTATGGTGAAGATTTTGAAAAGTTTAAAGAAGGATTAGTTACTGCTATTAATTTTATAGAAGAGAGTGGTGATAGTATTGCACCAATCAACAAAGTTAAAAATAATGTTGATGCAGATATTAGCATTGATGTAAATTTTGAAGATTTAGGAGATGACATATCAGAAACAAAGAGTACAGATTTGTAATAAAACCAATTATATCAACAGATAATTTACTTTTGCAAGTAAATATATTACGCTTTACAAGCTCATATTTAACAAGTTATATTGTTGTTGTTATAGCATTGAATTAAAAATTAGTATCATCTCCAAAATCCATTGATAACATCTTCAGTTGTTAATAAAATTTTCATTGATAACCATATTGGGGATTTGATATATTGTACTTTTGTATCAAGGATTAAACCACTTTAATTAATAAACTACACATTATCACCATGGGTAAAATTATTGCCATTACAAATCAAAAAGGTGGCGTTGGTAAAACAACAACATCCATTAATTTAGCAGCTAGTCTTGCAATACTTGAGTACAAAACCCTTTTGGTTGATGCTGATCCACAAGCAAATTCTACTTCTGGAATTGGGTTCGACCCAAAAAATACGCAAGCTAGTATTTATGAGTGTATTATTGATGGTCTTGATGTTGAGGGTGTAATACTTAATACAAAAACTCCAAATCTGGATTTATTACCTGCTCACATTGACCTTGTTGGTGCTGAGATAGAAATAATTAATCTTCCAGATAGGGAAAAACTCATGCAAAAAGCACTGAGTGATATTAAACCAAAATATGATTTTATTATTATTGATTGTTCACCATCACTTGGGCTTATTACGGTAAATGCACTTACTGCCGCCGATTCTGTAATAATTCCGGTTCAATGTGAATATTTTGCACTTGAAGGCTTGGGAAAACTTCTAAATACCATAAAGATTGTTCAAACGCGCCTAAATGAAAATCTTGATATTGAAGGAATTCTATTAACTATGTTTGACACTCGGCTACGATTATCAAAACAGGTAGTTGAAGAGGTAAAGACTCATTTCCAGCATATGGTATTTAATACAATAATAAATAGAAATACAAAACTTAGTGAAGCTCCAAGTTTTGGTGATTCAATTATTATGTACGATGCAAATAGCACAGGAGCAATAAATTACCTAAATCTGGCTCGCGAACTATTGCAAAACAATGATATGACTGTAATGAATAACGCTGATAAGATAATAAATGAGTAATAAAGGTAAAAAAAGAGCACTGGGAAGAGGACTCGATTCAATATTATCAAGCCCTGATACTGATATAACTTCCGAAGATATTTCTGGCAAATTTGCTGCAGGAGCAACTGCCGAAATTCAAATAAGTAAAATCGAAACTAATCCCTTTCAGCCACGAGTCAATTTTGATGAGATGATGCTAAGGGAACTATCAGATTCCATTAAAACACAAGGAATAATACAGCCCATTACTGTACGAAAAATGGGATATGGCAAATTTCAGATTATTGCTGGAGAAAGACGATTTCGTGCATCTCAAATGGCAGGATTGAAGAAAATCCCTGCATTTATTCGTATTGCAAATGATGAAGAAATGCTTGAGCTTGCTCTAATTGAAAACATTCATCGCGAAGATTTGAATGCTTTGGAAGTTGCAATAAGCTATCAACGCCTTATTGACGAAATAAAACTTACGCAAGAAAAATTGAGTGAAAAATTAGGAAAAAGCCGTTCTTCAATTGCAAATTTTTTACGCTTACTTAAACTACCTCCCAAAGTACAAGTTGCTCTACGTGATGGATTCATATCAATGGGTCATGCACGCGCATTAATAACACTTCCCAATATCAAGATACAAGAAGAGCATCTCAAAATAATTATTGATAAAGGTCTAAATGTGAGGCAAACCGAAGAACTTGTTAAGTTGGTCACATCACAGCCCAAAGAAAAAAACAAAAAGTCTTCAGCTATAATTCCCGAGAGATTTAAAGATTCAACAGCTCAGCTAAGTATTAAATTGGGTGCAAAAGTTAATCTAAAACGAAACAATAACGGTGTAGGAACTATCGTTATAAGCTTTAAAAATGATGAGGATCTGGATAAGATTATTTCATTAATTAAGGACTAAGTAATAGTAATTTTGAAGCATTTGTTTAACATAGTGCTCTTGCACGTGATTGTTTATAGTATTTCTATTGGTTATTCAAGTAGTATATATGCCCAAAATAATATAACAACCGATTCGACAAGTGTTGTTGTTCATTCACCAAAAAAAGCTACATATTTAGCTCTTATTCCAGGAGCAGGACAAATTTATAACAAAAAATACTGGAAGCTACCAATAGTATATTCAGGATTCGCAGTAATTGGCTATTTTGCAGTCACAAATAGGAGTGAATATCTCAAATATAATGAAGCTTATATTTGTACTTTAAATGGAGAGGAAAATAATCTTGTTACAAATTATGATTCATCTCAAGATGCATTTATTAGCGATATTAATACTAAATGTTGTAGTGATTTAGCAAGAAAATATACCAATGAGCAGCTCAAGTCAGCCCGCGACTATTATCGTCGTAACATGGAACTTTCATATATTATATTGGTTGCATGGTATGGGCTTCAGATACTTGATGCAACAGTCGATGCGCATTTATACAACTGGGAGGTAAACGAAAATCTATCATTAAGGGTAGAACCTACAATTCAGCAAATACCATCTCAAGTACAGCAAATTATTCCTGGCAGCAGTCTTAATCTAAACGGCTTTAAAGTAACTGTTAGTTTTTAATACATATCTAATTATCAAATATTTATGGAAATTATTATTTCAGGATACGGACGAATGGGAAAAGAGGTTGAGAAAATATGTCTCAACAGAAAACACAATATTGTAGCCATATTGGATACTGTTGAAGATTGGAAAAAACTAGATACAATAAATAATTCAGCAGCCATAATTATAGATTTTAGCTTACCTGAAGAAGCAATAAATAACTATTTAAGATGCTTTAGACTTGGGTTACCAATTGTTACAGGAACCACCGGTTGGTACGATAAATTTGATTTTATTACCAAACAATGTGCAATAAATAATGGTACTTTATTTTATGCACCAAATTTCAGTATTGGCGTAAATCTTTTTTTCAAGGTTAATGAATATTTGGCAAAATTAATGGCTGGTTTTAATAATTACAAAGCTCATATTAATGAAACCCATCATATACATAAGCTTGACGCACCAAGCGGAACTGCAATTGCTGCTGCAGATGGAATACTTAAAAAACATAAATATTACAATAGTTGGTCATTAAACAAAAAAAATAAACCAGATAGCCTTCCTATTTTTTCGTTTAGGGAAGGAGGGGTTACAGGTAATCATGAAGTAGTTTACGAATCAAATGAAGATATACTCAGTATTGTACATCAAGCAAAAAACAGAAGTGGATTTGCTCTTGGTGCGGTACTGGCAGCTGAATTTGTTGTAGATAAACGTGGTATTTTTAATATGAATGATTTCCTTAAACAAGTTTTATGAAATACATAATTTTAATCTCAACTCTTTTTTTATTACTAACTAGCTGCAACACAGTTAAAACAGTTAATCAGCAACATGATAATACCATTGATATTTGTGAATCGATGAGTTTTAACACAAATCCTGTTGAAAAAATTTCAACTGATTACTACTCAATTGATTCACTATTTATTCACAATAACTGCTTAAATATTTGGGTTAGCTATAGTGGTGGATGTGGTGATGCTGATTTCAATATGTATTATACAGATAAATTGATAGATACAACTCCTCCAAAAACCAAATTACGACTACAATTAATTGACAATGATCCATGTAGAGCCATTGTTCAACAGAAACTTTTTTATAACCTTAGCTTTTTTGATGAAAATACTGAAAAAAATGGAATACTTTTTGAATTAGTTGGTACTCAAAAGAGTGTTTTGTTCAAAAAGTAGCAAAATACTATGTTTTTTCATGTACTCATCTCACTTAGGTTTTCGGGAGTTTTAATAAAATATTTTTTTCTTTTACAAATTTAAAAAAATTAAGTATAGCCGTAGTTACAGTTCATTTTTTTTATGAAGTAAAAGGGAAAAAGATGAATTTAAAAAACCGAAGACCTAAGTGTGGTGAGTATATACCATTTTTACCTATTTTTGCGCCCTCAAATTATTAAGATTAATTAACTTATGTGCAAGATAATCAAAGGTATCTTGCAACCATAACACATTAACGAAATTATTATGCTTGAATTAATATTATTACTTCCCCTATCATTTACAATTCCAACAATTTTTGCATGGAAACTATATGAAAAAGCAGGTCGTAAAGGTTGGGAAACTCTTATTCCATATTATAATTTATATGTTTTTTTATTAATTGTAAAAAAACCAAAATGGTGGATGGCTTTACTATTTTTCCCATTTCTAAACGTATTTATTTATATGTTAATGTTGGTAGAATTAGTTAAGTGTTTTAACAAATTTTCACTTTGGCAACAGTTTTTAGCGGTTATAGTACCCATTGTTTACCTTCCATACTTAGGTTTTCAGAATGATGATGTATATATTGATCCTGCTAATCGACCCGAAATTAAAAAATCATTCACCCGTGAGTGGGTAGATGCCATTGTGTTTGCCGTTGTTGCGGCAACAATTATTCGTACATTTTTACTTGAAGCATATACAATCCCTACATCTTCCATGGAAAAATCTCTTTTGGTTGGTGATTATCTTTTTGTTAGTAAAATAACATACGGACCAAAGGCTCCAAATACACCATTGTCATTTCCATTTGTTCATCACACATTACCTGGCACTAAAGATATTAAGTCATATGTTGAGTGGATTAAGTTTCCATATTACCGCTTTGCAGGTTTTAAAGATGTAGCTCATAATGATGCTGTAGTTTTTAATTACCCTGCTGGAGATACTGTTTCCACACGCTTTCAGAGTAATGCTAGCTATTATAGTCTTGTAAAAGAATATGGCAGAGAAAGAGTTTGGACTGATAAGCGTAACTTTGGTGATATAGTTGTTAGACCTGTGGACAAACGAGAAAACTATGTAAAAAGGTGTATTGGTTTACCAGGTGACACTCTAAGTATTGTTAGCCGACAAGTATATATAAATGGTGAAGAGGCTATTAATCCTGAAAAATTACAATATCAGTATCATGTAACTACAACGGGGAGCAGTATCAACCCTAGAGTTTTGGATAAATTAAATATTACTGAAACATATAGGGGAAATAAACCCGGTGAATTTGTTTTTATGATTACTGAAGAAGCTAAAAATGAACTTCAGAAATTGCCAATTGTTAAGAGCATAGAAGTATTTGATGATAAACCTGGTCTCTGGAAACCTGAAATCTTCCCAAATGATGATGCATATAAATGGAATCGTGATAATTTTGGACCGCTTTATATACCTGAGGCGGGTATACCTATAAATCTTACAATTAAAAACTTACCAATTTATGAAAGACTTATTAAAACTTACGAAGGTAATAAACTAGAAGTTAAAAATGGTAAGATATTTATAAACAATGAGTTAACAACCACTTACACCCCCAAATTAAATTACTACTGGATGATGGGTGATAACAGACATAACTCAGCTGATTCACGATATTGGGGTTTTGTTCCTGAGGATCATATTGTAGGTCGTGCCGAATTCATTTGGTTATCAATGGATAAAAATAAGTCTCTTCTTGATGGAAAGATAAGATGGAATAGGATGTTTTCAGTTGTGAAGTAATCGTTAATAACTATATTTTCTATACTAATTCTACAAACTATTTTAACTACTTTCGTAGATAAAAACTAGACCAACTAAATTAAACTATGAGCGAAGAAGGTGATTGGATTGATGACTCGTTTATAAATGAGCTTATTGGCAGATTCAACAAAATGGTTACAGATGATTTGCAATATTTTTTTGATGTTTCAGAATTTGAAGCAATCATCGATTATTTTCTTGATTTTCAGATTCTAGATAAAGCAAATATTGCCATTGAATCAGCATTGCAACAACATCCATCATTAACAAATTTTATTATTAAAAGAGCAAAGCTATCAGCCTTAAATGGTAATTATTATGAAGCATTAGAGCAACTTAATAATGTTGAATTTATTGAACCTGCCAACGATGAACTATATATTTCAAAAGGGGAAACGTACAGCATGATGGGCAAACACGAGCTTGCCGTTGAACAGTACAAAAAAGCAATCCCCTATTCAGAAACTCCCGAAGATATTTACTCTGTTATTGCATTTGAATATGAAAACCTTGATGATTATCCCAATGCTATTATTAATTTAAAAAATGCGCTTGAGTTAAAACCTGAATCTGAAAATATTATACACGAAATTGCTTTCTTCTTTGATATTACAAACAGAGAAGAAGATGCAATTGGATTTTTTATTGATTTTTTAGATACTAATCCTTATTCAAAAATAGCATGGTTTAATCTTGGAATATTCTATAATCAACTTGAATTATATGAAAAAGCCATCGAATCTTATGAATTTACATTGGCAATAGATGATGAATTTTCATCAGCATATTTTAACATTGCAAACTCATTATCGGGTTTAGATAAATATAAAGAGTCCATAGAGTATTATAAGAAAACCTTTGAATATGAGAGTCCTGAGGCTGTAACACATTATTATATCGGTGAATCATATGAAAATATGAATGATATGAAAAATGCAATGCATCATTATACTAAATCTCTCGAAATTGATGATAATCTAGCAGATGGATGGGCTGGTTTAGGAAGGCTCTTTGCTGCTCAAGATAGCATTACAGTCGCAATAAACTATTTTAAGAGAGCCATTGAAATTCTACCTTCAAATACTGACTTTCTATTTGAGTTAGGAGCAATTCAACTCAAAAATGGAGAATATGAAGAAGCAGCACAACTATTTTTAAAAGTTACAAAAGAAGATATTAATAATGTTGAAGCCTGGATTAACTATTCATCATGTTTATTTGCAAATAATGATATTGATCAAGCTATTGCCATAGTTGAAGAGGCTCTTAATAGTAATAAAGACAGTGCCTTATTATGGTACCGACTTGCAGGTTATTTATACATAACTGGAAAAGTTAAGCAAGCATATTTTTACATTGAAACTGCCTTAAAACATAACTACAATCAACACAATGAACTACTGGAATTAATTCCAAATATTTTTGCAGAAAGTAGATTTATAGAGTTACTTGGTGTTTACAAAATTAAATAAGAGCTTTACAACTTACTTGTTTACAATTGGTTAATTAGCACATTAGACTATTCTACCTCTATAACATTTGTAGTAGAAGTACTCATCATTGATGCTGGAAATTTAACACCACCTTGCTCAATATCCATTACCATTTCCAAATCGATAACCGAAGAAATTAGCATACCTGTTTTATTATCAACTATCATCTTCCCTTCAGTTGTTCCCTCTAAATTAATCTCTTGTCCTTCAACTACATTTGCTAAAACAACTCCTTCAATCCCAATAGTTGACTGCTTACGAGTTGCCTTTAATAAAGTATACTTAACATGCATTTTCATTTCACTATCTTCAAGAGGCTCAATGTCAGTTTCCCAACTATCACCAATTTTTATTTTTCCTTCGGGATAAACCACAAAAGTATTTCCTGAAGTAATATTATTAGTAATATCAGTACTTGTAACATTGCTAACATCAAGGTTTTTGATATTTCCACGGTTATCCATAATCATGACTATGGATTCACCAATTATTTTATTCATTTCAGCACCCATTTTTGCTCCCATGCCAGAATTGTATGTGGAAGAATCATCAGAATCATAATTAATTTCCATTCCCATAACCTTTTGATTCATAGCAATTCTATCAAAAATAAGATCCTGACTAATTTCATCATTCTCAACCATATTTACAACTGATGTCATTTCTATAATCATAACACTTTCCATTGTCATTGTTGTTCCCATGGCTTCAAAGCTCATATCCAAATCAACGTTAGTAACAAAATTATATCTATCACCTTCGTTAAGATTATATTTAAGACTTACACTTTTTTGGGCATAAACATTTGATAAATTTACCAATAACAAACTGGCAATAATTACTATGGATATTTTAATTCTAGATTTCATATTTTAATTTTTTTTACTGAATAAGTTATTATTTTATGATTTAATACTGAAATAATTATAATATTTAAGTCTTAAAACCCAGGTTCATCATCTGGCATGTCATTCATTTTTGATGAATAACTTTTAATACCAGCACTTGGATCATCCATTGAAAAATTAGTGCCCCCCTGTGAATAATCTTCAAATTTAGCAAAATCAGCTATAAATCTAAGTTTTATATCTCCAACTGCACCATTTCGATGTTTAGCTATAATAATCTCCGTAACACCTTGGGTCGGAGTTCCATCTTCAAATTCGTCTATCTTATAGTATTCAGCACGATAAATAAACAAAACAAGGTCAGCATCTTGCTCAATGGCACCCGATTCACGCAAATCAGATAGTATAGGACGCTTAGCCTGTCCAGGCCTAGTTTCAACTGCTCTACTTAATTGTGACAAAGCGATAACTGGAATATTCAGCTCCTTAGCCAATGCCTTTAATGATCTTGATATCTGACTAATTTCCTGTTCACGGTTACCTTTATTATCAGATCCACCACTCATTAGCTGCAAATAATCAATGAAAACTGCTTGAATATCATGCTGCTGCTTAAGTCGTCTACACTTGGCTCTTAACTCAAAAATTGACAATGCAGGCGTATCATCAATAAACATTTTTGCTTCTACCAAATTCGATACCTTATCAGTTAATTGTTGCCACTCATGTCCGGCTAGGTCCCCTCTTCTAAGTTTATCAGACTTAAGCTCTGTCTCACTTGATATCAAACGTGTAACAAGCTGAATAGCCGACATCTCCAATGAGAAAAAAGCTACTGGCTTATTAAATTCAACAGCTACATTTCGAGCCATATTTAAGGCAAATGCTGTTTTACCCATTGACGGTCGGGCAGCAAT